>WNFP01000358.1_pt1 | contig 49966 bp, 51 predicted proteins | sample 5400201 | NCBI WGS metagenome assembly WNFP01 (sample SAMN13153355, study PRJNA577476) | soil metagenome | isolation source: 115 cm saprolite under Madrone tree | place: USA:California | collected 2016-06-14 | reverse complement strand
GCGAAGTGGAAACGTCATCGGCTCCGGAGCCAGAGCAGCTTCCCGCCGCCTCCGAGGAAATCCCCTTCGGCCTGCGCATCGGCTCCGATTGCCTTCACCTCGAAGATGACCCGCTCGAAATGCAAACCCTCCGCTTCCTAGCCGAAATGATTGTCCAGGACATTTCTTTCACCAGCATGGCCGACGCGCTCAATGTCCGTGAATATCGCACCCGCGACGGCCACCCTTGGAATGCCGCCGCCGTCTTCAAACTTACTCCCCGTCTCATCGAAGTGGCCCCGCGCATCCTCTCCGGCGCCGAATGGGAATCCCGCAAGAAACAGTTGTCCCGCGTCACCTGGAACTCTTAGCCCATCGCGCCTCTCCAAAACGGCCGCAAATTCACTGTGATATTGTGTCGAAGCATGTCGACACAGATTCCAGTTCCTTCAAGAATTGGAAATTTTGTCGCCCGCCACCCAGCCGTCACGTACTTTGTACTGACGTTCGCGGTCTCCTGGCTGGGCGCCTTCGCCGTGGCTGCTCCGCATCTCTTGCGCGGTGAAGCCATACCAAAATTTGCCGGTCTGATGATGTTTCCCGCCATGCTTCTCGGCCCCAGCGGCGTCGGTATTCTCTTGACCTGGTTTATCGACGGAGGCATCGGTCTGCGCGATCTGTTTTCACGGATGCGTCACGTTCGCGTTTCCTCGCGCTGGTTCGCACCGCTTCTCATTCCCCCGATCCTCGTCCTGACCGTTCTCTTCATCATGAAAACATTCGTCTCGCCGGTTTTTGCTCCCAACCGTTTTCTCATCGGCATCTCGTTCGGTTTTGTCGCGGGTTTCTTCGAAGAAATCGGCTGGATGGGCTACGCGTTCCCGAGAATGCGCCGCGCGGACAACGCCCTAGCTTCGGCAATCCTGCTCGGCCTGCTCTGGGGAGCTTGGCACATCCCCGTCATCGATTACCTGGGAACCTCCACTCCCCACGCCGCCTACTGGTTTCCCTTTTTTCTCGCCTTCACTGCCGCCCTGACCGCCATGCGCGTACTGATCGCGTGGATTTACTCCAACGCGAAAAGCGTCCTGCTCGCCCAACTTCTGCACGCCAGCTCCACGGGCTCTCTCGTCATCTTCAGCCCTCCTGGTGTAACTGCCGCGCAAGAGTCGCTGTGGTACGCCGTCTATGCCGCCGCCTTGTGGCTCGTCGTCGCTATTGTCGCCATGGTATACGGTAAGCGCCTGACGCTGCACCGCTGCGAGTAGCGCAAGGTCGCCGCCTTATTGCCTTCCAACTCGCCACTCCATTCAATCGCAGGCTGGGGCTTTACTACTGATTGCGGGAGACCGAATCTTCCTTGCGGATCGTCGCGGCCTGAGATATGGGAGCAGACGCTCCGCGCTCCCAAAAAACCCGCGAAAGGCACGACAAAGGACGACATTTTGCGTCGAACCGGACTTGTGCGCAGGTTGTCGCTTGTGCTTAGTAAGGCGAACTGGAATAAGGTCAATCAGCAGCAAGCATTCCAACCGAAAGTAGAGCCCATATGCAGATTCTGGTGGTGGTTAATTTGATGGCGTTCATGGTTGGCGTTCTTTTGCTTTTTTCGCTGGTAACGCCGCACGACAGACGTCATGTGGGTATCCGGAAGCGTAGCTCGTACTCGCGTTCCGATGTTCACAGGCTCGCCCGTTTCGCAAAGCATTTAGGAGGACCGCAATGACGCTTGAATTGAGATTTGGAAGCAAGGCGTTCGAGAGTTCCACTACGGTCGTCTTTCGCCGGCTGGCGAATGCCGCTATGTGGGTTGTGCTGGTTGCCTCAGCGTCCACTCTCTGTCAAGGGTGTCTCGTGGTGCCAGTGCGGGCCCCCACGCACACGAATGGATTCTCGGGCAAGATGGAAAAGGTCGACCTGGATTTCCTACAGGCGGGCAAGACCGCACGACAGGAAGTCACCGAAAAGCTGGGTGAGACGGATACGGGAATCAAGGAAAACCGGCTCTTTCTGGCTCGCTGGGCTAGCTCGAAGTGGGGAGTCCTTTGGATGGTCGCCGGCAACAACTCAGGGGCGGGCGGCTGGAATCGCGCCTGGGCCAGACACAATGTGCTGATTTCCTTCGATGACCAGGACATCGTGCAGCAATTCCACGAGTTTTCCGACGAGGATTTGGTGAAACAACTTTCCGCCTGGGTGGCAGAAGGCCGCGCCCAGCCTCTTGATTTGTCCACGCCAATCGAAGTCGCCGTCGATCACCGTCACTCACCCGGCGTCTGTTTCCCCGGAACTCTGGTTCTGGGAAACGATTCGTTTGAATTTCGTGAGAATGAGAAACACAGTTTCAGGATTTCCCCAAAACAGATCAAAAACCTCAGTTTGACAAGCATCGGTCACGGCGATAAGTCCGATCCGCATTACGTGAATGAAACGATTCATTTCAGGCAAAAGACTGCAGTCGGAGGAAAAATGACCATTCGCGTGGACGTGCCAACCATCCTGATTCTCGTCAAGTACTTGGCACAAACTGGGGCCGGCTAGCGAACCCTCCGCTCACCGACTCATCCTTGGCTGTCTTTACGCCGGTGTTCCGGCCTTGCGCAGCAAAGACGCGCTGAACTTTTCTTCCCAGCGAATCCTTCAAAGAAAAACGCGTACGAGAACAAGACCAGATAGATCAGTTGCGTCAGCCCCGCCTCCACCACCGCGAATCGCAAATCCACCACCAGGCGCAAGTAGCTGACCACGAGTACGACCGAAACAATCGACGAAATCAGGAATGCCGCATGAATCGAAATATGATCCGCCAGATACGCCAGCAGCAGATGAAACGCAAAGAAGGCGCACGCCAGGAAAAAATAGTTCATCGGGTGCAGATCGTTGCCGCGCAGCGTGGACAGGATGAACACCAGGAAGAAAAAGAAGAACAACGACACGGGAGCGAAATAGCTGATTCGTCCCGCCAACGGCCCGGGTTGCAGCTTCTGCGGCATCTTCAACGCGATGTCGAATCCGGACACCAGATTCTGATAATTCCACTCCAACTCCCAGCCGCTTGCTGTCTGCCGTTTTTCCGTCGGCGAAAGCGAATTGTCCGGGAAATCGAAACCGGAGAAATCCGTTTTCACCAGCAGGTGGAAGTCGCGCGCCTGCGAAATTTCTTTGCTGTTTCCGTCCTCATTCTCGCGCGCCGTCGAACCCTCTGTGTTCGCGCGTGAAAAGGTGTATCGCCAGCTGTCCAGCCCCTGCGAACGATAGGCCGCATGCAGAATGGACTTCGCACCCGCCGCCATCCGCGTCCGCGCTACCGCCTGCGATCCGCTGAACGTCACCGCCAGCGGCTTGTCGTCCAGAAGCAGTTGCACGTTGTCGTAGACCGCTTGCTGCGCCGGAAACGGCAGTTGAATCACGAACTCTTCCTCCCGCGCAGTAGGATTCTGAAACGTAAAGGCCCCGTCGAAATCCACTGTATACGTGCTGAACCACAGCAGCCCTTTTTGCCGGTAATCGATGTGTAAGCTCGCCGCAACCCGGCTAGCGTCAATCTTTATCGCCTCCGAGCGAAGGTAGCTCTCCGTCCGCGTGGTCTTCTTTCCCTTCTCTTCCACCTCCACAGTTTTTTGCTCATGCCATTCCCGCGCGATCGCCGGCGGCGCCTGCGCTTGCGGCGCTCCCCACGTCGAAGCCACTCGTCCGGACAATCCCGACTCCGCGTTATACGTCCTGTAGAAAATGGTGGACCCCAGAATGGCCCACGCCACCGCCGTGCACCCAAAAATGAAAGCAATCGCCGCAATCCGCTTGAACATGGTGGTTTGTGCTCGACTCTCTCCGCCGCAACCCCAACCTACCTCGTCCAGTTGGCACTGTCAAGTACTTTTCATTGCAAAGTATAATGTACGCAAAGACCCTCTCTTCTTTTCGTCATTCCTTGTGGCACGGCCCTCTTGGCTGCGCTCTCCATCTTTTTGCTGGATCGCTGCCTCAGTCCGTCATCCCGACCTTGTCAAAAGCTCATAAGGAAATAGGTTCTACTAAACTAAGATATTGATGTCGGATGCGGCAGGCCTGCGGTTTTCCGGCTGCGGATTCTTGCATCTTTGAATCAGCAAACTTCATCTTTTCGACACTTTCCACAATCATTTGAATATACCTGTAAATAAACATTGACAGACAGTACCTTTTATGTTATAGTGCGTTTGTCTTTCACCGGGAGGAGAAAGGAGCGCCTTCCTTTGTCCGCTACCTCTTCATCTTCACGAACCTCCTCTTACCGATCATTCTCCACTTCCGTTGACTCTCTGCGAGTTTTGCGCATTTTTATATCCGGCAAAATCAGATACTTCCACACTCTTTCATTTTCCTTATCCCGCAACCTCTTTGTTTGCCACTCCTGCGAAAACTGCCGGGTGTATACCAACAATTCCCAATGTGGAACCCCTCATGTTCCACTCCCTTCGGGAGCCACTGCCCTCCACGGTCTAACGTCTTTCTTTTCACATTCTTGCGCACTCTTTTGCACTCATGAAAATGACAACTCTCTTATTTTCAAGCAATTCCGCACTCTTTGCGCAAAACACCCGGGGGTGGGGTATCCTCCATCCAGTGCGAGGTCCTTGGCCTCAAGCGCATTCACAACCACAACCCTGAGGAGCCCCATGCAGTCCTTGCGCCTGAATCCCATCCTCAATACGGACTCCTACAAGCTCACCCACTGGTGGCAATATCCTCCGGACACGCGCCACATCTACTCCTACCTCGAATCGCGCGGCGGCATGTTTGAAGAGACCATGCTCGCCATGCTGCAGTACATCATCAAATCCAATTTCGCCGGCCAGATCTTCACCCTCGACGACGTCGAAGAGGCCCGCCGCACCGCTCACGCGCACTTCTCCGGCCATCCGAAAACTTTCAATTACGAGGGCTTCAAATCTCTCTATGCCAAGCACGGCGGCCGCCTCCCGCTGCGCATTCGCGCCGTCAAGGAAGGCACGGTCGTCAAAACCCACAACGCGCTTATCACCATCGAAAACACCGACCCGGAGTTCTATTGGCTTACCAACTGGGCGGAAACGCTTCTCGTCCAAGTCTGGTATCCCATTACGGTCGCCACGCTTTCCCGCGCCATCAAGCAGGTCATCGGCAAAGCTCTTGTCCGCACCGGCGATCCTTCGCTTCTTCCCTTCAAGCTGCACGACTTCGGATTCCGCGGCGTCTCCTCCAAGGAATCCGCGGCCATTGGCGGCGCCGCGCATCTGCTGAATTTTCTAGGCACGGACACGCTTGCCGCCATTCAGCTCCTCAATCAGTTCTACTCCGCCGATCTCACTGCGCGGAATCGTCTCGACTGCGCCGCCTACAGCATCCCCGCCTCCGAGCACTCCACCATCACCGCGTGGGGCGAAGCGCACGAACTGGACGCTTACGCCAACATCCTCGAAAACTGTCCCGAAGGACTCGTCGCTTGCGTCAGCGATTCCTACGACATCTACAACGCCGTTCGCAATCTCTGGGGCGGCGCGTTGCGCAACAAGGTTCTTCAAAGAAAAGGCACGCTGGTGATCCGCCCCGATTCCGGCGAAGCGGTCACCGTCCTCGAAGAACTCTTCAAAATTGTCGGCGAGAAATTCGGCTACGAAGTAAATCGCAAAGGCTGGAAGACCACCGTTCCGTGCGTGCGCTTCATCCAGGGCGATGGCGTCAATTTCTACACGATTCAAAACATTACCGCGCAGCTCACCCGCAGAGGCTGGTCGCAGGACATGTGGAGCTACGGCATGGGTGGCGCGCTGCTGCAGCAAATCAACCGCGACACGCTCAAGTTTGCGTTAAAGTGTTCCGCTATCGACCGCAACGGCCAATGGCACAACGTTTACAAAAACCCCAAAACTGATCCGTCGAAAGCCAGCAAGGGTGGCCGCTTCAACCTCATTCAGAATGGCAAGGAATTTGCCACCGTCGAAATCGTGGAGGGTGCTCCCATCCCATCCAACAACGCCCTCGAAACAATCCTCGAAGACGGCAAACTCCTGCGCGACCAGACTCTCGCCGAAGTCCGCACCATCGCCTCTTCCTACGACACTTACAATGACGCCCCCTGATCAATTCTCCGAAAACTTAACGCCGGGCTTGAGCCCGGCAGCATTTTGGTGCGGGCGCGCATTCCGAAGAGTCTATTCACGCGCCGCGCAGCTTGAAACGCTGGATTTTCCCCGTCACGGTCTTTGGCAGTTCGCGGCAAAACCGCACTTCACGCGGCACTTTGTACGACACCAGCCGCGCTTTGACGTGCTCGCAAATTTCCGCGGCCAGTATTTCCGAGCCTTGGACGTTTCCACGCAATACCACGTGAGCGACGGAATACGAAAGCCCTCGCTCGTCGGTCGCGCCGACGACGGCGGCTTCCGCGATATGCGGATGCCCCAAAAGCGCATTCTCGACTTCCATCGGGGAAACCCACATGCCCGCGACTTTCAGCATGTCATCCGCGCGCCCGCAGTAGTGGTAGTAACCGTCGGGATCGCAAGAGAATTTATCGCCGGTCACCACCCAATCTCCGCGCTTCGTGCGCGCCGTCAATTCCGGAATGCGCCAATACTCCGCGAAAGCGCTCTCGCCACGGACCCAGAGATTGCCGACCTCGCTGTCACGCACCGATTCTCCATTGTCATCCACAATTTTGACTTCGTAACCGGGCACAGGAAAGCCACAGCTCCCTGGTTTGCATTTCCCGGGACGGCTGGAGATGAACATGTGCAGCATCTCCGTCGACCCGATGCCATCCAGGACCTCGTGCCCGAACTGTTTTCTCCAGCGCTCAAAAACCTCAGCCGGGAGAGCTTCTCCCGCCGAAACGCATTGCCGCACGGAAGAAAAATCCGTGTCGCAATTCTTCTCTTCCGCTTCGCGCAGAATCGCCGCGTAAAATGTGGGAACGGCGAAGAAAATAGTAGGCCGGCGGCGTTTCACCAGTTCGATCACGCGATCCACTTTTGTGCGTTCTGGATTCAAGACCGTGCGTGCACCGGCGGGCAGCGGGAAATACATCCCGTTTCCCAGGCCATAGGCAAAAAACAATTTCGAGACGGAAAACGTTACGTCCTCCTCGCGAAGATCGAGCACGCCGCGCGCGAAACCCCGGTTCGTCGCCAGCATGTCGGCATGGCGGTGCACCGCCGCCTTCGGCGCGCCTCCGCTTCCCGAGGTGTAAAGCATGAAAGCGGGATCGTCCGGCGAAGTGTCCGCCGCCGCAAGTTGTTCGCTCGCTGCCGCGATCCATTCGCTCCACTTCGCGCAGGATACGCCGTGCAGATTTATTTTTCCTTCGCTTACGACGACAATCGGCACCTGCGGGAGCAGGCTCGATGCCGGCAAGAATTCCGCCAGCGCTTCAGAATGAATAATCGTGGCGCGCGGCTCGCTATTTTCCAGGTAATGAATGTAATCGGAAGAACGCGCAAAGGGATTCACGGGAACAGCGACGGCGCCGATTTTCGCCGCACCGAAAAATGTGGCGATGAACTCCGCGGAATCCGGCAGCACAATCAGAACGCGATCGCCGCGGGAAACGCCTTGTGCGCGCAACGCATTCCCAGCGCGATTCGCGAGCGCGGCCAGTTCTCCGTAACTGACTTCGCGCGGTTCGCCGACAATGGCGATGCGCTCAGGATGCAGCCTGGCCGGCGCATCCAGAAAATGAGCCGCGACATTGAAAGATTCAGGGAATTCCCGGTCCATCAGTTTTTCGGAAGGAGTCACGCCGAGCCTTCAGTCCGCACCGATGTCTTCGTTCCAAATCTCGGCGTGGTCCGCAATATATTTCGCAAGCATTTGAACACATTCTTCGGAATGGAGGTCGATGACTTCGGTGCCGTTCTCGCGCAGCCAATCGATGCCGCCGCGAAAATTTACGGACTCGCCGACGACAACGGCGCCAATGCCAAACTGGCGGATCAGGCCGCTGCAATACCAGCAAGGGGCAAGCGTTGTCACCATGATTTTGTCGCGGTAACTTCGTTGCCGGCCCGCTTTGCGAAACGCGTCGGTTTCACCATGCGCCGAAGGATCGCCGTCCTGCACTCTGCGGTTGTGGCCGCGTCCGAGAAGTTTTCCGTCGCGCCCGAATAGCGCCGCACCGATGGGAATTCCTCCTTCGCGAAGACCAAGGCACGCCTCTTCGATGGCAGTCTTCAGCATGACGAGATATTTCTCTCGATTTTTTTCTGCGTCCGTGCCCATTTTCTCCCGCTCCCGACTCCCTTGCCCCATCATTTCATTTGGCTGTGCCAGTCACCGGAAACATCCAGCTCAAGAGAACGTGTGTCGGCCAGTAGAGAAGAGCGACTAGTCCAACAAAAACCACGGCAAGATGCACGGGAGCAGGTCCCCAGGAGCGATGAAAGAGAGGATCCTGATGCGCATAATTCATATTGAACCCTGCGGGCAAAAACCGCGAGGCGACGAAAAGTCCGGCAGCAATCGCGGCCTGTAAAGCAAGAGCGCGCCGATCGTACCCAATCTTTCGCATGGCCCAGAGCAGCGCCAGCGGAAGTCCGATGTGAAAGGTCGAAAGCAGCCGCGCCCAAAGCGGTACCCTAGCGTCCCACATGTATTCCGTTCCGCCGACCAGAAATCGCCCGGTCACGAGACGCCAGCCGACATCGACAGACCAAAGGATCCCGGCCGCCAGTGAGCTGACCGCCTGGCTCGATATCAACAACGAACTTCCCCACCACAATCCCGCGCAGCCAAGGATCACCGCGACGTCGCACAAATGTATGAGATTGGCCCAGCCCCAAAATCGAATGTAAGCAGGCAGCCACACAACCGTCCACAGCAACCCAACCCACCGCAGCACCGGGAATGCGTTTGTGCCGTTTGTCATCGGCTTTCAACTTCTCCTGGAATCGGGAACAGCCTACCATTGTTCGAATGGCGATGTACGCAGTCTTAAACTGCAATGCAAGAGGATGTAGAGTGGGCTCGATGAGATGGATCTTACAGCTGGCGTGTGCTTCTCTATGCCTCGTTCCAGACGGATGCCGAAGCAAATCAGTTCCTGAATCAGGAATGGCGCCGGACTTTTCCGCGAGAGCGCGGCCCGCCAAAACGCCCGGCGCGGTGGCAGGAGGGTCCGCTGCTGCGACGCCTGCTTTTCCCCTCAAGATCTCGGCGAACCGTAGATATCTCGTAGGTCAAGATAGCAGGCCATTCCGCATTCAAGGAGACTCAGCCCAGTCCTTGATCGCCAACCTCACCTATGCGGAAGCGGAGACTTACTTTGTTGATCGGCAAAAGAAAGGCTTTAACAGCGTTAACATCAACCTGTTGGAGCACAAATTCGCTTTGCATGCCCCAGCCAACCGCAACGGAGATGCGCCCTTTCGGACGCCCCGCGATTTCGCGACGCCGAATGAAGCGTACTTTTCCTTTGCCGACTCGATCTTGGAGTTGGCGGCGGCCAAGGGAATGTTGGTCAGTCTTGCGCCCATGTATCTGGGTGTCGACGGCGGGGACGAAGGCTGGTGGAGTGCGCTGACGAGCCCGGCCAACACGCAAGAGACCAGCTACAAGTTCGGTTTATATATTGGAAATCGCTACAAGAAGTACAGAAATATTCTGTGGGTGATCGGCGGGGACTTTAATCCTCCCGAAGGTTCCGAGGGAGAAAAGCGGCTCCACAGACTCCTGGAGGGAATCAAGGCGGCCGGCGGGACGCAATTGTGGGCGGGCGACTGGCACGCTCCCTGCCTTTCTACGGACGAGAGAGCCTTCACTTCACTGATGGATTTGAATGCGGTTTATACCTACGGTGATCCAAAAAACCCTGGCGCGACTTTTTTCGAAGCGCGGCGCGCGTACAGCTACTCACCTCCACACCCTGCGTACCTGAAAGAGACTGGCTACGAAGACGAGAAGTGGGTGCCGGGGGACCGGGCTTCCGTTCGAAAGTACCAATACTGGGCGGTTCTGGGCGGCACGACAGCCGGAGTCTTTTTCGGGAATCGTGATATCTGGGAATTCGCGACGGGAACCTGGTGGTCGGGTTTTTCATTCGGGCACGCGCCGTGGCAAAAGGCGCTGGATTCACCGGGCACTTTGGACATGGTGCGGCTGGGCCAATTTTTCGATTCGGTTCCGTGGTACGACCTGATTCCTTCCGGCCTTGGGGGAATGAAAAAGCTGGTGATTCAGGGCGGCAATTCGAACGAAGGGCTGGACCAGTTTACGGCGGCTGCCACGGCGGACGGCAGGGCGCTCGTCGCGTACGTAGCGCCGCTGGCCAGAGCTTCCACAACCATTCGAATTGATATGACCGCGCTGAGAGGCGTTGCCCGTGCCCGGTGGTTCGACCCAACTTCTGGAGCGTTCGCGGGCGTTTCGGGGAGCCCTTTCCCGAATCAAGGCAACCGAGTTTTTACAACGCCTGGGAGAAACTCAGGAAGCGCCACGGACTGGGTCCTGGTGCTACAAGCGAATTAGCGTTACGCAATCGGTCGATCGCTCATGATGAGATGAGGCAGAGGGACTCGTTTGTGTGTCCGCCGGCACCAAAATGGAGCTTGGCGTCACACGGATAAGTCCCTAGCATACAGCAGCATGACCAAACGAGTGCGCGAAGATGCGGTAAAGACCGACCAGCTACTGGAATGGCTGCGGCAACGCGAGGAAGAGATGGCTGCGCTGCTGGCAGAGTTGGTGGCGATACCGACAGAGAACCCGCCGGGGAGAAATTATCGCGCGTGCGCGGATCTTCTTGAAAACCTGTTGCGTCAATGTGGTCTCGAATGTGAGCGCCTGGAAGCCAGTGAGCTGAAAGGCAGCACGGTGGAGAGTCCCGTCTGCCTGGTTGCTAGTCGCGGACGAGGAGAACGCGTTCTCTACTTTCACGGACATTACGATGTCGTTCCTGCGCAATCGCCGGAGCAATTTCGGCCTTTGCGCAGAGATCATTTTTTGTTTGGCCGCGGCTCCTGCGACATGAAGGGCGGGATTGTTGCCATGCTCTATGCGATTCTCGCGCTGAGAAATTGCGGCGCGGAACTGAACGGGCGAATCGCTTTGACGCTGGTTCCCAACGAAGAGACGGGAGGCGAAGGGGGCTCGGCGTGGCTGGCGGCGCAAGGACGATTGGGCCGCGGCGGTATTGGCATGCTGCTGGCAGAGCCGACCAGCGGCGCGGTCTGGAACGCGAACCGCGGGGCCATTTCGATGCGCGTTCGCGTGCTCGGGAAATCCGCGCACGTCAGTTTGCAGCACCAGGGCGAAAACGCGTTCGAACGAATGAGCGAAGTTATTCGGCGGCTGCAGAAATTAAAGCAAGAAGTGGAACAAAGAACGACAATGTTCAATGCCGGTGCGGAACTAGCAAAGCGTTCGATTCTGATGCTGGGGGGACAAAGCGGCGGCGGCACAAACTTCAATGTGGTTCCGGAGGAGTGCTGGTTCACCATCGACCGGCGAACCAATCCCGAAGAAGACCAAGCGGAGGAAAAGCGGAGGCTGATCGCCACACTGCAAGGTTGCAAGAGCGACGGCATCCCGCTCGAATGGGAAATATTGCAGGAAGGGCAGTCCTCGTCGTGCCGTGAGGAGGAGCCGCTAGGCCAAACGCTGGCTCGCAGCGTACGAGCTGTTACAGGCGAGGCGCCACATTTTGAGATGTGCCCTGGCCTCCTGGAAATTCGCTACTATGCCGGACAAGGCGTCCCGGCATACGCTTATGGCCCCGGGCAGCTAGAGGTCGCACATGGACCAGACGAATTTGTCGATCTGCGAAGAATAAACGATTGCGCCGCGGTCTATGCGCTGGTGGCGTTGGATATGCTTCATCGCTGAGCCTGCCGGGACGGATAGGTTGTTCGGCATTGCTCCAAGTTCCTAACTTTGGGGTAGTGGGGAGCAAGTTTGCGGGGGAAGCGGATGAAGGAAGCGACGGACTTATCCTACCTTTCAGCTCTCTATTACACGGCGGCAGTACTCCTGATTTTGACGGCTGTTTTTGCCGCGGTGAGCAAGAGCTGGTGGATGGCGGGGGTATGTTTCATTTTGGGAAGCGTTCTACTTGGTTACCTTGTACGAGGGTTGAAGGAAGGGAAATAGCGCTCTAAATTATTGAACTATAATGTGTTAAGAGTTGCGACCGAGACTTTGAACCTTTCTGGCCCATTTGCCAGCTACTGGTCCATCGTACTATTGAAGTCTTTCAGAGATGTGCCCATGATTGCGCAGTATGCCGACCCTCTACTTTTGTCAGCCCCATGCAAGAAACCAAGGGATGCTTCGCGCGGTTCTGTCTGTCAACGAGAGTGAACGCGTGATCAGCGAGTACCCTGCCACCTATGTTGGCGATCAGTTCCCGAAGCTGGCCGATGAGCAAGGGGCGGCAAATGATTTCGCCGTGCTGAACTTCCCGCCAAATGAGGCTCCAGCAGGCTGGCGACCCGGCTATTACCGGCTAGACTCCGACCTGACTAGACTCAACGAATCGTTGCTGGCACTTTCGCGCTAGTATCCAAGCGGTTTCTTCCAAAGAGGCAATTGTTCGATGAACCTCGCTGGCGGGTTATTTCCAATCACCAGTGGTTGCGAGCAGTTGCAAACCGATGGCGAAGGAATTGTGCCCCACGGGCTCGCAATAAACGACTCGGGCCCTAGCTCGGAAATCGCCCGGGAGCGACCACAAATTCAGCCGCTCATTTAATCTCAGGGGATTGTTTGAAACCACGCGCGCGCCGTGAGCGCTTATGTTTTCCGTGAGGCCTTCCTGCGTACGATGACGCACGTCCAGGCTGCAGAGATCGACTCTTACGGTCAAGGGAACACGTTCTTCAAACCGCCGCACAACTGCTTCCATGAGACACCCCGGGGTCCTGCATAAACTGAAAGGGATGGGTGTCGAGGGCGGGAACGACAGCTCCTATAATAATCCTGGCAGTACCGGTATTGCCAGAGATTTTGCGAAAGACGGTCGACACGCCATGGATATTGGCGAACCGGATACACGATGGTACTCCGGGTCTATCGACGCAGCCGGAAGCGGACGAGAGAATTGGCTCAATTCAGAGAATTCCAAGGCTACCGCTTCCCTCTCTGGAGTAGTTACCCCCGGGTTGTGTCAGTCAGAACGACGAATTGGAGGTCGCACGTGAAGCCATTTAGTTTGTTTAAGATACCGATCCTAGTGGCAGGTTTTGGGGCCTTGCTGTTCTTCGCCCCCGCCTGCAAGGCGCAATCGGAAGTCAATCCGGACCATTTCGATGGCACGGACCCGTGGGAGACAGCTGCCCGGCGATCGGTGAGTCCAAAAGCCAGGCTGGGGTCCACATCGGATTCCTACCAGGCCGAGATCAAGAGGGCTGGTTCGGCTGCAAGCCTGCAACTCGCTGCGGCACGCGAGGTCCCGAAATCCGCGCCGCGCAACGCGGTGGCAGTTCGGGACAAGCGCAAGCCGGTGGTCCGCCCATCCGATAAGAAATAGCCAGTGGCAATGTCCGGCGGCCACACCAAAGCCGCCTTGCGCTGTTGCCAATTGGAGTTGAAAACTGGTTGCCCTTAGCTTGCAACGGGCAGCCAGTTCTGCAACACGTTCTGAGAATTGCCCAGGACTTCTCCAAACATCCATCCCATCCCAAGATGGGCATGGGAATAGACGACGGTCGCGGGCGCTTCGAAGACGCGTGTGCCGAACCGGCGTCTACAAATTTCAGTGACTTCGGCGGAGAAATCCAAGTACCATCGTGCAAGTTCCCAGTCAAATTCAGCGTGGGGTGGTAATGCCTCCAGAAGGCGTGCGTCGCAGCAGCCGAATTCCGAAAGAAATTGGAATTCTGTTGGTTGGCAGCGATATGGAAGGCAAGATGTTTTCCGAGCAGACCAAGACGGTCGTGCTGAGCCGCCATGGCGCGGGCATAGTTTCACGATACGCACTCTCCGCAGAGCAAGAGTTAATCCTTCGCCGGCTCGATACCAACAAAGAAGCTGAGGTTCGCGTCGTCGGCAATCTTGGCGCTCATGGCAAGAGCTACACCTATGGCGTAGCCTTCCTGAACCCAGAGACGGACCTCTGGGACATTAAATTCCCCGGCATGACGGACTCCGAAAAAGAGGCCAGCCACGTGGTGCTCCAATGCAGTGGCTGCAAGGCCAAGGAGATGGTGCAGCAAAGCGATTTGGAATCGGACGTATACCTGGTCAACGAAGGAATTGTACGCACTTGCAAGAGTTGCGGATCGTCGACGTTCTGGAGGCGGCCTATTGACGACACCGGTGATGAACCGCTTCCATTGGAGGCAGCCCCCGCAGAAGCGGAGGAAAAAGAAGAGCCCGTTGAGACTCTTCCGCCAGCGTCACTGGAACCGGAGACTGCCCCTCAACCTGGGGCGCGCGTCGAAAACAGGCGGAAGCATGTGCGCACCAGGGTTAGCTTCCAGGCTTGCGTCCGGAGTTTTACATTCGGGGACGATATCGTGTCGTGCGAGGACATGTCTCGCGGCGGACTGGGCTTCAAGAGCCGGAAGGAATATGTTGCGAAAACCGAGGTGGAAGTGGCCGCGCCCTACTCGCCGGGCGCGCACGCCATATTCGTCCGAGCGCAAATCGTGCACGTTGAGGAACTGAAGAAGGAAAGAAGATTCCGCTGCGGGGTCTGCTACGCCAAGTCCTGACGGCGGAGACCTTCTTGTTTCATGAGTTCGACGCTTCCTAACTTATTTCAACGAAGCCTCAATTCTGTTCTTGAACTCCCTGGCCTTGGCAATCGCGGCGGGTTCGTCCACGGTAAGCAGTTTTTTGTCTCGCATCACCACGCGGCCGCCAATGATCACCATCTCGATGTCGCTTCCCTTTAGCGCATAGGCCAATTGCGTATAGACGTCGTACATCGGCACGGCGTTTGGGGCATCGAGGCCGAGCAAAATAATGTCGGCTTTCTTGCCCGCTTCAAGCGAGCCAATTTCCTTTTCCATATGCAGGGCCCGCGCGCCCTCGATGGTGGCCATCTCGACGACGGCTTTCGCGCCCAGCGCTCGCGGGTCGATTTTGGTGATCTTCTGCAGCTTCGCCGCGAGGTCCATTTCTTCCATCAGGTTCAGATCATTGTTGCTGCCTGCTGGGCTGTCCGTGCCGAGGCCGACGGCTATGCCGGCGGCTCGCTCCTCGATCACGGGGGCAACGCCGCTAGCCAGCATCATGTTGCTTGAAGGATTGTGCACGCAACCGACCTGCCGCTGTGCGAGGATTTTGCGGTCCGTTTCATCCACCCAGATGCAATGCGCGGCGAGTACCTCCGGGCCGAGAATTCCAAGTTTGTCGAGATACTGCACCGGCGTGGTGCCATTTTTTTCGCGGCTGTCGTTTAACTCTTTCTTCGTCTCCGCAATGTGAATCAGAATCGGCGCTTTGTATTTCCTGGCGAGCGCGGCGGAATCCTGCAGCGTGGCTTGCGAACAGGTGTACATGGAGTGAGGGGCAACCGCGGCGTGAATCAGCGGGTCGCCTTGCCAGCGCTTCAGAAAGTTTTCCGTGTATTCGAGCATGGCCGCGTTGTTCTTATTGTCCGGCGCAGGAAAGTCGAGGATGGTTTCTCCCAGCACGCCGCGGATGCCGACGGCCTTCGTTTCTTCGGCGATGGCGTCCTCGAAGTAGTACATGTCGGCGAAAGTGGTGATGCCGCCACGGATTTGTTCGGCTGCGGCGAGCCGCGTGCCCCAGCGCACAAACTCCTCGTTTACATTCTTCGCCTCGGCCGGAAAAATGGATTTCGTCAGCCATTCTTCTAGGGTTACATCATCTTTCAGACCCCGGAATAAGGTCATCGGCACGTGCGTGTGTCCGTTGATGAATCCCGGGAGGACTAACTTCCCCTTCGCGTCGATTAGCTGCCTCGCCGCATGCACATATTTGTCGATGGCTGCGGGACTGGACGGCTCGACGGCGACAATCAGGTCGCCTTGCACGACTACTATTCCGTTTTCAAAGATTCGATGCGGTGTATCCATCGTTACGATCGTACCGCCGGCGATAGCCAAATCCCAGACGGGTTCCGGAGCCGACTTCTGTTTCGCCGGTCTCTGAGCCTGTTTGTGCTTTGCTGTCGCCTGCGCGTCAACAACGGGTTGAAAGAGAAAGAACTTCAGGACAAGAACTACGAGAACAACTAAACTTCGCCGAAACAAGTTTTGGGATTTCATTTTCGAGTTTCCTCTTCCTATAGGTTGGAGGAGTCGAAGGGTTTGGGGAAGAGATCTTTCATCTGAATAATCTCGGTCTTACCCTTGAGGTTCGCGAGGATTACGGGAACGTCGCCGCAAAACTCCCAGATCAATTGGCGGCAGGCGCCGCAGGGAGGCGTAAGGGTATCGGTGTCCGTCACGACGGAAATGGCATTGAAGCCGCGCTCGCCTTCGCTAATGGCTTTGAAGATGGCGACGCGCTCGGCGCAAACGGTGAGGCCGTAAGTAGCATTCTCGACGTTGCATCCAGCGAAGATTCTGCCGGAGGTGGCGCGCAGCGCAGCGCCCACGCGAAAATTGGAATACGGCGCATGCGCGTTTTCTCTTGCCTGCTTCGCCGCAGAAATCAGGGTTTCATTTTCGCTCACTCGCGCGCCTCCCAGCTCCCTTCACCATACTAATCTATGCGATGGCCTCTGCGATTCGCGGAATGATGGCTTTTAGCAAGCCGATGAATTGTCCCTTGACGCGCTCGGCTGTCTCCAGCACTTCCAGGTGGTTGAGCGGCTGATCCAGAATTCCCGCCGCGGCATTCGTCACGCAGGAGATGCCTAGGACGCGGATGTCGCTGTGGCGCGCGGCAATCACTTCCGGAACTGTGGACATACCGACGAGATCCCCGCCGATCGCGCGCAAGTAGCGAATCTCCGCGGGCGTTTCGTAGCTCGGGCCAAGAAGAGCCGCATACACGCCTTCATACATCCCAATGCCTATGCGGTTTGCTTCACCGACCGTCATTTCGCGGAAACGCTTGTCGTAGGCCGCGGTCATATCGTGGAAGCGCAGACCAAAGCGCTCGTCGTTTGGCCCGGCGAGCGGATTGACACCTTGCAAATTGATGTGATCGCTGATCACCACAAGCTGGCCTTGAGAGAATTCGCGTTTGATGCCGCCCGCCGCGTTGGTAAGAATCACAGCTTTCACGCCCATGCGTGCGAAAACGCGGATGGGAAACGCGACTTCTTTCGCGGAATAACCTTCGTAAAGATGGACACGGCCCTGCATGCCCGCAACTGGGATTGCTCCGACTTTCCCGATGACGAGCTTCCCGACATGACCAATAGCGGTGGATTGCGGAAAGTGCGGAATCTTTGCGTACGGGATTTTCGTGGCACCGTCAAATTCATCGGCGAATGCGCCAAGTCCGGAGCCAAGAACCAGCGCGATCTTGGGCCGCAAGGCCGTTTGAGAAAAAACAAAGTCAGCCGCTTTGCCCGCGCGTTCGAACTCTCCGTCCGTCGTGCTACTGGTTGAGGCCGTAACGGCGAGTTTGCGCGACGAAATCTTTTTCGGGGTCCTAACTTTGGAGATTTTTTTAGCGCTCACGAAAGAATCCCCACAATGGAGGCGGACATTAAGTTTGCCATGGTGCCGGCGAGCATGGCGCGGATGCCAAATTTGGCGAGCTGGCTGCGCTGCTCCGGCGCGAGCGCGCCGATGCCGCCGATCTGGATGCCGATCGAGCTGAAGTTGGCGAAGCCGCAGAGTGCGAAAGTGGCAATTGCAAAAGTGCGCGGATCAAGCGCGCCCTTCATGAGACCCAGTTGGCCAAAGGCGACAAATTCATTGATGACCATGCGCGTCCCGAGAAGGTTGCCAATTTTCGCGGCGTCATGCCAGGGCACACCGATGAGCCAGGCAACGGGGGCGAAGATCCAGCCGAAAACCGTTTGCAAACTTTCGGGGAACCAGGCCATGTGCGGCCAGTTGTGAATCCCGCCCATGATGGCGTTGAGCAGCGCCAGCAAGGCGATGAAGGTAATTAGCATCGCGCCGACGTTGAGCGCGAGATGCAAGCCGTCGCTGGTGCCGCGAGCGATGGCGCCCAGAAGATTGGTTTCTTTTTCCATGGGGGGCATTTCCACGCGACCAGCGGTGAGCGGCTGCTCAGTTTCCGGGACGAGCATCTTGGCCATGAGCAGCGTTCCGGGAGCCGTCATGATGACGGCCGTCAAAAGGTTCTTGGGATCAGCGCCTCCAACCTGGATGTATCCAGCCATCATGCCGCCGGAAATGTGCGCCATGCCACTGGTCATGACGACCATCAGCTCGGACTTGGTGAGCTTCGGAAGAAAGGGGCGAATGGTGAGCGGGGCTTCCGTCTGGCCCATGAAGATGCTGGCGGCGACGTTGAGGGATTCCGCGCCGCTGGCACCCATCACGCGAGTCATGATCCAAGCAGCAGCCCGGATGATGAGCTGCATCACACCGAGGTGATAGAGAACCGCAAAGAAGGCGGCAATGAATATGATCGTGGGCAACACTTGGAAGGCAAACGAAAAGCCAAGCCGCGAGAGTTCCTTCGGCAGGCCAATGTCGCCGAACACAAACGAGGAACCCGCATAGGAAAAACTCAGCAATTTGTTCGCGCCGGCACCAAGGAAACCAAACACCGAACTGCCTACGCTGGAACGCAGAACGAAGAAGCCAAGCGCCAACTGGAGCCCGAGGCCCCAGGCGATGGTCTTGAGCTTGATCGAGCGGCGATTGGTGGAGAACAGCCATGCCAACCCGAGAATCGCGGCCATGCCGAGCACGCCGGTCCATCTTCCCATGAAGCATCCTCCCGCAATCGTTCTACGCGCCGATGATCCGGCGCACCAGGGGCCGTTTTTCCTGCGGCGCGTCTTCGCCAATGATATAGCTGACGGCAATGAGCGCTTTCGCTTCGGCAAGTTTGGCGTCGCTATTGAAATGAATGGTCGCCAAGGGCTCTCCCTTTTCCACGCGATCGCCAATGCGCTTGTGAAATTCGAGGCCGACGCCGTGATCAATCAGGTCTTCCTTCTTTTCGCGGCCTCCGCCGAGCATGGCAAGCGCAATGCCGAACTGCTCGCAGTTCGTTCCTGTGACGAAGCCGGCGGCGGAACTTGTTACGTGGAAATTCAGGCGCGCGATGGGCAGGCGTTCCGGCTCGTCAATGACGCGCTCGTCTCCACCTTGCAACCGAATTCCCTGCCGGAGTTTTTCGAGCCCCTGGCCGCCGACGATCATGGTTTCCGCGAGGTGACGGCCTTCTTCCACGCTCTTGGTCCTCTCGCCCAGATAAAACATCCACGCGGAGAGTTCGAGGCTCAGTTCGCGCAAGTCGGCAGGGCCGCGGCCTTTGAGGACCTCGATAGACTCGGCGACTTCGTTCGAATGGCCGGCCATGCGGCCTAGCGGTTGATCCATGTCGGTGATGAGCGCGACGACTTTTTTGCCCATGCGCTTCCCGGTATCCACCATGACCTCGGCGAGGCGAATCGAATCTGTTTCTTTCTTCATGAAAGCGCCGGAGCCCGTCTTGACGTCGAGGACCAACGCGTCAATGCCTTCGGCGAGTTTCTTGCTCATGATGGACGCGCAAATCAGGCCGATATTCTCGACTGTTGAAGTAACATCACGCAGCGCGTAGATTTTCTTGTCGGCAGGAGCAATCTCTGCGGTCTGCCCGATAAGGCCCATGCCGCATTCACGAAGGACGCGGCGAAATTCGTTCAGCGATAGGTTCACGTTGAAGCCCGGAATCGCTTCCAGTTTGTCGAGCGTGCCACCGGTGTGGCCAAGGCCTCGGCCACTGATCATGGGAACAGTAAGGCCGCCTGCCGCCACAATAGGAGCAAGAATGAGGGAAGTCTTGTCGCCAATCCCTCCGGTGGAGTGTTTGTCCACTTTCTTTCCGGGAATTTCGGAATGGTTGAGGACTTCTCCAGAATAAAGCATCACTTCGGTAAGCGCCGTGAGCTCGGAGCGGTCCATGCCGCGGATCCACACGGCCATCAGCCATGCGGCCATCTGGTAGTCGGGTATTTCACCGCGCGTGTAGCCGGAAACGAGGAAGTTGATTTCTTCGCGGGAGAGTTCCCCGGAATCACGTTTTTTGCGGATCAGGTCGACAGCGCGCATGCGTTTGAAAAAGCGAACGGCGAGCGTAACACTCGCTTCGGGGGCCGTCAACGCGCAGCCCTTGCCAACACCAATCAGCAAGATCGCTACAGCACCTGCTGCACGTCGGGAGGCAGATTGGTGGTCTGGCCGAAAACTACGTGCCAGCCCCGCGGCGAGTTGACGTACACATGCGTAACGCGGAACTGACTGCCGAGGCGCTGGCCATTGACGATAGACCGGGACGACCAGAGGCAGGTTGCTACCGCGGTTTCCTGAAAAACACGCACCCGAATGTCGGTGGCGATGAAAGATTCACGCTTCACCTGGGGAGATTGAATCGTCGCAATCCACTGGTCCCTGTTGATCCGCTGCCCGTGCGAGAGCGTGCCCTCGAAGTCATCACTGTACACGCGTTGAAAGAAAGTGCCATTGCCCAATAGGATGGCACGCGCAGCCTCTCTCTCGAGGCTGACAATCTCCTGCCTCTGCTCTTCGGGATCCCCGAGCTGGGGCTGGCTAATACATCGCTGGATGCACCCGCTCCGCCAGGTATCCTGGGCCTGCCATGAGGGGACGAGAATCAGCCCAATTGCCAGTGCCACCGCACCCCTAATTTTGTTCATGTTAAAACGCCTCCTCAAGGAGTGACGGAATTCCGCCGGAGCGACCCAGGAAAGGATTGCCACTGACACCCATAGTATGGAATGAAGATTACGCATATCCATCACTTACATGGTTAGCGTGTTGTGAATGACAAGCTTTGGAATCAGGCGGACCCTCAGGCAGAAACAGGCTGGGCGGGCGATGGTGTCTCTATGCGGCCGAGCTATGGCTTGCGCCTCGGGTTGAGCATCCGGCGGGAGTACCTTCGACAAGAAAAGCAAAATCCTCGTCTTTTTTTCCATCTGCTAGAATAACCTGCCGTCATCTAAGGTCATCCAGCGGAGTTTTGATTTAACGGAGGATGTATGATCGAAGTACCAAATCGGGGCCGTCAAGTGGTCAACCCCATCCCGTTTTCCCGACGGACGTTTCTAGCGAACTCATCGTACTTAGGAGCGATGTATGCAGTCGTCAAGTTGCTCCCGATGCCCGCACTGGCGGCAGAATTGGCAGGGGACTCGCGCGTATCGCAAACACCGCTTGTGGATAAGGGCTTCGCATCGGTTAGAAAGATCGGCGACGGGCTCTACGCCACCATTTCCGATCCCTCAAAAGGCTTCCAGACAGTTTGCAACGGAGGATTTCTGGTTGGCAAGGATGGCGCGCTGTTGATCGAGGGATTTATCAGCGTGGCCGGGGCTGCCTTCCAGATGGATGCTTTGCGGATGGTCAGCCAGGTGCCTGTCAAGGGCGCCCTGGACACCCACTACCACTACGATCATTCGATGGGGAACGCCTTCTTCGGGGCCAACGGAATTCCTTTGTGGGCGCATGCCAACACGGCGAAGCGCATCGTGGAAAGCTATGGCGCAATGCAGGGAGCCGACAAGGCCGTCTTCCTGAGCCCCCTCGAGAAGGCGATCAAAGAGGCCAAGACAGAAACTGCGCGGAAACACCGCGAAGACTATCTGGCCCATGTAACGAACGTGTTCAACATTGCGAATAGCTCGGTGCTGGCGCTGCCAAATCATCCGATCGACCCGGCGAAGTTGCCGATGAAAATGGATTTGGGCGGATTGACAGCCGTAATCGAGAGCTATCCGGGACATTCCGGGACGGACATTATCGTGCGAGTTCCCGAACAAAACGTAGTGTACACAGGGGATCTGCTCTTTTCCGGAATGTATCCGGTTACCTTCGACACGGGAGCCACGGTGTCCGGCTGGAGGCAAACTCTAAAGACGTTCGCCTCCTGGGACAAGGACACGGTCTTTGTGCCCGGACACGGACCCATCTGCGGCCAGGAAGGAGTTGCCCTCTCCCGGGCGCTCTTCGATGATATTGAAGACCAGGCGGAGAAAATGCACAAAGCAGGCGTGCCGGCGGCGGACGCTGCTGATCTTTACGTTGTTCCGGAAAAATACAAGAATGTCGCCATTTTTGCCTGGGACTTCTCCATTTCGCCAACGATTACAAAGCTGTATGCGGAATGGGGAGCAAAGTAGGGCTCCGGCCGCGACGTGGCAAGTAGGCACTTCGGCAGCGTGAGACGTTAGTCCGGAATCAGGTTGTCGAAACTGTGGATGGCTTCGCATGGGCCGCGAGAGGAAGCAGATCCCAAATCGCGGTCACAAAGGATTGCCTGCATTCCTGCGGACTGCGCCGCTTCGATTTCTTTTACCGCATCGGAAATGAACAAGAAGTGCTGCGGCGCGCTCGAAAGCGAAGCGGCGATTTTCTTGTAGCTTTCCTGTTCGTTCTTGGCGCCCACGCGCGTATCGAAGAAAGCGGAGATGAAAGAAGTCAGATCTCCCAACGCCGTGGTATGGAATACGAGTTCCTGCGCAAGGACGCTCCCTGACGAGTAGATACAGATAGTTTTCCCCTGCTTCCGCCACCGTTCGAACGCCACGGGCACATCAGGAAAAACCTCGCCTCGCAATTCTCCGCTCGTGAATCCCTGCTGCCAGATTTTTCCCTGAAGCGATTTCAGTGGCGTGCACTTGCTGTCCCGTGCAATCAGCCATTGGCCGTACGTGACGCTCGAACGCAACCGCGCTTCTTCCGAGTCGTCCATCCAACCAGGCGGTTGAAGGCCACCGCGCTCATCCACGTCATGTCGCGCGCGGAGATCTTGAATCAAAGATTGAATTTCGGGATCTTGAACACGTTCTCGAAGAAATGATTCCAGCTTGCGGCTGGCATACGGGAAAAGCGTTTTATAGACGAAATCGACCGGTGTCGTCGTGCCTTCGATGTCGAGGAGAATGACGCGGATCTGCGATTCATCGAGCAGAGACACGCCAGCTACTTGGCCGCCGTTTGTGGCGGAATATATCTGGGGCCCAGGCAGACTGGCTCGTAATTCCGGTCCACGCCGCTGCTGGTGTAGTGGGGGGTCCAGCCAGACTTGTCCTGGAACAGGCGAATCGCGCGGATGCGACGGTCGCCACAAAGATCGAACCAATGCAGGGTGCCGCGCGGAACGCGAATCAAGTCGCCGGCCTCGACCTCGATCGCCACGACGGGACCCTGCCGAGGATGAATATGGAACAGCCCGCGTCCGGCGACGATATAACGGACTTCGTCTTCATCGTGCGTATGTTCAATGTTGAATTTAGCGAGCATCGCGTCCAGCCCGGGAGTATCCGCGTTGACGTCGATCACATCGGCGGTGACGTAACCGCCCTCGCGTTTGAGCTTTTCGACTTGTTCGCTGTAGGCGCTCAGGACTTCTTCCGCGGAAGCATTTGAGGGCAGGTCGGCAGGAGACTCCCAGTGTTCGTAGTCAATGCCAATCCCGGCGAGGTAATCGCGCACCTCTCCGTGTTCGCGGAGCGAACGATTTTCATCGGGAATTCGAAGCACAGCCACTTCAATTAGCTCCTAAGTTTCGGCCGGCGCGGGAATCACGCACTCTGTGCGGCGCCCGAGCGAACCAGAACTTCCATCAGGAACTCCAGAATTTCAACATGCCGCTTGGCTTCCTGCAAGCCCGCACCCCAAGTATATAGCCCATGCTCCTTCAGAAGAAAACCGTGGATGCCCGGGCTTTCCCCTAGGATTTTCGAAACGCGTTCCCCCAACTCGATCATGTCCTGCGAATTCTCCAGAATTGGCAGCCACTCGCGGTGCTTGTGCGTTCGAACGCCTTCGAGCCCTTTGAGCATTTCGAAACCTTCCAAGGCGATCCCGTCCTGCCATGCATGCGAACCGGAGAGAACTGTGCTCCAGACAGAATGCGTGTGCAAGACCGCGCCGGCATCCACGCCGCGTGCGATGGCCAGATGGAGCAGGGCTTCCGCGGAAGGACGGCCATCACCCTGTACCACGTTCGCCGCATTGTCGATCTCCAGAAACTGTGCCGGCGTAAGGCTCCCCTTATCCAATCCCGTCGAAGTAATGGCCAGCCGCAATGGGTCGCGGGAAATCACTGCGCTGAAGTTTCCACTCGTGCCCAGAACCCAGCCACGCGTGTAAAAACCCTTTCCAATTTCCGCCAAGTCAGCAGCAACCTTCGAGAAAATTGCACTGTTCGGTTTTGCAGCTGGCAACTTTTGCCGGCCTGGAACGGACCCAGCTCTAGCCGGGGCTTTGGAATTTCTCATTGCAATTCCCATGGTAAACCCAATTTGAGATCGGTTGGCAGCCCCCCCTGATCAATAGGTTTCATGATTCGCGGAGCTGTTTGGCGCGACGGGAAATTTCGAGCGCCATGGTGCGCATCTCTTCGTGGATGAGACCATTGGTGGCGAGAATGACTGGACCGCCGAGTTGGTACGGATTTCCGGCGAAATCGCTGATTTTGCCGCCGGCTTCCTCGATGAGCAAGACTCCGGCGGCGGTGTCCCACTTCTGAAGGCCGAATTCCCAGAAGCCGTCAAAACGGCCCGCAGCGACGCCGGCAAGATCGAGTGCGGCGGAGCCATCGCGCCGCACACCGTGAGAGCGCTGAGTGAAGTCGCCGTAGTATTGAAGATTGGCACTGGCCTTGCGGTTGCGCACGGGAAACCCGGTGCAAAGCAGGCTGGTGGAAAGTGTGGCTACTTTGGAGACGTGAATCTCTTTTCCATTGAAGGTGGCGCCTTCGCCGAGCGCAGCCGCAAAGAGTTCGTTATAGAACGGATTGAAGACCGCGGCGGCGAGGAGCGTGTCTCGCTGCGCAAGCGCGATGGAAACGCTAAAGCAGGGATAGCCGTGCGCGAAATTAGTAGTGCCGTCCAGTGGATCAACGTGCCAGCGAAAATCGGAAGCCGAAACGCTCTCATGCCCTGTCCCTTCCTCGGCGGTAATGGCATGATCAGGGAAGTATTTGGTGAGCCGCTCGACGATCAACCGTTCCGAGCGCTTGTCCGCCTGGGTGACGAGGTCGACTTCGTCGCCTTTGTAACGGATGTCGAGCGGGCACGACAATTCCTCGATGAGGATTTTCCCAGCTTCCTGAGCGATTTCGATGGCCGCGCTAAGGTAGGAGTCGTTCATCCCAATAATATTACTGTGGTGGCTGGAAAAAACCGAGAGAACAAACTGAAGCACTACGATTCCGGCCTAAGAATTATTGCGGACCGGTCAGGTAGGACTTGCGGTGGCGGACCTGGTAATTAGAAGGCATGACGGTGACAAGGATGGAGCGGTAAGTATTGGCGGGCCCCCGCGGCGTGGGATAGTAAGCCAGAAGATATTGAGTACGTAGCTCGCGGTCGATGCGATCGAAGATAGCCGGTAGCTCCTGGGGCGAGTCGGGAAAGAACATGGCGCCGCCGGTTGTGTCGGTCATGGTTTCGAGAGCGTGTTCTCCGGCGGTGTTGCGCCCGTTTTCATTTTTCACCGGGCGAATGACGATGGTGTAAAGGAGCGCGTTGGAGCGCACGGCTTCCTTGCGAGACGCGTCGAAGTCGGAGCGGCTGGTGGTTTCGCCCGCGTCGGTAACCAGAATGATGACGCGTCGCCGTTCATCTCCGCGGCGTTCGAGGGCCCGTGAACCAAGAAGCACTGCATCGTAAATCGAAGTGCCTGCCCCGGCAGGAATCCTGCGAACGGCCGCTTGCAATTCGGCGACGTTATCGGAAAACGATGCGATCTGCGTGACGTTTTCATCGAACGCGAAAACGGACAGCCGATCACCTGGGCGAAGCACTTGGCGAATGAAGTGCGCAGCTGCTTCCTGCTCGAAAGCGATCTCCTTGTGAGCGCTCAGGCTGGCGTCAATCATGATCGCTAGGTCCAGTGGCTGAGAGGTTTCCGGCTCGAATCTGTCGATCTTTTGCTCGACTCCCTCTTCAAACAGTTGGAAGGCCTCCTTGGGAAGGTCGGGCGCAGGCCGGTTCTTTTCGTCCAGGACGCTCACGAGCACATTGACAAGGTTTACGTTGACACGGATACGGCCCCGCTGGGCGGCGGAATCCTGAGAGTCGTCAGTCGGGGCTGTCGGTGTGGGCTGGACGATTTTTCCGGGTTCGCCGTCCGGAGCCGAAGTGGTAGGCACCGTAGACGTGGAAGGGGTGCTCGGACCGGACGTTGTGTTGGTGCTCGCCGTGGACTTACTCTTCTGCGCCCAAGGCGGACGGTCGGGCTTGTCCTGACCGAACGCGACGCCCGCGAAAAGCAGCGCTGGGACAGCCAAGAACAGAGTGAGGTGGGGACGAAAGGGTGTCATCGGCATTGGGAACTAGGATGCAGGTTTCGCGCGTGGTGTCGCCGCGGGTGCCGGAGGCAGTTCGCCGTCAGCCCACACCGCGCCATCCTCGAAGTACTCCTTCTTCCAGATCGGCACGGTGCGTTTGAGGGTGTCAATCGCGAAGCGGCAGGCGTCAAAAGCAGCGGCGCGGTGCGGCGCGCTGACGGCGATAAAGACGCTGGTTTCGCCGATTTCGAGACGCCCCAGCCGGTGGACCATGGCGACTCTATGGATGTGGTATTTTTCATGAAGCTGCGCGCCGATTTCGCGCATTTTGGCGAGAGCCATGGTTTCGTAAGCTTCGTAATCGAGGTAAAGAGTGGGACGGTCGTGAGATTGATTACGAACGAAACCGTCGAACGCAACAATTGCGCCGTCTTCAGGTGCGCGGACGTGGCGGGCTAGCGCGGCCATGTCGATAGGCTCGCGCACCAACTTGTAGATGTCGTCGTGGGAGAGTGTCGCCATGTGGATGCGTCAGCCGCCGCTCACGGGTGGCAGAAACGCGACTTCGTCGCCGCTGTGGAGAGGCGTATCCCAGGCGGCGAATTCCTGGTTGCGCGAAGCGACAACCGACGAGCGGTATTTTGCGAGTTCGGGATAGCGCGCGGCATAAAGAGCAAAAAGTTGCTCGATCGTTGTGGCCTCGGCGGACTCGATGGAGTCCTCGACGTGGCCGGTGAGTTCCTTGAGGCGGCCGAAAAAGAGGACCGTCACGCGAATCGCTTGTGAGACAGGTGGCACACGAGAATTGTAACCCGCGCTGTGCAAGTGAGCCAGTGGCACAGGCTTTAGCCTGTGCTATTCCGCAACCTTCCAACACTCGATCCACTCGGGATGACGGAAGATTCGACATCTACATCCGGTCAGAAAGCTTTGAAGGTATCAATCGCTTGACCGTCAATTATAGGTTGCGTAGCGTGAAGACGCTGCCGTTTTGTCCTCGCTAGACGCAGCGGAGCGCAGAGGAAAAAGATGAAGATTCTGGTGACGGGTTCGTCGGGGCTGGTGGGGACGGCGCTGGGGAGGGCGATGGCCCGCGCTGGGCATACCGTGTGCCGATTGGTGCGGCCACAAACCCCCGGTGGCGATCGCGCGAAAGAAGGGTTTGCGGTGGCCTGGAATCCGGCGACCGGAGAATTGGGCGGCGCAGGCGTCGGCGCGGACGCGGTTTTGAATCTGGCAGGCGCATCGATTGCAGACGGGCGCTGGACAGCGAGACGGAAGGCACTGCTGCGGTCGAGCCGGATCGACACGACGCGTGCGCTAGTCGGGGCACTGGCTAAGATGAATGCGCGGCCAAGTGTACTGGTGTCGGCTTCGGCGATCGGGTTCTACGGCGATCGCGGCGACGAAACGCTGACGGAGGAAAGCAAGCCAGGAACGGATTTTCTGGCAGCCCTAGCGAAGGAATGGGAAACGGAGGCGTTGAAGGCCGAGGCGCTGGGGATTCGCGTGGTGCTGGCGCGGTTCGGGATTATTTTGGCGCGCGAAGGCGGTGCCCTGGCAAAGATGCTGACGCCGTTCAAGCTGGGCGCGGGTGGCCGCCTGGGAAGCGGCAAACAATGGATGTCCTGGGTGACACTCGAAGATGTCGTCGCGATTTTGCGATTCGCGATCGAGAACGCGACCGCGAGGGGCGCCATTAACGTTGTTTCGCCGCAACCGCTGCAAAATCTTGAGTTTACGAAGATTCTGGCGAAGGCGGTGCATCGGCCAGCGTTCTTCCCCGCTCCGGCGCTCGCGTTGCGTCTCGCGCTTGGCGAAATGGCCGATGCGCTGCTGTTATCCAGCCAGCGCGTCCTGCCGCAAGCATTGGAGAAACTTGGCTACCGGTTCATGCGCTCAGATTTGCCGTCGGCACTGAATGAGTTGGTGTAGCCAACCTGAGAGCAGCCAACATCATTTCACAAGCGTGAAACTCACATCGACCTTGAGAACCTTTCCGCTGATAGGGTCGGTTGCCATGATGCTTTCGATGGGTTGCCCCTCGCGCAGCTTCAGTTCGAACTCCGATTTAAACGCGCGGATAATCGGCTCCTGGAAATGACCACTAAGAGTTTCCGCAGCCGAGGCATCTGATTTCGCTACCGGGACGGAAACTCCCCCCTCCATCCACGAACGCTCGATATTCAAAACGAGCAACAGGCGGCCCTCGCCAGTGTAAGCGGAGCGAGCGTCGATGTTTGTGCCCACATCCAGATAGGTCATGTTCCCCGCACTTCCACCCATATATATGGGAACGCGGCTTCCAATCCGAAATTTGACCCAGGTGCCGGGCTTATTTTCCTGTGCGTTGATCGAGTTCATATACATCGTGTAGGGGAGACTCTTGACCTTCTTGTCGCCTTCGAATTCAGTGACGACGATCTGCACTTTGACAGGGGTCGTCGTCACTTCTGCCTTCTGACTCTCTTCGGCTTTCGCCTTGTCCTGGGCTAAGCAGAGCGGCGAGAGAACTCCGAACGGTAGCAACATCAACATAATCATCATTTTCTTCATTTCTATCCTCCGCACTCATTCGAAACTGCTTCGACCATTCACTACTGTCTTTGCTCTGCCCCGTCGGACCCTTCAGTTTGCCGTTCTTCCAGCGGTTTGATCTCGAGCCCATTGATCTTGAGCGGTTCGAGGCTGGCCGGTTCGTCTTTCGCCGGCATAGCCGGCGTGACGAGAGCAAGTGCCACTTCCCCGCGCCCGCGCAACGCAACGACGAAGCGGGCAAACGCTTCACGTTCGTCAGGAGGAACGAGGATTTCTGGTCGGCTAGACGCCGCCGAGCGAAATAAAGTTGAGTGAACTCGCGTTTGGGAAATGTTCCTGTTGGAGGAAACCATCTGCCGGGCCGCACCAGAATTCTGGTGGGGAGCATTAGTCTCTGATGTCTCCCTAGCCGGGACCCGGTGAGTCTGTTTCGCTTGGTCATTCGGAATTGAGTGAGGGGGCCGCGCAAACAGAAAGATTGCAAATGCGAGAGCGGCGCTAGCGGCGGCAAAGATCAGGGGCTGCAGCCAGCGATGCCGTGTTACGGCAGATTCGTCGAGGAGGGCGCGGACACGCGGCAAAAGAGAAGCAGGCATCTCGGCGTTGGCGGTGACGCGCAGGCCATCATCGATGGAGGCGAAAAGGACCTGCTCCTGTTCGAATGCTTCGCGGTAGAAAGCGCAAGCGCCGAGATGCACGCGCAGGTCACCTTGTAGCGCAGCGCCGCTCGCAGCCGCTTCGATCAACGCGTCTTTATAGTGTTCGCATGGCATCGCAACTTCTCCGCTAACTGCTTTCGGGCAAGAAATATTCTGGACTTCACGGTCCCCACGGGAATGCCAACTAGCGCTGCAATTTCTTCAATGGTGTGCCCTTCCATCGCCGCGAGCAAAAGGACGAGGCGTAATTTTTCCGGCAATTCTGCAAGGGCATTTTCGAGATGGGCTTGAAACTCGTTCGAAGCCGCAGTGTCCTCGACCGTCGCTGCTGGCGGCTGGCGCTCCGGCTGCGACCAAAGCGTGTCGCGCAGTTCGCGGCGTTTCCCGGACCGCAAACGGTCAAGCGCCAGCCGAAACGCGATTCGAACCAGCCAGGCCCGGAAGCGGTTGCGGTCTCGCAGGCGATCGAACCGGCGATAGGCGCGTAGCAAAGCTTCCTGGGCCACATCCTCGGCGTCGGCGGTGTTCCGCAATACGCCGCGGGCGACGCGATACGCGAGCGGGCCGCACTCGGCAAGCCGCTCCTCGAACTCACGCCTCGTGTCAGCCTGGGCTGCCTCGCGCGCCAGCTCGTCCTCCTTCTCCTGCGCGACCGTAAAGCGGTCTTTGTCCTGTGCGGCCGCAAAGCGGTCGGCCGTGCCACCTGGTTGGATCAGGACCAGCTCCTGCATTTGTCATCCTGCGCGAGATTCGGATGCCCGCCTCTTCCACAACAGACCAGACGCCACGGGCGGGGAATTGGTTCAGTCCGGAGCGGCCCTTCGCAATGCTTCCGATATCCGGTCAGATTCCCAGCCGTCCGAGCAGGTCTTCAAGGTTGGACTCGTCGACGACTACTTCTTCGGCTCGCTTGCCCTCCGGAGAGGCCTGGACGGAGCCTTCGTCGAAAGCCTGAAAGAGGCGCATCTTGGCGACGGCATACTCTTCGCTACTCGATAGCGGCCGACCATTCAGTTTGGCCCAGGCGTCCAGTGCCGATTGAATGACGAAGATCTTGAAAGGGAACGCGGAGTGGCGGTCGGCGGAGACCACGTAGGTAAATTCGCCACCGTGACTACCACCGCGCTGCGCGCGATTCCCTTCGAAGAAGTAGTACTGATAGACGTAGCCGTCCGCGGCAGAGTAACTCTTGACGCGGCGTACGCCATCGGGGCGAGGCATGGCCGGATTATTGGAGGCTCGGCTAGAGAAGTCAACGCAGGAATTTGTCCTGAGGACGATTCCAAAACGAAACAGAATCCTCAAATCCCAGTTCCAATTTAGAACGGAGATGAACGGAAATCCCTTGCAACGGATCAAAGCTGGAGAGTCGGAGGCACGCGATGCGTGGTTTTCACAATGCGGCAAGATGCTGATTCAGGGCGGTTTCTTGACACGCGAACCTGTGGCGGCCGCCGAGGAAATGACGGAAACCTTTGCCCTGTCAGCCGGGTGATGCACTCGGTCTCCTGCCGGCCGTCGGGTCATCACAGTCTCTCGAGTTCCCGGTGCCATTCGATTGCCGTATCCTCTCCCTATCTTCGCATCAGGCTTTGACGACTTTCTAGTGAAGCAAACCGGCAAAACTGGATTCCGAAGCGCTCGAAAATGCGAAATGGCTTCCGGAATCATGGTGAGACCGTGTTGCTATTTTGCGTTCTCAGAATGGAGTGGAGTCGTGGAGCAAAACGAAGCTCATGCTAACGTAAAAGCGCGGCTTCGGTGTCGTCACGAACCGTCTTGTGTCTTGGCGATTAGGTCGAAAGAGACATTGCTTCTTTTTGGATGAATTAGAGATGTTCGCGAGCAAAACAGAACGGTTCCTTGGGATCGCGGCGCTTTTCTTCTTGAGCGCGCTGAGTGCGCGGGCACAGCGCGTACGGGGAGAGCTTCGTCTCGAGGTGCATGACCCGCGCGGGAACGCGGTGTCACCCAGCGGTGAGCTGGTCAGCGAGGCCAGCGGAGTTCGGCGAACGTTTATTGCGGGGCCGGAGGGGCGCTACGTTGCGCAGGATCTTCCGTTTGGAGTTTACCGCCTGAGTTTGCAGGCGGCTGGTTTTGCGCCGTGGAGCGATTTGGTTGAAATTCGCTCTGAGGTACCGGTGCGTGTGGCAGTGACACTGGGCGTTGCGCCAGTGACGACGCAAGTGCAAGTGAAAGATTCGGCGACGCTCGTGGATCCCTATTCCATTGGCACGCTCTACTCGATCGGGCGGCAAACGATCGAGGAACGTGACGCGGCGCAGCCGGGGCGCGAATTGCTGGACTTGGTGTCCGAACAACCGGGATGGGTATTCGAAGCCAATGGCGTGCTTCATCCGCGCGGCTCGGAGTACGACGTGCAATTTGTGGTGGACGGCCTGCCGCTGACGCAGAATCGCTCGCCGGCGTTTGCGCCTTCTTTTGATGCGGGCGAAGTCGAGTCCCTGCGCGTGTTGACAGCGAGTTTTCCAGCCGAATACGGTCGGAAGCTGGGCGGCGTTGTCGAAGTCACCACGAAGAAAGACGTTCCAGCAGGATGGCACGGGCGGCTTGACGCGGGCGGCGGAAGTTTCTCGACGGTGAACGGCGCGGCGGGAGTTTCGTATGCGCAGGGAGCGAACCGATTTTCGGCGAATGCACAGGGATTTCATACAGAGCGCTATCTCGATCCTCCGGTGCTGGCGAATTACACGAACCGGGGAAATGCCGCGGGGCTCTCGGCTTCCTACGAACGGGATTTCTCGGCGAGCGACCGATTGCGTGTAAGCGTGATGCACAACGTGATCCGCTTTCTGGTGCCCAACGAGCTTGTACAGCAACAAGCAGGCCAGCGACAGGATATTCAGAACACCGAGACAAGTGGACAGATCTATTTTCAGCATACGATTTCGCCTGAACTATTCTTGAGCTTTTCGGGAAGCGTGCGCGATTCGAGCGCGACGCTGACTTCAAACGCGCAGGCAACACCTGTGATCGTTTCGCAGGAACGCGGCTACCGCGAAGGGTATGCGCGAGCCGATCTTGCCGGGCACCACGGACATCACGATTGGAAAACGGGCGTGGACAGCATTTTCAGTCCGGTGCATGAAGCGCTGCGATATGCGATAACCGATGCGACGCAATTCGATCCCGGCACGCAATTGAACTTTCAGTTTCCTTACCAACGGAAATGGGATGTTGAACCTTCGTTTTATGCGCAGGACCAGATGCGGCTGGGGCGATGGAATCTAAGTGCGGGGCTGCGGTTCGATCATTACGGATTTGTGGTGCACGAGTCGGCCTGGAGTCCGAGAATCGGTGTATCGAGATTCGTCTCGCGGCTCAATCTGCTGCTTCATGCTTCTTACGATCGTGTTTTTCAATCCCCGGCTGTCGAGAATCTGCTTCTTGCAAGCTCGCCGCTTCTCGATGCCATCAGCCCGTCAGTGGTGCGATTGCCGCTGAGACCGGGGCGCGGAAATTTTTACGAAGGCGGGGTGACCAAAGCCTTCTTCGGAAAGCTGCGGCTGGATGCCAATATTTTCAGGCGGGATTTTCGGCAATATTCCGATGACGACGTGTTGCTGGATACTGGCATCAGCTTTCCGATTGCGTTTATGAAGGCGCGAATTCTCGGAGAGGAAATCCGCACGGAAGTTCCTCAATGGGGACGCTTCTCCGGCTACCTGAGCTATGCGAATCAGTCCGGGTATGGGCAAGGGCGAATCACCGGCGGGTTGTTCCTGGGAAGCGACGCGGCCAATGGGCTGACCAATACGAGCAAATTCGCCGTGACGCAGGATCAGCGGAATTCGCTGCGCGTTCGAGTTCGCTTTCAAGCGCCGCGGCGTGCCTGGCTTGCGATGGGCACACAGTACGGCAGCGGGTTGCCTGCTGATATTGGCAACGCCGATCCCAATGATCTGCTAGCCGCGTTTGGACAGCAGATTTTGGATCGCGTGGATCTTGCTCGAGGGCGTGTGCGGCCGAATTTTTCTGTTGACCTCGCAGCGGGCGCGGAAATCTATCATAAGGAATCGCGGAGTGCGGCGTTGCAGATTGAGGTGGTGAATCTGGCGAACCGGCTCAACGTGATCAATTTTGCGAGTTTATTTTCCGGGACCGCGCTGGGCGAACCCAGAAGCGTTTCGTCAAGCTTGCGGATCACGTTTTGAGTGGTAGAGGCGCTCCTACTTGGCGAGATGCTCGAGCTCGGTCACGACGCGGTCGAGTTCGTCGATGAGTGCGTTTGAACCCGCGTTGCGGAATACGTTGACCAGCGTGCGGTAATACCAGAGAGTTCCCTGTTTGCGGCCGCTGAAGCGGTTGAAAACCGCGTCGCCTTCCACACGAAAGTCGGAAAGAATTTCGCGGGCGTTGGCCAGTTTGTCGGCGGCGGAAACGAGACGGACGTCTTCCGGCTCATGCGCGACTTTTTCGATGTAAGCGCGCTTTCTTTCGCCCCATTCGCGTTTTTCACCGGAGACTTCGTAGGAATCCGTGCAGCCATCGACGATGCGGGCGACGCGGTCACCGAATTTTTCGCGGATTTCATCAAGGCGCGGGAGGCCGCCCTGGTCTTCGACGGCGTCGTGCAACAGCGCGGCGATGGCTTCGTCTTCGCCGCCGCCGTGCTGAATAACGATGGCCGCAACGCCGAGCAAATGGCCAACATAGGGTTGGCCTTTACCCTTGCGGCGCTGGTGCAGATGCAGCTCGGCCGCGTAACCAAGCGCCTCCACAAAACGGTTTGTGAGGACCGGCTTTTCGATGATGGATTGCCCGCGAGTCAAGTGTTCGCTTATCGGCGGCGCGCCTTGGCCAGCAGCCGGAGGATTTCCAGATACAACCAGATCAGCGTGACCATCAGGCCAAACGCGCCGTACCATTCCATGTACTTCGGCGCGCCGTTCTGGACGCCGGTTTCGATCATGTCAAAATCGAGAACCAAATTGAGCGCCGCGATGACGACGACAAAAAGGCTGAAGCCGATTCCCACGGCGCCGCTGCCGTTGATCGCCGGAACCTGAATGTGGAAGAAACCGCCAAGAACCATTTCCACGAGATAGAGAAGCGCGATGCCGCCGGTGGCGGCGATCACTCCGAGCTTGAAACCCTGCGTGGCGCGAATCATGCCGGTCTTGTAAGCGAGCAGCATTACGAAGAGCGTGCCGAAGGTGAGCCCGACGGCTTGAATCGCGACGCCGGGATACGCGCGCTCGAACATCGCGGAAATGCCGCCGAGCGCCAGGCCTTCGAGGAGCGCGTAGATGGGTGCGGTGAACGGCGCCCAATTCGCTTTGAAAATCGTAACCAGCGCGACGATAAAGCCACCGAAAACGCCGCCCATCATCCATGGAACGGCCGCTCCCGGAACCGGAGAGTGCGACAAGCCCCAGGTCCATGCGGCGGTGGCCACGACGCAGAGCAGGAGGAATCCCGTCTTGTTGACGGTGCCCTGCAGCGTCATCGCGTCGCCGAAAGCGACCTGGCCTTTGAAGGCCTTCTCATTGAACGCCGGGTTGGAGGTGCGCATTAGATTTGCCATTGATGTCTCCATGCTTGATTGCAAATATTAGTTTACGCTGCATCGAACCTAACTACAAAAGTGGCTGCCGTGCGGCGGAAGTCATGAGGGTATTATTGGGAGGTGCACTTTTCTCCGGCAAAGGCTAAATAAATAACCTGCTTCATACCTCCCTCGGCAACGTTGCTTCTTTCAGTGTGCTCGATCGCCTGTGAGAGCGCGAATGAGCGTACTTCATCGCGTGTCGCTTCCTTTGTCCAGTCATCGGTTACGGCCAGTTGAACTGCGAACTTTTCAGGCTCCACCCGCCAGAGCTTCACCGGCGAAGTAGCAAAGTCGGCCAGCGCCCATTTTCCATAACGCTGATCTATCGCCGCTTTTATGTCGTCCACGGATACAGATTTTTCGTAGAGCGCCAATATCCCTCGGGGATACGTGTCGTTGCCAAAAATGTCGATGATCACTTGCCTGGGATATATAGCGTCTGCCTTCGCGGGACTGTCTTGCCATAACTGAAAACACGCCGATGACCTACAACCTAATAACTTGGAGTTTGGCAGCATAATGCGGCTGGCATTCTCGTGTCCGATTCGTCCCCAAGATGTCAGGCCTAACATCGCCATTACCACCACCACCGCCACGCTAACCTTCAGCATTTCTCCTCCTTGCGAACACTCTCAACCTGTCTAATTTGAGGGTTCTCTACGTCGGCTGTATGCAAATTTCGATGAGCTGGGTGCCTATATTTTCAACCGCAGACTGTAACCCACTGCTTGCAGTCCGAAGACAAGTGAGCTTAATTCGCTTTGCGGTCGCCGGCGATTTGGCTTTGGACTTGTTCTCTGAATTTCAGGGGATGCTGGATTTTTTCGAAAATTTCGGGAGTGCCGCCGGTGCCGCGCACGATTACCGTTCCGTAGCCCAGGATTCTCCCCACGGCGGGCTCATCGACTACGACGCTTTCGATTCTGGAAAGGAGGATTTCCGTGGTGCGGCGTTCCGTGAGGCCGGTTTTTACGATGACTCTCTTGTTGGTAACGGCCATCTCCGTGACACTGCGCTTCAGTAGACCGATGCAAAAGAGGGTTGCTCCGACGAGGAAGCAGATGAGAGCCGCAACGTAGATAGCACCGTGCGACGGCATAGCTTTGGCTTTGGCTCCAGCTGGTCTGGAAAACGACGCGACGAGCAATGTTACGGCGAGCAGCTCGAAAACCGCGGCGATGACGACATGCCCCAGCATGACAATCCAATGCAGTTTGGTCTGATACTGGATGGCTTCACCAGGAATGAGATGCCTTTCGACGTAGCTCAAAGCGGCTCCTTTTTGGTAGCGCTAACGGGAATCGAACCCGTATTTTAGCCTTGAAAGGGCTACGTGCTAACCGTTGCACCATAGCGCCACCGATGTTCGGATGAACCTTACTAGGATAAGAAAAATAAGCGGAATGCACAAGCGATTGCGCGGCGCGTGGGCTGTTTCCGGGCAGGCCGAGAGCTTTATTTTCTTGGTGAATGCATAAAAGTGAGGGCGCGCCTGCTGGCGCCAATTTTGCGGAGCACCCCCCCTACCCCCCATCATTTTGTATGAATGTCAAAATAAAGGGCTTACGAAATTTGCATTTCGCAAATGGCTGATTCTAAAGGACGCGATTTTGGCTGTTTTCGACCAGCAAAGGCTGCAATGGAGCGTAGAAAAAGAAAATGCGGGAGCAAGCTCCCGCACTCCACGCGCAGTTACCTACAAGAGTAAGTATAGTATGGCATAAAAGAAAGTCAAGGATAATTTTGAGAAAAAATCATGGCGCGGGTGCCGGAGATACTCCTGCGAGCGCATACCGTATCCGGGCGCAATGAGGCAGGTGTTTAGGGGTCAGCCCTGGCGGTCCTGGAATTGTTTGTGCCTACCTGTTAAGCGTCGTCCGGTTTCGGCACTGCGCCGAACTCTTCCGGATGCGCGGACACATAGTCAAAGAGCAAAGTGGTGAGGTCGTGCGGATAAGAGTAGAACTCCAGGTCCAAGGAGTACAGCTTGTCGCGAGTTTCCTGGGAGAGATCATGAACGGCCTGCTACATTGCTACCGAAGTTAACGGCAATCCTTGTGGAAACGCCGCCGCGACGGCGCGATGGCAGATGCTTGCGGTCTGGGGAGCGCCGATCATTTCAAGGGCCTGCACGACGAAATGTGCGGATTCGTTGCTGCTATTCCAAAAATATTGTGAAAAGCCGCCGTTGTTGACTTCTGCTTCGACCTTCCAAATCGCGGTGAACACTTTTTGAGGCAGAGATTGCCGAGTAAATGGCTCCTTGCCGACTTTGGTCACCGGGGAGCTGGCTAAAGCGATGAGTATTTTGTCCATGGTCATGGTCCGGCCCTCGAGTTCGCTTCGCCAAGCTGGCTGCGAAGAGTTTAGCTCTGGCGGTCCTGGAATTCTTCGTGCCAGGCCATCTGGATGGCTTCGAGCTTGGATTCGTTGGAGGCGGCGGGGTCGCCGGAGAAGCCGGGGAGTTCGGTGATCCATTTGTGCATATCCGTGAAGCGGACGGTTAGAGGATCGACGTCCGGGAATTTGTCGGCCAGGCCAATGGCGATGTCTTCGAAATTATCCCAGCCGAATGTTGGCGGCATGTCCGCTCCAAAAAAAGATTTAGCACAGAGAACGCAGAGAAAGATGGCGGAATAAATCCGCCGCTACATCAGAATCAATGATCGAGTTCCTTGGCGTAATTCTTGTTCCAGTCGGGAATTTCTACGACGATGTCGGTGGTGCCGTCGGGCACGGTCTGGCAGCCGAGGCGCGACTTGGGCGTGATGCCGGGGGCTTCGTCCAGCTCGTCGAGTTCGGCGTCGGTGGCTTCATTGCAGGATTCTAGGCCTTCTCTGACAATCACGTGGCACGTCGAGCAAGCGCAGACGCCTCCGCAAGCATGGTCGAGGCCGGCCTTGATGCCTTCGGAGATGTCCAGAATGCTGCCGGGCAGGCCGTTGTGGCCGTAGGGAATCTTCTCCGGGTCGACTTCGATAGTCTTGCCGCTGGGAAGAAATGTGACTTTGTATTTCTTCGTGGCGGGTTTGTACTTGACTTCTTCGATGTATGGGTTGCTTCCGCCCATGATTTCCCCCAAACAACATAACCAAAGATAGCGGCGTCCCGACCGGGTCGGGATAAATGCCACCGCCGCTACAATTCGTGCTCCGCAGGCCGCCTGCGGCGGATTACGCCGTGATTGGCTGCAGTTTGGACAGGCTGAAGCCTGTCCCACTAAACCTTCAGACCTCGGCTAGCTTGCGGCCTTCGAGGGCCGTGGACACCGCCGAGTTCATGAGCAATTCCGCTAAATGCTCGGTAGCGTGATTCAGTTCGTCGATTCGCTTGCGAATTAGCTTGTAGTCGTTGCCGGTTACGGATTCCCGCAGGGCGGCGACACTGGCGTCAATTCTAGCGCGTTCTTCGGCGGACAACCCCGCAGATTGCGGATTGGCTAGCGCCTTGGCGGTGGCCGTCAGGATCGACTCGGATTCGGTGCGCGCTTCGATGACCTGGCGCTGGGCGAAGTCCTGCTCTGCGTATTCGATGGATTCCTCGAGCATGCGTTCGATTTCGGAATCGTTGATGCCGTAGCTGGGCTGGACTTCGATCGAATGCTGATCGCCGGTGCGGAGATCTTTCGCGCCAACTTGCAGGATGCCGTTGGCGTCGATCAGGAATTTTACTTCGATGCGCAGGAGGCCGGCGGGGGCTGGCGGAACTTTGAGAGTGAAGCGGGCCAAGGAACGGCAGTCTTTGGCTAGTTCGCGTTCGCCCTGGAGGACGTGGATGTCGATGCCGGTCTGATTGTCGACGCCAGTGGTGTAAAGCTCTTGGGCGCTCGCGGGAATCGTGGAATTGCGCGGAATAATTTTTGCGACCGCGCCGCCGTAGGTTTCGATGCCGAGCGAGAGCGGCGTGACATCAAGGAGAAGCATGGTTTTCACGCCGCGGTCGAGAATGTTGGCCTGGACAGCGGCGCCGAGGGCGACGACTTCATCGGGATTCAGCTCGATATGCGGCTTGCGGCCGAAGAATTCCTGCACGGTGCGGCGAATCAGCGGGGTGCGCGTGGCGCCGCCGACGAGGACGACTTCGTCGATGTCGACGGGCTTGAGCTGCGCGTCGGCAAGCGCTTGCTTGACGGGACCCATGGTGCGGCCAACTACCGGGCGAATGAGAGCATCGAGCGCGCCGCGCGTGAATTCGTGAACGAACACTTTGCCGTTTGGCAATACAAAACGAAGCGTGGCGGTCTCTGACTGGGAAAGCTGGTGCTTCACTTCGATAAGCGCTTTGCGAAGTTCCTGCGCGAGTTCGCCGTGCGGCGAGAAATCAATTTCATCGCGCTGGAGAATCAGTTCGTGGACAAAGGCTTGCAAGAGATTGTCGATATCGTCGCCGCCGAGATGCGTGTCGCCATTCGTTGAAAGAACTTGGAATATATCGCCTTCGGTCGTGGAAATGAGTTTGAGAATCGAAATGTCAAAGGTGCCGCCTCCGAGATCGTAGACGGCGACTTTGCCACGCTGTTTTTCGTGGAGGCCGTAAGCGAGCGCGGCGGCGGTCGGCTCGTTGACGAGACGGAGCACTTCGAGGCCGGCGATTTTGCCGGCGTCCTTGGTGGCCTGGCGCTGGGCGTCATTGAAATAGGCCGGAACGGTGATGACGGCACGATCGACGGGTTCGCCGAAATGGGCTTCGGCCCAGTTTTTCAGTTCGCGGAGGATGAAGGCGGAAATCTCCGGCGGAGTGAAAACCTTGTCGCCGAGTCTTACGCGGATGACGTTCTTGCTCGATGGATCGATGCGAAACGGGAATAGCTTGAGTTCATCTTGTACGTCAGCGGGGCCGCGACCCATCAGGCGCTTGACGGAATAAATGGTGCGCTCGGGTTGCGTGAGGAGCCTTCTTCGGGCGGCCTCGCCCACAACAACGGTTCCATCTGCGTCCAGGCTAACTACCGAGGGACAAAGCGTGCTGCCATATGGGCCCGGGATACACTTCGGCTGACCCGTCTGCGGATGGGTGTACGCGACGAGGCTGTTGGTGGTGCCGAGATCGATTCCGACGATTCTGCCCATGATGAAAACCGGGAGGAGCTAAAGCCCCTCCGCTACAAAAGCTCCTTTTGAACGTTGGTAACCAGATTTCGGATGTACGAGCGGCGATTCAGCAAGTCGTTCAGCTTCGCCATGATTTTTTTCCGCGTGGCGGAGTCCGCTTCGAGGGCGGAATCCCATTCGCGCGCGGCGGCTTGAAGCTGCGTGTCCACTTCGCTGAGTTTTTCCTGAAAACCCTTCTCGGCGGATTCGAGGCGCGACTTCAAAGCCGCGAGATCGCCTCCGGAGGCTTTTGCTTCGCGAAGCTCGTCGAGCGCTTCGTTCAACTCGAAGACTTCTTCGAGCAGTTCCGGCGGCGCCAGCTGCTTGTGTTCGCCTTCCTTGCGCGCTCCTTCAATGCCGAGGAGATACTCGACGCGGCCGACAGGATCGCGAAGTGTGCGGTAAGCGTCGTTCAACTCCGAGCTGCGCTTCAGAGAGAGGTCGCGCTCTTCTTCCGGCGCGTTTACAAAATTATCAGGGTGCAGCTTCCAGCTCATTTGCAAGAATTTCTGCTCGAGCGCGGTCATCTCGATCCAAAGCTTGCGCGGCAACTCGAAAATAGCGAAGTAATCCATGGTCTTTGATTGGGTCGTTGATGTCGGCGCTGTACTCATAAATGCTTTTTCAGGATCCCCGGAAGGCACAAAAAAAGTGGCTGGCGGGTGCGGCTGCCAACCACTTGTCCGGATCAGCCTTGAGCCACGTTTGACCGGGAACAGGCTAAAGCCTGTTCTACTAGGCCGTAAAGGAGCTGCCGCAGCCGCAGTTGCGCGCCGCGTTGGGATTCTGGAAAACGAATCCCTGGCGCATCAGCGTCTCTTCATATTCGAGCGTCGTGCCGTTCAAGTACAGAAAACTCTTCGGGTCAACGAAGAGGCGCGCACCGAATTCCTCAAAAATTTTATCGCGGTCGCGCGCTTGCGTGTCTAGCCTCATGGCATAGGAGAGGCCAGAGCACCCTCCGCCCTGGACGCCAACGCGCAAGCCGCCCTGTTCGGGCGAAACGCCATCCTTTTCGAGCAGCTCGCGGATTTTTCGCGCGGCACGCTCGGTCAGGTGGATCTTCGCGATGTTCGGGCTTGCGACTTCTGTTGCCATTTTCAAATGCTCCAAATGCCTTACGCCGTCAACCTTGCCGAGTAGGGGCGTCAGCAAACTTGGCCAGCTACAGGCTCTTAGTGCGACGCTTTTTCGTGCACGGGCACTTCGACGCCGTGCTTCTTCTTCCAGTCGCCAATGGCGGCCTTGATGGCGTCTTCGGCGAGCACGGAACAGTGAATCTTCACCGGCGGGAGCGAAAGCTCGCGCACGATGTCCGTGTTCTTGATCGAAAGCGCCTCTTCGACCGTCTTGCCCTTGACCCACTCGGTAGCGAGCGAGGAGCTGGCGATGGCCGACCCGCAACCGAAGGTCTTGAACTTGGCTTCTTCAATGACCTGGGTATCGGGATTGATTTTCATCTGCAGCTTCATCACGTCGCCGCACTCCGGCGCTCCGACGAGACCCGTGCCGACGTTAGGGTCTTCTTTCGGCATGCTGCCGACGTTGCGGGGATTGTTGTAGTGATCAACCACTTTATCGCTGTATGCCATTATCCATTGCTCCTTGCCAGATTAACGAGATTGCCGAAACCCGCGCTCTTGACGGCTTTGTCGGTGAGCGAAACGTTCGGCACGGAAGCCGAGCGGCCCGCGGTCAACTGACGAAGAGCGTCCTTGATGAACTCCGCGCCGAGCCCGAGCATTTTCAGAAAGGCGCGCACTTGCTGAAGCTCATGGAAAGAGCGCTCGCCGGCAACGGCAGCCTCTTCTCCTTCTCCACCGTAGGGCACAAACGTCACGCGGAAAGCCGCGCCGGTGCCGCCGATGGAGCGATGAATGCGAATTGTACCTTCATTTGCCATGTTCTTTGTTCCATTCCTTTTAGGCTGTTTGCCATTTCATTTTCGAGATATCGATTCCCTCTTTGGCCATTTCGTAGAGCGGGGAGAGTTCGCGCAGCTTGGTGACGACCTGCACCATCTTGTCAATAACGTAATCAACTTCCTCCTGCGTATTGAAACGGCCCAGTCCGAATCGGATCGAGGTGTGGGCGAGGTCTTCGCCGACGCCTAATGCTTTGAGTACGTAGCTGGGCTCCAGGGTTGCCGAAGTACAGGCTGAACCGCTGGAAACCGCGATATCGTTGATGCCCATAAGCAACGATTCGCCTTCGACATAGGCAAAGCTCATGTTCAAGTTGTTCGGCAGGCGGTGCTCCATCGAACCGTTGATGAAGACTTCGTCCAGCTTGGCTTCCAAGCCCTTGCGGAGACGCTCGCGCAAACCGAGCAAACGCGCCGCTTCTTCCGGCATTTCCTTCTGCGCGATTTCGCAGGCTTTGCCGAGGCCGACGATGCCGGGGACGTTCAGGGTGCCGGAACGCATGCCGCGCTCGTGACCGCCGCCATCAATGATGGCGGAAAGCTGCACGCGGGGATTGCGCCGGCGAACGTACAAAGCGCCAACACCCTTCGGACCGTAAATTTTGTGGCCGCTGATGGCCAGCATGTCGATGTTGTCCTTCTGGACGTCGACGGGAACCTTGCCCACGGCCTGCACGCCGTCTACGGCGAAGAAGATGCCGTGCTCTTTGGCGATTTTGCCGATTTCCGCAATCGGATTAAGCACGCCAATTTCGTTGTTGGCGTACATGATGGTGATCAAAATTGTAGAGGGCTTAATTGCCGCCTTCAGATCCTCGAGACTTACGCGTCCGTCCCGCTGGACCGGGAGATAGGTAACTTCAAAGCCGTGCTTCTCCAGGTTCTTGCAGGTGTCGAGCACGGCCTTGTGCTCGATAGCCTGGGTGATGATGTGGTTGCCCTTTTCGCGGAACATTTCCGCGATGCCCTTGATCATCAGGTTATCGGATTCCGTCGCGCCGCTCGTGAAGATAATTTCTTTTGCGGTGGCATTGATCAGCGAAGCAATCTGCTGGCGCGAGGTTTCCACGGCCTCTTCGCCGGCCCAGCCGAACGAATGATTGCGGCTGGCGGCGTTACCGAATTTCTCGGTGAAGTACGGCAGCATCGCTTCGACGACGCGCGGATCGACCGGCGTGGTCGCGTGATTGTCCATGTAAATCGGAAGCTTGACGGCCATATTCCCTCTTCTCCTAAGTCGAACTCATGTGCGACCGCGAAGCGGTCGACAATGCCACGAGCGCAGCCTCGTGGGGCTCTTCACTCATCTGAGAAATCGTAACGGTACTCAACACATTCAAAATGCTTTCGTTCACGCGGCGCAGCGGCTCCCGGACCGAGCACCTCTCCGTGGCGTCACAATTCCCATGGCTCGTAACGCAGGAAGTGATCAGCACCGGACCATCGATGGCCGAAATCACATCGAGCGCGCTGATTTGCCCCGGCTCTTTCGCCAACTGGTAACCCCCGCTGGAACCATGCTTCGCGGCCACTAGTGAATGATGTGCCAACTTCTGCAGTACCTTGGCCATCAGGGTCGCGGAAATACCGTATTCCTCGGCGATCTCGTTGGCGCTACAGGCGTGCTGCTCGCGATGCAGCGCCAGGTGCTTGACAGCAATCAGGCCGTAGTCGGCCTTTTTGGAAAGCTTGAACATCGTCCGTGAGACTTTCTGTACGCTCCGGAATATGCGACTGATTCAGTCGCAGTTAAAGTATATTCCCCTGGCTCACAAATGTCAACTCAAAACCTTTCTTCCGTCGATACAACCCCTGTATTTGCAGTGACTTATAATAAGACCAAAATAGTCTTACATGCTAGCGAATTCTATCGCATAGCCTCCCCTTGCAGCGAATGGCGTAAATCCCGCATTCAAATGCGTTTCGCTAAGCTACCAATCGCAGCATGGTAGCCTAGACTTTTGATGGAGGAGATGGATGCTCAGATACATCCGAAGGCGAAAAGAGTTGGCGAGCCGGTGGATCGGCGGGCTGTTTCTACTGACCGTTCTGGCCCCAATGCATGCCAGAGCGCAAATATTAACGTCTCGGCCAAGCGGCGGGCCAAATCAAACTCGAGTCAAGGCGAAGGAGAAGCATCCACCGGAGCGAACGTTTGTTCTCGTCGGTGCGGGCGACATCGCCAGTTGCAAGAATCCGGAGGGCGCCCGGGCAACAGCCAAGCTGATCGAGCAAATTCCCGGAACCGTTTTTGCCGCAGGCGACCTGGCCTACGAGGAGGGGAGCGCGGAAGACTTCCAAAATTGCTATGACCCGACGTGGGGCCGCTTCAAGGACCGCACTAAACCGGCTCTAGGAAATCATGAATACGTAGATCGCTCGGCATCCGGCTATTTCCAATATTGGGGTGCAAAGGCAGGGCCGCGGGGTAAGGGCTACTACAGTTACGACCTTGGCGATTGGCACGTCGTCGTGCTGAATACCAATTGCGCCGCGAAGGACTTGGGAGGCTGCGCCACGGGCTCACCACAAGAGACTTGGCTGAAAGAGGATCTTGCGAAGCATCCCAACGCTTGCATCCTTGCGTATGGCCATCATGCGCTCTTCAGTAGCGGCGTCTTCAAGAGGCACGCCGTACATCCCGAATTGAAGCAGCTCTGGGAAGACCTATACGCCGCTCACGCCGACTTGGTTCTTGCCGGGCACGAACATTCCTACGAACAATTTGCGCCTCAGGATCCCGAGGGCAAAGCCGATCCCGCGAACGGAATCCGCGAAATCGTCGCGGGGACCGGCGGGCGAAGCCACGATCTTCTCGGCTTTGCTACTCCGAACAGCGAAGTTCGAGACTGGGACACTTTCGGCGTGCTGAAGCTCACGCTCTCGCCTGGGAAGTATACCTGGGAATTTATCCCTGAAGAGGGGAAGTCATTCCACGATTCCGGCAGCGGCGTCTGCCACAACTATCCAACGAAAACAACAAAGTAGCCTCTACACTGGCTCAAATTCACGCCTAAGGCTTAGAGGCGGAGCAGGCACCGCTCGCGGCGGCGGCCTCGATGAGTTTCTGTACGGCAGGCGCGGGGATCAGCAGCAACTGCGCCTTCGGTTTTTCCACTTGCTCGATGACAGCGAGTTGCTGCGCCTTCCATGAATCGGGAGCGGGCTGCGCTTTTGCGATGGCGTCAAGAGCGGCGAGTCCCATGACGCCCAACGCGGAGAGATCCCGAGAGTTGGGAGCAACTTCTTTCACCAGGAAAGAGCGTTCGGCGAGCGGCTGGAGGATTGCATCATTGTCGCGCCAAGCAGTGAGTTGCGCGCGGAGCCGCGCCTCCGTTGCGGGATCGTGGCAGGCGGATGCGACGAACTGATCGACCAACTCACCAAAACGCCGGCCTGCATCGCTCTCCAGCGGAACTGCATCCACGACGCGATTCATCGGCGTGGCGCTGGTGGGCTCGGCCGGGGCCGTCTGTTCGCGCGTGTAGTCCTTCACGGGTTCGACGACATCGGCGAGAGTGCGCAGCGCGGCAAATTCCGCCGACGACGCAGGCCCAGCGACGCGTTGCAGCATGCGCCGCGAAACGGTCCGGTGCGTGAGTCCCAGCCACTCCAGCCGGGCGCTGACAAAATCCAATCGTGCATACATGGAGGCGGGGTCGCGGACTTCCTGCGGAGACCACAGGCGCTCCGCAATCGCAGAATTCCTGGGCCAGATGCGCGAATCCACGTTTTCCGGGCTGACGTATTCGGCCCACATGCACGATTCACCGCCTAGAATTCGCTGTTTTTCTTCGGCGGAGAGATTCGCCGCATCCCCGCTCATCGGATCCACGGCGTAGTGCCGCGCCGCCGACCATCCCAGGTCAAGGTAATATCCGTTCGACAGAATCCCGCGATAGCCTTGCTTTGCCGCCTGCGCCAGCGAAGCTTGCCCGCGCCAAGACTGAATCACTATATCCTTGGGCACTCCCTCCACCAGAACTTCATCCCATCCAACAACGGTTTTTCCGTGCTTGGTCACCAACTTTTGGACACGTCCGCTGAAATAAGCCTGCAGCGCTTGATTGTTCTTGATTCCGTGCGTCTTCACGTACGCCTGAATCTTCGGATTGGCGTCCCACTCTTTGCCGTTCACTTCGTCACCACCAATGTGAAAATAGTGGTCTGGAAAAATTCTGGCCATCTCGCCGATGAAGTCATCGAGAAACTTGTAGACTTTCTCGTTCGTGGGGTCCATGGCCGGATCGAAGATTCCCCACCTGCGCTCGATTTCGTATGGCCCTTTTCCGCTGGCCAGCTCGGGATGTCCCACGAACCACGCCGTGCTATGCCCCGGCATGTCGAATTCCGGCACGACGCGTATGCCGCGGTCTCTCGCGTACGCAATCAGCTCGCGAATCTCGTCCTGCGTGTAGTAGAGGGCGTCGGAGCCCGATTCATGGAGTTTCGGAAATTTCTTGCTCTCGGCGCGGAACCCCTGGTTCTCCGAGAGGTGCCAGTGGAAAACGTTCATCTTCACGGCTTCCATGCCGTCGAGATTGCGGCGAATCACTTCGAGGGGGATAAAATGGCGCGCGGAATCCATCATCAAACCGCGCCACGGGAAACGCGGCTTGTCTTGAATGGTGACTGCCGGCACGGAAAACCCGTCGGGGGATACGTCCACGAGTTGCAGAAACGTTTGCAGGCCGTGCATCGCTCCGAGCGGCGTGGATGCACGGAGTCTGGCGCTCGCGGTGCTCACATCAAGGATGTAGGATTCATCCTCGCCAACTTCCTGAATCTCTTTGCCGGCGTGATCTGTCTGAATTACGAGCGTGGCTTTCGCCGACTTCGAAGGCTTGAGGGCGAGCGGGAGACCCGTTTGACGGGCCAATTGCCTCAGAAAGCGCTCGCCGGCACGCTCCAGCCGCGGCTCGTTATAGCCCGTGAACGCCATTGAAAAGGTCGAATCGACTTTCAGGCTGCCCGCTCCGGACTGCACGTTCGCGGGAAGCGGCATCAAATTCAATGCAGGCTGTTGAGCTGTAGTCATCACCGGGTACAACGAAACACAAAGAATAAGTATGCCAAGACCCCGCAACCGCGCATTCTGAGCCATTGTCCGTAAAATCCTCCCGAGAAGCGTAAACATCTCAGATGACTGCTATGTAGCACCAGCTTTCGCATACTGTCATATCTTCAGCGTCCTGCGAAGAGGGTTTCTCGCGCCGCCGAGAGAATCCACTTTGGCCTCTCGCGAAGTTTGCAAGCCGCGGTTTTCCCTGGCTGAGTTAGAATAGGCGCAGGCGTGCGGCGCCGATGATCCCAAAATGAAAACTTCGATTGCCATCTACCCCGGTTCTTTCGACCCGGTTACCAACGGACACCTCGACCTCATCGAGCGCGGGGAGAAAATGTTCGACTTGCTGATCGTCGCGGTGCTGCGGAATGCCGAGAAAGAACCTCTGTTTTCCGTGAATGAGCGCGTCGAAATGCTTCGCGAAGTGACCAAGCAGTGGACGAGCGTGGAGATTGACGTTTTCGATGGACTCCTGGTGGACTACGCACGGAAGCGCGGCGCCGGCGTCATTTTGCGCGGAATCCGGGCGGTTTCCGACTACGAATATGAATTGCAGATGGCGCTGATGAACCGGAAGCTTGAGCCGCGGCTTGAAACTGTTTTTATGCTGCCGGGCTTGTCGTACAGCTACTTAAGCTCGAAGCTGGTTCGCGAAATTGCGCAACTTGGGGCGTCGCTGAAAGGCCTCGTGCCGGAAGTGGTCGAGCAGCGCTTGCGTGCCAAAGTTTCGTAAACGAATTTGTTGTCAACCATAAATTGTAAACTCTTTTCAAGGAGCCAGAGTGCGACTCACGGACCGCATCAATCGCATACAAATCTCGCCGACGGCAGCGGTGATCTCCGAAGCGGAAAAGCTCAAGTCGCGTGGAGTGGATATCGCGGACTTCGGGCCCGGCGAACCGGACTTCCCTACGCCGGACCACATTAAGAAGGCTGCGATCAAAGCGATCGAGGAAAACAAATCAAAATACACGCCGGCTGGTGGCATCATGCCGCTTCGTGAAGCGATTTGCGCCTGGCATAAGCGCGAACTCGGCTCTTCGTACGACGCAAAAGAATGCGTGGTCAGCGTGGGCGGCAAACATTCCATCTTCAACGTGATGAGCGTGCTGATCCAGCAGGGCGACGAAGTGATCATCCCCGCTCCCTACTGGGTGAGTTTTCCGGACATCGTGAAGTATGCGGGCGGAACGCCAGTGTTCGTCGAGACGAAGCCGGAAGAGGGCTTTAGCGTGAAGGCTTCGGCCATCGAAAAAGCCGTCACTCCACGGACAAAATTGCTGATTCTAAATTCGCCCAGCAACCCGACGGGAGGAGTTGTCCCGCCGGATGAGTACGAGCGCATCCTAGCGGTCTGCAGGAAGCACAACGTCTGGCTGATGGGCGATGAGTGTTATTCGCACTTCACGTACGAGCCACACAAGCCCTATTCGATTGCCAGCGCCGCGGGCTCGAAGGAAAACGTCATCATCATTGGCTCGGTTTCAAAAACTTTTGCGATGACCGGCTGGCGCATCGGCTACACGCTGGGACCGGAAGCGTTGATCCAGGCGCTCACCAAGCTGCAAAGCCAATCCACTTCCAATGCCACCTCGATCGCGCAGTACGCTGCGCTCGAAGCCATGCGAGGCACGATGGAGACCGTTCCGGTTATGCTCGCGGAATACGCCAAGCGCCGGAAACGCATCGTGGAAGGCCTGCGCACGATTCCGGGCATCAGTTGCGAATGGCCGGGTGGCGCGTTCTACGCCTTTCCGAACATTTCGGCGCATCTGTCGAGCGGCGGTGGAAGACCAGCGCTCGCCAAGTCCTGCACGGAAATTTCGAAAATGTTGCTGGAGAAAGCCCACGTGGCCGTCGTGCCGGGCGAAGCCTTTGGCGCGCCGGGTTACCTGCGGCTGTCTTACGCCACTTCCATCGAACGCATCGAGGAGGGTCTGCGGCGTCTCGAGCGTTTTTTCTCTCGCGCTGAAGCCGCGTCGTAATTCGTGAAACCTGAACCATTTCGCATCGAACCCATCTTCAGCCCGCGCCTGTGGGGAGCGCGCTCGTTAGCGCCACTATTCCCTGAAAAATCCAATTTGACGGAACCGCTGGGCGAAGCCTGGCTAACAGGTGTGGACTGCCGCATCGCCAACGGCCCGTTCGCTGGAAAGACGCTGGGCCAAGCCTGGAAAGAAATGACTACTGCTTGGCGCGGCCTGGAATTTCAAGATGAAGCCGACTTTCCCCTTCTCTTAAAATTCATCTTCCCTACCGATAAACTTTCCATTCAGGTTCATCCCGATGACACCTACGCCGCCGCCCGTGAATCCGCCGCTGGCGGCAAGGGCAAGACCGAGATGTGGTATGTCGTTTCAGCGGAACCCGGGGCTCGATTGCTCGCAGGTCTAAAACCAGGCACAACAAAAGATACCTTTCTTGCCGAACTGGCAGATCACTCTATTGAGGAACTTTTTCTATCGTACGAGGTTCATGCGGGCGACACCTTCTTTATTCCAGCGGGAATGCCTCACACCATTGGCCCAAACATGGTGATTTGTGAAGTGCAGGAATATTCTGACCTCACCTACCGCCTCTACGACTACGATCGCCGCGATCCCAATGGCAAACCACGCGAACTCCACGTAGGTAAGGCCTTGGAGGTGATCAATTTCGGTCCGAGCGCCAGCGGAAAGGTAGAGCCCCGCCCACATTTAATCGCCAACATGAAACTTGGAGAATACCTAGTTGACTGCCCTTATTTCTCGACAGAGCGGCTTGAGTTTGAGGATCTAGTCCACTTTAAAATGCTCCCTAGCCCGCCGATCC
>WNFP01000372.1_pt1 | contig 50065 bp, 58 predicted proteins | sample 5400201 | NCBI WGS metagenome assembly WNFP01 (sample SAMN13153355, study PRJNA577476) | soil metagenome | isolation source: 115 cm saprolite under Madrone tree | place: USA:California | collected 2016-06-14 | reverse complement strand
GTCAGTATTGTGGGGGTGGGCGCGCCTCGCCGATCTGCGCAGGAGGCGACCGAACATGATTTCCACGACATTCGCGCTTGGCGACGCTCTCTAGGCGGCGAGGGCCAACCCCTCGAAGGGAATAACTAGTCCTGTGTGCGGATCCCGTTGGGGCCACCACGTTATTTTGATTGATGTTTGAGGGCTTCGTGTTTGAGTTGCGTCTTAGGTCGAACTGATAAGAAATCAGCGGGTTTAAAGGCACGCGAGGCGGAATTCGCGCTGAGTCGGCCCGGCCCGTGGGTCGATTGACGGCGGCGACCTGTCTAGCCTAGCATGTCGCCGCACCGGGCCGGCTCGCTCGACCTGCGAGGAGGCCGCTCATGTGCGCTGTGGCATCGGCTTCTGGAGCGGCCAGTGTGTGAGTCTGGCAGATTACGTCAGGAGCGTCGATAGATCCGTCTCTGCCGCCTCAGGGACGGATGTTCAGACCCCGCGCCCGCAAGCGCCGCTCGTACATCTCCGCTTCACGCTTCATCAGGAAGGTCTCGGCGTCGAGCGCGTTGTCGATGGCCGCCACCTCTGCGCGGAGGCCTGCACTCCGGGCGATATCGGCGGGCCCGGCGCCGAATTCGGGGGACCGCGAGAGCCGGACCACGCCGTGCAGCATCTGCCGCTGCAACGCCGAGAGTTTCTTGGACCTGGCCTGCAGCAGAAACCGTCCGGCGCGCCCCATGTCGCCTGCTCGGCGGGCCCCCTCGATCGGCTCCGGAATGGGTGGCTGGTCGGTGCGTGGTCGGGGGAGATTCAGAGCGGCGCTCACATCCGGGGATATCCCCTGGCGTCTGCCCAACTGGCCCGTGGGCAGGCTGAAACAGTTGACCACGGTGCTGAGCACGCTCGTGTGGTCGAAGCAGGTGTTCAGGATGGTCTGCTGTTCCGTATATGCAGAGACGACGATGGCGGGCACGCGCACACCGAGGCGGTCGAAGTTGAATCCGCTGCCGCCTCCCTGACTCGGCGGAATGACGATGCCATCGGGAGAGATGGCGAGGTCGCAGCCGAAGGGATTTTGCTTTCCGGGCGGCACCACGTGGTCGTAACAGCCGCCGTGCTCGTCGAACAGGATGATGAGCAGGATCTTGTCCCAGTCGGGACTGCTACGGACCGCCTGGTACAGCGTGTAGAGAAGACGCTCGCCGTGCTCGACGTTGGAAGGACCGTAGAGGTCGAACGGCCAGGATTCCGGGTGCATGTCGTTCTCGGGGCCCCAGACCAACGAGTCGATGTAGACCGGCTCGATGAACGAATACCGGGGAAGTCCTCCCTTGGTTCTTGTGGCGGCGATGAAGTCGTCCCAGTGAAGCCACGGGTCGTCGAAGTGAGCGAAATGGTCGCCGGTGAGGAAGTAGGGCCAGACCTGCTTCTGCGTCAGCAGCGCATTGCTTTCGATCAGCCAGCTGTTGCAGTAGATCTTCCAGGTCTGGCCGGCGGCCTCGAGCAAGTTGAAGATGGTCGGGGTGTCATTGACGAACAGAATGCCGTCGCCGCCCTCGTTGTTGACGTAGCCGGACGAGGTGCCGGCGGCGACGAACGAGCGATTGCAGAGGGTCTGCGTGGGAACCGAAGAAAACCAGTGATCGCACACCCCGTAGTAATAGGCCAGACTGGAGAGCACCGGGACGGTATCCGGGGTCAAACAATTCATGATCGACCGGGGATCGGTGCCGTCGTGCTGCACCTCGGCTTGCGCGGCGTAGTTGTAGACGAAACCCTGCATGTCGGCGGGAGTCGAGGGCTCGGGCGGCACCGCGCCCAGCGCCGGGGGAGCGCCCGGCACTCCGAAGACCTGGCAGTAAACGTCCTGATACGGCTCGCCGGGGTCAGGGTTGGGGTTGGTGGGCACGAAGCCTCTGGCGACGGGAATCCGACCCTTCTGTGGCGGCGGGGCCGGATTGCTCAGGTCCTTTCCGTAGGCGCCCTCGAAGTTCGCGGGTGGCAGTCCATTGAACGGGGCATTCTTGTTGCGCGGGTCATAGAGAAATCCCAGAAGACTGTCGAAGGAACGGTTCTCGAGCATGAGGACCACGATATGCTCGATCGCGGACAGGGGACTGCTGGGCATCGACTTCCTCCATGATCTCTAAAGATGCCACGAGCGACGCCTGATCCTACCACCCGTCGCCCGCCGCTGACTGCGCGATGCGCTTGACGCCGCCGCGCCCGCCGAGGCGTTCAGGCGGGGGTTGCGCGAGCTCGGCCATGTCGAGGGCAAGACGTTCGTCCTCGAGGTCCGCCACGGCGAGGGAAGATCCGAGCGATTCCCGGAGCTCGCGCGCGAGCTCGTCGGGCTCAGACGCCGATGACGAGCGCCCGCGGGCTCATCCGCCGGCGGCCAGCTTCGCCATCAGCTCCATCGCCTCGGGCTGCTCGGCGGTGATCGATCTTGCCGTTGCCGGCAACGATCCGGGGTCCCTGGGATTGGGGAGGATTAGGGCGCGGGACGTCCTCCCAGGTTGGACCGACACCGGGGTACCTATTCGGTACCCTTGCTGGCCTAGGCTTGTTGCCTACTCTAGGCAGAGTTCCCTTAGGCAGCTGCCGGTAGGCTGCGCACGCTTTCAGGTGCGCTCTTACTGCTTGCGCGTTGCGGAAGCTCCTGCCGCAGAAGTTGCAGGTTGCAGCCTTCATGGTTTGCCCCTCTTACCCGTGGGCGGGGCGCCATGGTCCTGAACAGCCTCGTCGCGGGCAGGGACGCGGCATTTCCGCAAGAATTCCCTGAAGGCTTCTTCTTCTATCCGGACGCGCCGACCAGCCCGGATCACTGGAAGCTTCCCCTGGGCGATCCATGCGCGCCATGTATAACGACTAATCTGACTCAGTCTTTCGAGGTCCTTAACAGTCAGCAGCATCCCCAGGCCCCCTTTTCCAAGTGATCTGCGCGGGAGTATAGGCCAATAGATATGTGACCGTCAACATCATATATGCGCTTACAATAGGGTCTGGCTTGACAGGCTATTCATGACGATTTACCGTCCAGTAGCAATGATCGCGAATCAATGGAGGGATGGATGAGGAGAACGCGACTGGCTTCCGCGACGGCGCCCGAGCTATTGACAGCAACCCTGCATCGGATGAAAGCGCGAGCAGGAGGACTACTTGCTTGGGCCATCGACTTTTCGCAGATAGAGCTGGACCGTCTGGCGCCAACCGCGTGGTACTACCTACGGCTGGAGTTGGCTGCCTTCCTGATCCCCTTCTCGGCCGAACCGCCGCAACGTAACGGTTCGCTCCCCTCGGATGAGGAAGTAAGGGAAGTTCACCGGAGTTTCGGCCGCATCTTCTCAACCCTCATGAGAGATCACCGAGTGAAGATCGGTCGGTACGATGTCGAACTCGACGTTGATCAGAACGGTGTGGCCGGGATAGGGTTGCAATCCGCGTCACGGACGGGCCCCTATGTCACATGGCTTATGCTCCTGATCTTCGATGCTCGGGGCCAATACATGATACGGACCTGCCCTGCTCCAGCGCCTCGCGCACGAAAGGGGCAGGCCTGCGGTCGCTGGTTCCTTGCGAGCCGCGACACTCAAATCTACTGCTCCCGCCGTTGTCAAAGCCGAGCGGCAACGCAAGCTTTTCGACACGGCGGATCACCAGGCGGCAGCAAGACCAAAAAGGCCGGGCGCAGGACTGAAAGGGGACCCGCAAATGGATAAGGACGCCATGAGCGTAGCGAGTTCGGAAGAGCCCAAAGAGAAACAATCAAGACGGGGAGGATCCCGCGATGGCCTGTTCCAGCGGAGTGGATGGTGGTGGCTCGACTACTACGATGCCGAGGGGAAGCGGCATCGAAGGAAGGCCGCCCCGGATTACACCACGGCGAAGCTCATCTACCGCCAGACCATGACCGCGATTGCTCGTGGGGAAGTTCTCGGCGTCCGAGAGGAAGGATTGGGGCTCAAGGAGTTTGTGGAGCGAATCTGGTGGCCACGTACGAAGCCGCGGCTGGCACCGGTCTGGGCGGAACGTGTAAAAACGTGGTGTCTCGACAGCGTAATCCTCCCCCGCTTTGGAGGTTTCAAGCTCTCGGGGCTCCGCAAGGACACAGTAGAGGCCTGGGCCGCCGAGCGGATTGGCTCAGTCGGTGCCAGCACGTTTAACAAGGAACTCTGGACCGTCAAGAACATCTGCAAGTGCGCCGTGGACTGAGGTTACATGAAGGCAAGCCCCGCACAAAGCGTCAAGCGCTTGAAGGAATCGAACGGTCGGATCCGCTACCTGACGGCCGAGGAGCGCGAGACCCTCATCCGCGAGGCCAACCCTACCTTGCGGCTTTATATCGTAGCGGCACTCCAGACGGCCGCTCGTCGGAGCGAACTCATCCGCCTCCGGTGGAAGGATGTGGACTTCAAGACGCGCACGGTGAGATTCTCCAACACCAAGAACGGGGATTCGCGCTCGGTCCCGATGACTGACACCTTCAGTGACCTGATCCAAGGGTTTGCGAGACCCCTCGACGCTGAGACTCCTGTTTTCCCCGAACGAGAGCCCCTGGTCATCACCCGGAGTTTTACTCGTCTGATCCGGCGCCTCGGGTTCAAGGACCTCACCTTTCACGACCTGCGCCACGACGCCGCGAGTACCCTCGCAATGGCCGGCGTGCCCCTCCGCACGGTAGCCGAAATCCTAGGCCACCGGGATCTGCGTATGACGACACGTTACGCCCACTTGAGCCCGCAGCATCTTCGGGATGCCATCAAGGTACTCGACGCACCGGAGACTAAGAACAAGACAACAGCCAGCGAAGCCCAATAGGCACTATTTAGGCACCGAGAACTTCGACCGGGAAAGAACAAAGCGCGCGGTGTCAGCTAACCGCGCGCTTTGTCTTGGCTGGAATGGCGGGCTCGACGGGATTTGAACCCGCGACCTCTGGATTGACAGTCCAGTGTGCTAACCAGGCTGCACCACGAGCCCGAACAGGGACTTCAAGAGGTTACACGGCGGCATACGACAATGCAACCACGCCGTGGCGCGCGATCTACGGGTCAGGCGGCACCGCGACGTCGTAGCCGGCTTCCTTCCAGCCGCGGCAGCCGCCGTCGATAACCCAGACGTCCGTGAAGCCCATCTCGCCCAGCGCCGTCGCGCACAGGGTCGACTTGCCACCGGCTCCGCACGTGAGGAAGATCTTCTGCCCGCGGTCCCCGAGCGCCGCATCGCGGCGGAGCAGCTCCGTATCCGCCCGGATCTCGAGCTCCCCGCGCGTGATGTTGCGCGCGCCCGGGATAGTCCCGTGCTGGGCGATCTCCCACGCCTCGCGCACGTCGATCAGCATGGCACCGCCGCGGTCGATGACCGGCTTCGCGTCACACGCGCTGATGACCTTGACCTGCTCACGCGCCTCTTTGACCATCTGGCGAAACGTCTTGGCCATGTCCCCACACCTTATCAGAGGCCGCCGGCGACCGTGACTTTCGGCCGTCCCCCGCCGTTATAAGGTATGAAGCGATGGAGCCACGGGCCCCGGCGGCACGGATCTCTCCTGACGAGGACGACGAGCGCGTCCTGATCGAGGCCGCGCAGCGGGACCCGCGCCGCTTCAGCGAGCTGTACCAGCGCCACGTCGACCGCGTCTACGCGTTCATCGCGCGCCGCTCCCTCGGCCGCGCGGAAGCCGAGGACCTGACGGCCGAGGTCTTTCACCACGCCCTGGCCGGCCTCGGCCGCTTCGAGTGGCGGGGCGTGCCGTTCATCGCCTGGCTCCTTCAGATCGCGCGAAACGCCCTGGCCGACCGCTGGCAGCGCGCCGCGCGCGAACACGGAACGCCGAAGCCCGAGACAGGCGACGACGAGGCCCGCGACGGCGTCGAGCGCCGGGCTGTGCTCGCCGGGCTGCTGAGCCGCCTGCCGAAAGACCAGGAGCGCGTGCTCCTGGAGCGCTTCGTCGAGCAGAAGAGCATCCGCGAGATCGCCGAAGGACTCCAGCGCACCGAGGGCGCGGTCAAGCAGCTGCAGTTCCGCGCGCTCGAAAGCCTGCGGGCCCAAATGAGGGACGTCCATGAGTGAAGAGTCTCGAGTCGATCGGCTGGCGGAGGCGCTGGAGGCGGTTCTCGCCGCCCCGGTTACTCCCCTGCCGTCAGCCGATCCGGAGCTGGCCGAGATGCTCCGCATCGCCCAGGAGCTGTACGGTCTGCCGCGTCCCGCCTTCAAGGCCGGGCTCGCGGCCGATCTCGAAAGGAGAGCCGCCATGGCCACGACCACACCCGCTCCCCGACATGAAGACGTGCAGTCGCTGTCCGTGTATCTGGCGGTCCGGCCCGCCGTCGGCCTGATGGACTTCGTGAAGCGGGCGTTCGGAGCCCAGGAACTGCTGCGGACGACTGGCACGGGAGGCGGGCTGCACGCCGAGGTCCGGATCGGCGACACCAAGGTGATGATCGGCGGGGGCGAGGCCTGGGGCGGAACGCCAACGCCGGCGGAGCTCCACCTCTACGTGCCGGACGCCGACCAGGTCTACGCGCGCGCGCTCGAGGCCGGCGCCGTCTCGCTCTACGCGCCGGTGGACCAGCCCTACGGAGACCGCGAGGCGGCCGTCGCGGACCTGGCCGGCAACCACTGGTACATCGGCACCCACCAGAGCGGCGGGCACGTCCCCGCCGGTTTGGGCACCGTGACGCCGTACCTCCATCCCCGGGGAGCGGAGCGGCTCCTCGATTTCCTCCGACAGGCTTTCTCGGCCGAGGAGATGGAAGTGGTGCGGGCGCCGGACGAGACGATCAAGCACGCGAAGATGCGCGTGGGCGGGTCGGTCGTCGAGATGGGCGAGGCCCACGGGCCATGGCAGCCCATGCCCACGATGTTCTATCTCTACGTGGACGATGTCGACGCCGCGTACCGTCGCGCGCTCGCCGCCGGCGCCGCGTCAATGGAAGAGCCTGCGGTCCAGCCTTACGGCGAGCGCCGCGCCGCCGTGCGCGACGCCTTCGACAACCAGTGGTACCTCGCCGCGCCCGTGCGATGAGCGCGTGACGCGTCAACCACGGAAGGTCCGGCGGCGCTTGGCGAAGCGGACGGCAAGCTGAGGCAACACCGCGAGCATGCCCAGCGCGGAGAGCGCGATCAGCACGCGCACGAGCGTCTGCGAGAGCGTCCCTTCGCCGGCTATCGCCTCGCCCCCCGCCCAGCCCGCGTAGACGTAGACAACGGTGGCCGGGGCCATGAAGACGAACGAGGCCAGCATGTAGGGCATGAGCCGGATGCGCGTGAGGCCGAGGGCGTAGTTGAGCAGGTTGAAGGGGATGATCGGGACGAGGCGCACGAAGGCGACGAATTCCCAGCCGCCTTTGTCGACGCCCTCCTTGAGCTTCTTGAGCGGTCCCGAGAGCTTTTCCTCCGTCCACTCCCGCCCCACGGTGCGGGCGCCCAGGAAGGCGATGGTGGCGCCCACGGTCGCGCCCACGAGAGAGTAGACCGTTCCCCACACCGGGCCGAAGAGAATGCCGGCCGCGAGGTCGAGCGGCAGGCCGGGCACGAGGAAGGTCGGGCCGACGGCGTAGAGGAGCAAGAAGACCACGGGTCCCCATGTTCCCAAGCCCGCCACGAAGGCCTGGATCTGGCTCACCGTGAGCTGATTGCGCCAGAGGAAAGCGCAGGCGATGCCCGTCAGCAGCACCGCCAGGAGCACGAATCGCCTCACGGTGGCTCCGCGGCTCAACGATGCACGGCTAGCGGACGAAGGTGAGCGCGACCCGGCGGGACTTGACCAGGTAGGGCACCCAGACCAGGGCGACCAGGACGCCGGCAAGAAGCCCCCCGTAGGCCTCCGGCCCCATGCGGGCCGCGGTGGCCGGAATCAAGAGCGCGAGGCCCAGATCCGTGGCCTGCGCCGCGACGCGCGCGACCATGAACGCGATCATCGCCGTCGGGAAAGCCCGTCGGCGCGTGAAGAAGAGGTATGCCAGGGCGCACGCCCAGATGAACAGCGCCGCGTTGACCACGATCTCGCCCACGATGAGCGGCCCGAAGAGCGGATGGTAGACGCGCGTCCCCGGCGTCGTCACCGCACGCCACGTTGCCGGCGCGAGCGGGCGGAGGCCTCTCAGGAATTCGGCCCCGATACGGACGGGCGCCAAACAGACGCCGATCGCCACCAGGAGCAGCCACCCGCGGATCCCGGTCAGCGCCGCATCGGACTGGTCCGCCGCGCTCACCGGGTCGTGTCTCCCCCGGCCAGCAGGTGTTCGACGCGCTCGAGCTGCGCGCGGGTGCCGAGAGCCAGCAGGCGGTCACCGGCGGCCAGCTTCATGTCGCCCGGGGGATTGACCGTGGGATTGCCGTCGCGCATGACAGCGAGCACCGTAGCCCCCGTGGCCTGCCGAAGCGCAAGCGCTTCCAGCGTGCGTCCCACCACGGACGTGTCGGTGCCGACGGCCACGGCCTCGATGTTGAGCGCCTCGCTGCCGCGGCGCAATGCCGTCTCGAAGAAATCCACGACGGTCGGGCTCAGGATCAGGTGCGCGAGCCGGTGGCCGCCGATGGCATAGGGGCTGATCGCGCGATCGGCGCCGGCGCGGGTGAGCTTGGGCACGCTCGACTCGTCAACGGCGCGCGAGACGATATAGAGCTTCGGGTTGAGCACGCGCGCCGAGAGGACAATGTACATGTTCGTGGCGTCGTTGGCCGTGGTGGCGATGAGGCCGCGGGCCCGCCGGACCCCGGCCCGCTCGAGCACGGCGTCGTCGGTCGCGTCGCCCTGCAGGCAGAGCCAGCCGTGCTCCTCGGCATGGCGCATCGTAGCGTCGGCGGGGTCCACCACGAGAAATTGCACGCGCGCCTCCGCCAGCTCGTGCACCGCCTGCCGGCCGACCCGGCCGAGGCCGGCCACGATGATGTGCCCGCTGAGCGCCTCGATACGCTTGTCCATCTTGCGTCTCCCCGTGGGGTCCGCCAGCCTGACCGCGACCAGATACTCCATCACGACGCCGAACGTGTAGAAGAGGCTCCCGACTCCGACGATGGCCACGACCATCGTGAAGATGCGGCCGGCCGAGTCGAGCGGCTTGACCTCGCCGTAGCCGACCGTGGTGATCGTCGTCACCGTCATAAAGAGCGCGTCGAGCCACGTGCCGCCTACCTCTCGCCAGAGCCAGAAGTAGCCCACCGTCCCGCCGCCGACGACGGCCAGCACCAGCGACAGCGGCAGCACGAGGCGCGCGCGGAGCCTCGGGATATCCGCGCCGGGCGCGGCCCCCGCGCCTCCTTCGGGCCCGCCCACCGCCCTCATCGCCATATCCGCGGCGGCGGCGCGCCGCTATTGCGGGAGCGCGGCCAGCGCCTGGGCGATCTCGCGGCTGAGCGCCGCCAGCGCGCGGCTCATCGCCGAGACCGTCGGGCTGTAGCCGGCGGCGCCCGTGGGCTCCGAGATCCGCGTGGTCTTGGCGGTCATCTCCTTGCCGGCATTGTCCAGGATGCGCCAGCGCGCCTCGAGGACAAGGTCGCCGCCCGAGGGGCCATCGAGCCGCGTCGCGTTCACGACGACCTGGTAGCGGATCTGCTCGAGGCCTCGCCAGGGAAAGACGGAGATCTTGGCGGACGGCATCTGCCGCGCCAGGTCCTCGGCGAGCACCCGAGAGACGCCGTCGCGGAGCGGCTCGCCCCACTGGTCGAACTCGCCGAGGTCGATCTTGTCCGCGGCCGGCCGCGTCACGATCTGCGGCCTGTCGAGATAGCCGGCCAGCCCAATGGGCCCAAGGCCGATCGAGAGGGCGGGAGCGGTGACGGCGGTCATCTCGCCCGGGGCCAGCACGTAGAAGCGCGTCGGGGCGTTGCCGCCGAGGCACCCGGCGGCGAGCATCGCCGAGACGAGCGCCAGGGCGATGAGCGGACGGCGAGTCAAAGTCGTCATTTGGTGTCAGGGCCTCCCTTGCCACGGAGAAGAGCATCGGGGTGACGTTCGAGATAGTCGGCCAGCGCCTTGAGCGAGCGCGCCGCGTCCGCGACGTCGCGGAGAGCGCGGAGCGCCTCGTATCCCATCTGGGAGTCGCCGTCCACCGCGCGGTCCAGTGTGCGAAGCGTCCCTGTTGCGGTCGTGCTCGTGTCCTTCAGAGCGGCCGCGAGCGGCTCGATCTGAGCGTCGAGCTTCACCACCGCCTTCCTCGCCTCGATCATCAGCTGGCTGGTCTCGGTGAGCGCCGTGTCGGTCTTCGCGCTGAGCGTGTCGAGCTTCGCATCGACCCGCTTGAGCACCAAGCTGGCTTCCTGCAGCGCCGCGTCGGCCTGCCGGAGGGCCTGGTTCGCCGAGACGATCGCGGATCGGAGCTCCGGCGATGCGACCAGATTCCTGGCGCTGTTGACCGCAAGGCTCACGTCATTGACGAGTCTGTCGAGCTTGATCTTTTCGAGCGTCTGGAGAAAGGCCTCGAGCCTCGCCTGCATGCGGGCGAGCGTGGTCGGGACGGTCGGGATCTCCTTCACGTCGGGATCGAGTCCGACCAGCCTGATCGGCGTGTCGGGGAACATGTCCAGATACACCAGCAGCTGGCCCGTCAGCAGGCTTTGCGTCTGGAGCTGGGCCCTCAGGCCCTGCTTGATCATCTTGTCGACGGCTTCGGCATTCTGCTTGACCTTGGAGCCCTTGGGCAGAAGCGTCGGATCGATGTTGATGTAGACGGCGATGCTCGTGCTGTCGGCGAAGAGACGGATCTTCGTCACGGACCCGATCTTGACCCCGCGGATCTGCACCGGGGCGCCGATGTCGAGCCCGCCGAGGTCGCCGTCGAAGAACATGACGAACGGCAGCTCCCGCTTGAAGATGTCGAGACCCCCGAGGACGATGAGGCCCGCCACCGCCAGCGCCACGGCGGACACGATGAAGGCGCCGATGGTGGTCGGGTTCGCGCGCGCGCTCATGCCTTGGCCCCGGCCGCCGCTCCCGCCGCCGCACCGGCCTGCGCGCCGCCGGACTCCTGCCCGCCGCGGGTCATGAACGCGTGGATCTTCGGGTCCCTGGACTCCGCTAGCAGGGTGCGCGGGCCGCCCTGGGCCAGCATCGTCCGCGTCTCGGCGTCGAGGTAGACGGAGTTGTCGGCGATCGTGAAGATGCTGGCAAGCTCGTGCGTGACCGCGACCACCGTGCACCTTAGGCTCTCCCGCAGGGCGAGTATCAGGTCGTCGAGAAGCCGCGAGCTGACCGGGTCCAGCCCCGCCGAGGGCTCGTCCAGGAAGAGGATGTCTGGGTCGAGCGCCATCGCCCGCGCGAGACCCGCGCGCTTCTGCATGCCGCCGCTGATCTCCGACGGGTAGAAGTCCTCGAAGCCGCCGAGCCCGACGAGCGAGAGCTTGAGCGCGGCGACCTCGCGGATCTGCGCCGGGGTGAGATCGGTGAACTCGCCGAGCGGCAGGCCGATGTTCTCGGCGAGCGTCATCGAGCTCCAGAGCGCGCCAGACTGGTAGAGCACGCCGAACCGGCGCGTCATCAGCTGGCGCTCTCCGTCGTCGGCGCCCCAGAACGTGCGCCCGTCGTAGAGCACGTCGCCCTTGGCGGGCCGGATCAACCCGATCAGGTGGCGCAGCAGCGTGCTCTTGCCGCAGCCGCTGCCGCCCATGATGATGAAGATCTCGCCCTGCGCGACAGAGAAGTTCAGATCGCGCTGGATGACGAAGTCGCCGTAGGCCATCGTCAGGTCCACGACGCGAATGCGGGGCGGCGCCCCGGCGGCCCCGGCGCTAGAACCCGATGGCATCGTAGACCACCGTGAGAATGGCGTCGGACACGATGATGAAGACGATGCCGGTGACGACAGCGGAGGTCGCGGCGAGCCCCACCGCGGCCGAGCTGCGGCCGCTCTGCATGCCGCGCAGGCAGCCGGCGATGGCGATGAGCACGCCGAAGATCGCGCTCTTGATCAGGCCCGCGGCGAAGTCGGAGACCGACGCGGCGGCCCACGTGTGGTTCCAGTAAGGGACGATGCCGACCTTGAGCATGCCGACTCCGACCACGGCGCCGCCGAGGATGCCGACGAGATCGGCGTAGATCGTCAGCAGCGGCATCATGAGGATGAGGCCGAGCATGCGCGGCAGGACCAGGAACTCGAACGGCGAGATGCCCATGGTGCTGAGCGCGTCGATTTCCTCGTTGACGCGCATGGTCCCGAGCTGCGCCGCGTAGGCCGCGCCCGTGCGCCCCGCCATGATGATGGCCGCCATCATGGCGCCCATCTCCCGCGCCATGCCGATGGCGACGAGATCGGCGATGTAGATCTGGGCGCCGAACTGGCGGAGCTGGATGGAGCCGACGAAGGCGAGGATCAGGCCGATCAGGAAGCTGATGAGGGAGACGATGCCGAGCGCGCTCGCTCCCGCCTCCTGGATATTGAGCAGCAGATCCACGCGCCGGAAGCGTGCGCGGCCGACGGCGGCGCGGGCGAGCGCCAGCGACGCCTCGCCGACGAAGGTGATCATTTCGAGCGCGCCCGATTCCACGGCGATGGACGCCCGCCCGACGCGCTCGAGGAAGTGCGGCGCCGCCACTCGGCGCTTCGTATCGCGCTCCGGCACGGCCGCGGCCAGGTCGAGAAGCTTGCGGACTCCATCGGGAAGTCCCGAGCGGTCCACCGTGATGCCCCGGGCCGTCCCCGCCTCGACCAGCTTGAGGACGAAGACGAGGAACCCCGAATCCCACGCCGTTACTTCTCGGGCGTCGAATCCGAGCCGGCTCGGCGGCGGTCGGTCGCCCCACTCCGCCTCTACGAGGGCGGGCGGCGGCGGGCCGTCCTGCATCCGCCACGAGCCGGAGAGATGAAGGACGAGGCCTTCCGGAACTGATTCAAGGCTCCATCGCCAAGGCGTGGTCTCACTGCTGCTGGTGGTGACGGCCGCCATGAGGACGCTAGGCTATCACAGGCGCTCGCGCGGCGTCGAGGCACGGGCTGCGGTATGCTTGCGATCGGACATGGAACGCACGACGGGAGCAGTCGTGATCTGCGGCGCGGGCATCGCCGGGGTCGCCGCCGCGTATCACCTCGCGGTGCGGCGCGGCGTGCGCGATGTCGTGCTGGTCGACGAGCGGCCGCCACTCACGCTGACGAGCGACAAGTCCGCCGAGTGCTACCGCAACTGGTGGCCCGGCCCTGGCGACGACATGGTCGCGGTCATGAACCGCAGCATCGATCTCCTCGAGGAGCTCGCCGGCGAGAGCGGCAACGTCTTCCGTCTCAACCGGCGCGGCTATCTCTTCGCGACCGCGGAGCCCGCGCGCGCCGCCCTCTTCGCCAAGGCGGCGGACGAAGCGGCAGACCTCGGCGCGGGCCCCGTGCGCCGGCACGCGACGGGGACGAGCGACTACCGGCCGTCTGCGGCCGACGGCTTCGACCCGGCGCTCCGGGGCACCGATCTCATCACCGAGCCTTCGCTGATTCGCCGCCACTACCCGTGGCTCGCCGACGATACGATCGCCCTGCTGCACGCCCGCCGATGCGGCTGGTTCAGCGGCCAGCAGCTGGGCATGTACCTGCTCGAGCGCGCGCGAGAGAGCGGAGTCCGGCTGCTCGAAGGGCGCGTGGAGCGGATCGACACCGTCGGCGGACGCGTGCGCGGGGTCGACGTCCGGGGCCCGGGCGGCACGAAGACGATAGGGACGGAGCGCGCAGTCCTCGCCGCGGGGCCCTACTTAAAGGATGCGGGGAGGCTCGTCGGCGTCGACCTGCCTCTCTTCTGCGAGCTCCACGCGAAAGTCGCCTTCAACGACACGCTCCGCACCATGCCTCGCGGCGCCCCCATGACGCTCTGGGCCGATCCCATGACGATCGCGTGGTCTCCGCAGGAGCACGAGGAGCTTGCCACGTCCGACAGTCACAGGCATCTCGTCGAGGAGCTGCCTGCCGGCGCGCACGGCCGACCCGAAGGTGCAGGCGAAAGCATGTCCGTCCTGGGCGTCTGGACCTACGACGCGGAGCCGCAGGACCCGGTCTTCCCTCCGCCGTTCGATCCCGCGCACCAGGAGGTCGTCCTGCGCGGGATGGCGCGGATGATTCCCGCCATGGCGCCCTATCTCGAGCGCATGCCGCGCTGCTTCGTGGACGGCGGCTACTACACCAAAACCAGGGAAAACCGCTTCCTCGCCGGTCCCCTGCCTGTCGAGGGCGCGTACGTGATCGGAGCGCTCTCGGGCTACGGGATGATGGCGTCGAACGGCGCGGCGGATCTCCTCGCCGATTACCTCGCCGAGCGCCCCCTGCCCGGCTACGCCCCGGCCTTCCGGCTCGACCGCTACGACGACCCCGAATACAGGAGACTCCTCGAGACCTGGGGCGACTCGGGCCAGCTCTGAAGGCGCGCCGACCAAGCGGCCCCCGCCAAGGGTCGTTCGGCAGAAAGAGTTACCGCCCGGCTACGTAGCTCTTACCGGATGGGTCCTGCACTCGCGGGCTTCCTCGACCGTGATTTCTCTGGAAACCCGCGTGAATCAAGGCGACCGGTCCTTCGGCACATTTCCTGCTCTTTTCTAGCCTGATCACACGACCGTCAAGGTCTGGCCCGAAGTCTAATGCCCGCAGTCTATGGAGGGCGCTCACCGTGCTGAACAGCAGCTGGACCAATCCGTGGAAGCTAACGACTATCGGCCTGGCTCTCATCGGAGCGACTGCTCTCGTCACGGGCCTCGTCGTCGCCAACAGGAGCGGCAAGGACAGCGTCGTCGCTGATGCGACCCCGGCGACTTCGGCGCCCAGCGCCTCCAGCTCGCCGAGATCCGTCACGGCCAGCTCGCAGGCACCGGTGGCGGCCAGCCCGCAGGTAGCTCAGCCAGCGGCGCCGGCCGTCCCGACCCAGTCGGCCATCGCCTCGTGCAACCAGGCCGCCGCCAACCAGAGCGGCCACCGTGACAAGACCGTCGACACCGTCAAGGACGCGGGAATCGGCGCGATCGCGGGCGCGGCGCTTGGGGCAGCTGGCGGAGCCATAGCGGGCGGCGGCAGGGGCGCCGGCACGGGCGCGGCCATCGGCGGTCTCGTAGGCGCCGGCGGCGGCACGCTCTATGGCCTGAACGAAAACAAGAAGCACGACCAGACCTACCGCGACGCCTACGCGTCGTGCATGCGCGGGCGCGGTTACACCGGGTAGACCGCGCCTCGCGTCCGCCGGCTGCCTCGGCCCTGCGCGCCGTACCAGTACGCCTGTGTAAGGCTTACCGGCGCGGTGTAAATGGTTCGCATGGGCCGGTCTCGGTCCGTCATTGGAAGCTATGAAAGGGTCCCTTGGCGGGCCGAGGCGTCGTTGCACGCGGCTTGCACCGGGGAAAGTGGTGTGAGCCTCTCATCCGTCTCGCGGTCTACGACGCGGCCGTTCGTCTTCTAGCGAAGAGAAAGGAAGCGCCATGCCTGCCAACTGCACGACCTGCGGAGCCCCGGTGCCTCACACGTTCGACGCGCTCGGCTGCATCCAGTGCGGCCGCTCGTGCTGTCCGGAGTGCAGCGTGCTGTTGGAATCGGCCGCGTACTGCACCCGCTGCGCCGAGTCACTGATCGCGCAGATTCCGGGCCGCTGACGGGGTGGCCGGGAGCGGCGAAGCCCCCCCCCTCACGCGCCGGCTGAGGGCACCTGGTAGAGGTACTCGCGCAGGTGCCGGACCTCTTCGTTCTGGTCGTGGATCACCGCCCGCATCAGGTCCCGGATCGAGATCATGGACAGCATCCGCTCTCCGCTCGTGACGAGCAGGTGGCGTATGCCGGAGTCGTCCATCGTCCGCATGGCCGACTCGTAGTCCATGTTGGCCTCGGCCGTGATCACGCACGCGGTCATGACGTCGCCGATCGGGGTCGAGGCGGGTACCAGGCCCTGGTGCAGCACGCGGCTGATCACATCGCGCTCGGAGAGGACCCCCGCAAGCTTGGTGCCGTCCATCACGATCACGATGCCGACATTGTGGTCGGCCATCAGGTGCACGGCCTCGGACACCATCGCCGTCTTCTGGACCATGAAGAGAAATCCCGACCGCATGATGTCGCGCAGGGTCTTCATCGTGGAGCCTCCCTCACTGGCCGGGCTTGGAGCCGCCGGCGATCGGGGCCGCCAGCGCGGCCGGCGGCTCCTCGGGAATGCGGGACAGCTCGCCCAGGAGCAAGCCGGCCCAGCGGTAGATGTTGTGCTCTCTCACCGTCTCGCGCATCCGGGTCATCCGGGCGCGCTGCTCCTCGGCCGGCATCTCGACCGCGCGGCGGATCGCGTCGGCCACGCCGTCGAGGTCGTAGGGGTTGACGAGCAGCGCGTCGCGGAGCTCCGAGGAAGCGCCCGTGAACTGGCTCAGGATGAGCGAGCCCCCGTCCTCGCGGACCGAGACGAACTCCTTGGCGACGAGGTTCATGCCGTCGTGGAGCGACGTGACCAGGCAGAAGTCGGCATGGCGGTAGTACGGCCAGATCTCACGGTGGTCGTGGTGGCGCTTGACGTAGTGCACGGGCCGCCACTTCCGGGTGCCGAAGCGCGTGTTGACGTCGCGGACCGCGGCGTCCACTTCCGCGTCGATCTCCTGGCGCGGATGCGCTCCGGCAGGCCCTTGGTGTAGTCGAGGCGCTCGACGCCAACGCCCAGGAACTCGCACGAGATCCCGAGCCCGCGCAAGAGAGCCTCGCGGGTGACGCGCGGCGGGTTGGCCACGAATTCTGGCGCCACGCTGATCGGAAACGGCTTGACCAGGGTCGTGCGTTGCCCGCGCGTGACGGCGAACTGCTCCCACTCGACCCGCGCCTCGAGGGCCCGCTCGGCCGTCTCGAGGAAGTTGTTGCAGTAGTACTGGGTGTGGAAGCCCACCAGGTCGGCCCCGAGCATGCCGAGCAGGAGCTCCTGCTGCCACGGGCAGATGCCGAAGGCCTCCGCGTTCGGCCACGGGATATGCCAGAAAATCGCGACGCGCGCGTCCGGGCGCTGCCGCTTGATCAGCGCCGGCAGCAGCGCGAAGTGATAGTCCTGAATGAGGATGAGCGGCGACTCCACGTCCGCAGCCTCTTCGAGGAGGGCCGCCGCGAATTTTTCGTTGACCGCCGTGTAGTGCGCCCAGTCCTCGGGGCGGAACTGCGGGCGGGTGTGCACGAGGTGGCAGAGGGGCCAGAGACCTTCGTTGGCGAAGCCCGAGTAGAAGCCCGCCTGCTCGTCTTTGCCGAGCCAGACCCGGCGCAGGGTGTAGCGCGGATCGTCCGCCGGCAGGCCGAGCCGGCCGGCCTCGTCCGCCGTTTCCCGATCGGCGTCGCCGCTGGCCTGCGCGACCCAGACGCCGCCGCAGGCGCGCATCACGGGCTCCATGGCCGTCACGAGACCGGAGGCCGGCCGCTCCGTCTGGATGCGCCCGTCGCTCCAGACATGGCTCAGAGGCTCGCGGTTCGACACGACGAACAGCGGTGAGCCGCCGAGGCGCAGCTTGACGAACTGCTTGAGCCGCTCCTCCGTCCAGAGGGTCTCGCCCGACAGCCGGAGCGCGGCTTCCTCCTCCGCCGCGGCCTGGGCGCGGTGCAGGCTCTTGGCGAGCACGGAAACTTCGCGCGCCATCGGACCGAAGAGCTCGGAGTCGCCCAGCTCGAGCGGCCCGGACGGCGGCCCGCGGCGCAGCGCTTTCGTCCAGCGGGCCAGGCTGGCGAGCGGCCGGATCACGCTCATGCGGACGATGAGCAGGGCGAGCGCGGAGAGGGCCAGCACGAGGACGAGGAATCGGACGCCGTTGATCTGCAGGATGTGCCACTGGGTGGCGGCCAGAGGGCTCGCGTCGAGCACGACGAGCACCACGCCGACGATCCGTTCGTCCCGCTGCGCGGGGCTCGCGTAGACGTAGACCGGGGGCCCGGGCAGGCGCGCGAGCCCGCGCCGCGTCGACCTGGTGTTGAGCGCGGTCACCACCTCCGGATACGCCTGGGTCACGACCGGGCCCATCTCGGGCGTCGCGACGAGAAGCCCGCCCGCGCGGTCGAAGAAGGCCACGGCCTGCGCCGGCTGGCCGAACTTCGTCAGGAGCCGCTCGAGTGCGGCTTTGCCGCCGCGGGAGAGGTTGGGCTCCGCGGCGTCCTTCAGCGCCTCGCCGAGGACGGTGGCGCGCTGCTCGAAGACCTGGAGCAGAGTCCGCCGCTCCTCGACCACCTGGAGGTAGGTAAAACCCCCGATGACGATGAGGACGGTGAGCCAGATGGCGCCGATGAGGCGGGTCGAGATGCTCATGGGGCCGGCCGCTAACCGACCATGGCCGCGAGCCGGCCGAGAAGGCGGTGGACGCCCTCGACGCCGTCGAGGCGATAGGTCGCGCGGGAGGCCATGTCGGGAGGCCCGACGCGCACCGTGATGGCCTGCCCCAGGAGGGCCTCGAACGCCAGCTCATCCGTCCAGTCGTCGCCCATGTAGAGCGAGAGCATGGGCGGCGTCAGCGACTGGAGCGCCCACGAGCGGATCTGGAGCGCGCAATGGCCCTTGCTCCAGGCCACCTGCGGCAGAATCTCGATCGCCTTCGTTCCGTGAAAGATCTTGAGCCGGCCGCCTTGCTGCTGGATGGCCTGCGCCAGCTCGGTCTCGACCCGGAGCCGCTCCTCGTCCGGCACCTCGCGGTAGTGAACGGTGATGCCGAGTCGCTTGGTCTCGACGCGCATGCCTTCGATCCCCTCGGCCTGCCGGCTGAGTGTTTCGCCCAGCGCCAGAACCGTCCGCTGCTGGGCAAGGGCCTCCGGATGACTGAAGGCGATGCCGGGTCCATCGATCTGAAGACCGTGGCAGCCGGCATAAACTGCGCCGGGCACGCCGACGCGCTCGCAGACGTCGCCCAGGTCCCGGCCGGAGATGATGGCCAGGCGGACCTGGGCCGAGCGGGAGAGCGCGGCGAGATCCCGCTGCACCTCCTCCAGGAGCCTCGCTTCGGACGGATTCTGCACGTGCGGGCTCAGCGTGCCGTCATAGTCGGTCATCAGCAGAAGACTGCGGCCGTCGCGGAGCCATTCCTCCAGCCAGTCGGTAAGCACTTTGGAGTCTTCCATTGGGTCTGCTCGCATGCGGGCATCCATTCGCAACCGTCATGCCAGAACCCCCGCCGGTTCAGGCGCCGGGTAATGCCCACCTGACGCGAACTTACGCCAAAGCTTGGGCCCTGGCTACCTGAGAGGCAGGTAAGAGTTACCCGGGCATCGGGAAAGGATTACACGGAGTCGGAAGAGCCAGGCTCAGCGCGGGCGCTTGGTCAGCTCGTCCGCCAGCACGTAGGCCTTGTCGGCCAGCGTAAAGGCGCGCTGGATGTCCTTCGCCTGGAGCGCCTCGCGGGCCTTGTCGATGAAGCTCTGGACGGTCAGGAGGCTGTCCTGCTGGGCTGAGGCCAGCTTCGAAGGATCGATCTGGCGCAGGCGCTGCTCGGCGCCGTCGAGGCGCTGCTGGGTGTCGGCGCGAAGCCTCTGCTCGTCCGCAGCGCTCAGCACGGGCGAGAGCACGGGCGGAGCCGCCGCCGGCGGCGCCGAGGCCGGCGCGGTTGGACGGGGCGCGGCCGGAGGCGTGACGCGGGGCGCGGGCGAGGGGGACGGGGTCGCTGCCCGGGGCGCGGTGTCACCGGGCTGCTCGGCTCGCGCTGGGGGCTGCTCGGCTCCCGCTGGGGGCTGCGCGGCTCCCGCTGGGGGCTGCGCGGCTCGCGCTGGGGGCTGCGCCGCCTGGGCGGGCGCAGGCGCCGGCTCGAACCAACCCTTGATCGTCGCGCAACCAGTGAGCCCCAGCAGAGCGACAACGAGGAGCAGCGCTATCCTCACTGCGCCACCCTGAACGGCAGCCTGATCGTCATCGTCGTGCCACGCCCGAGCTCGCTTCGCACGTCGATCGAGCCGTCGTGCATCTGGACGATCCGATAGACCACCGAGAGCCCGATGCCTGTGCCCTCGGGCTTGGTCGTGTAGTAAAGGGTGAAGATACGCTCGACCTCCTCCGGGGCGATGCCGACGCCCTCGTCCGCCACCTCGATCAGGAGCGTGTCGCCGTCGACGCGGGCGCCGACCGTGACTACGCCCGCCTTCGTCATAGCCTGGCAGGCGTTCTGGATGAGATTGAGCAGGGCCTGCCGGAGAAGCTCTTCGTCGCCCTCCAACGGCGGCAGCCCCGGAGGCATCTCGATGGAAAAACGGATCCCCTGACTCTGCCACTCCGCCTCGACCAGCACGACGGCGCTCTGCAGCAGGGTCGCGACCTCGATGGGCTTGAAGTCCAGCTCGTGGGGCCGCGTGAAGCGCAGGAAGCCCTGGACGACCCGATCGAGCCGCCTGATCTCGCCGCCGATGACCTCCAGGCTTTGCTGCACCTCGCTGGACGGCGCGTCCAGGCGCTCCTTGAGCAGCTCCAGATGGATCATCATGGCGTTGAGCGGATTTTTCACCTCGTGCGCCACTCCGGAGGTGAGGCGCCCGAGCGCCGCCAGCCGGTGCGAGTAGCTCACGAGAGACTGCACGGTCACGTGCGCGCGCTCGGAGAGCATCGCCATGCGGTCGGTCTCCAACTGCTGGCCCAAGCGCTGGAGCTCCCCCGACAGCTCCTGGAACTCGTTGTGCGCCACGCGCGAGGGCGCGATCTCGAACTCGCCGCGGGCGAGCCGCCCGACCTCGCGCGTGAGCGAGCGCAGGGGCTTGAGCATCAGCCGGGCGAGCGCCCAGGCCACGAGCCATGCCAGCGGCAGGGACAGCGCCGCCAGCGTCAGCGACTGCTCGAGCGCCGAGTTGACCTCGCGACGGAGCAGCGTCGTGCTGAGCCCGAGGCGGATGCTCCCGAAGGGCGCGCCGTTGAGGTTCATAGGCAGCACGACCTCGTACGTCTGACCCGGGTGGTAGAGCGTGAGAAAGCGCGAGACGGCGTTCTCGTTCAGCAGCGTGGTGAGGCTCGGACGGAAGGGCGCGTCGGTGCCCTCCCGCTGCCTCTCGGTGTGAACGATGATCCGGCCGGCGCGACCGGCGATCAGCACGTAGAGCAGGTGCGGCGAGTAGCCGACGCTCGAGTCGAGGAAACCGCGCAGCTCGCCGTCCCGCCGCAGGAGGTCTTCGGGATCCCGCCGCGGGCCGCGCGCGATCGCGCGGCCGCTCTGCGCGTAGATCTGCCTGGCCACGAGCTCGGCCTGCCGCCCGGCCTCCTCCACGACGACGCGCGTGAGCTGCGCCAAGTGCACGGCCGTCGTCCCCGCCACGATCAACAGCGCGACGAGGCTGACCGCGACAGCCTCCTTGACGCCGATGCCCAGGTAGAGCTTCACGCGCCGTACGCTTTCAGCTTGTTGTGCAGCGTCTTGAGGCTGATGCCGAGAACCTGGGCGGCCCTGGTCTTGTTGTTGTCCTGCGCGGCGAGCGTGCGAAGGATGAGCTGCTTCTCCGCTTCCTCGATGCTCGTCCCGATGGCGAGGGCGAGCGAATCGCCGGCCGTGCCCGGAGCGGCGGAGGTCTGGACGCCGTGGGACTGCCCCGGCTCGGCCTCCGCGCCTCCGCGCGCGGGCATCTCGGACAGGTCCCCGAGAGCGATGCGCTGGCCTGCGCAGACGATCACCGCGCGCTCGAGCGTGTTCTTCAGCTCACGAACGTTTCCCGGCCACGCCGCCGCCTCGAGCGCGGTCTCGGCGGCCGGGTCGACGCCGCCGATGCTTTTGTCGTACTTCGCGTTGAACTCAGCGACGAAGGCCTCGACGAGCACGGGGATGTCTTCGCGGTGCTCGCGGAGCGGCGGCAGCGCCATGCTGACCACGTTCAGGCGATAGTACAGGTCCTCGCGAAACGACCCGTCTCGCAGGGCCTTCTGTGGGTCCTTGTTCGTGGCGGCGAGCACGCGCACGTCCATCTTGATCTCGGCGCGGCCGCCCAGCCGCCTGACGGCGCCGCCCTCGAGGACGCGGAGGAATTTGGCCTGGGTCGCTGGATTCATCTCGGCGATCTCGTCGAGGAAGAGCGTGCCCTGATGCGCGAGCTCGAAGCAGCCCGCCCGGCGCTCGAGCGCGCCGGTGAAGGAGCCCTTCTCGTGGCCGAAGATCTCGCTCTCGAGGAGCGTCTCCGGAATGGCCGCGCAATTGACGGCCACGAACGGCGCCCGCGCCCGGGGCGACAGCTCGTGGATGGTCCGCGCCACCAACTCCTTGCCCGTTCCGCTCTCCCCCGTGATCAGGACCGGCGCCGGCGTGGGCGCGGCCATCTCGATCAGGCGGTAGAGCGCCTGCATGGCGGGTCCGGTGCCCACGAGGTGCCCCATGCCCTTGACCTGCTGCAGCTGCCGGCGCAGGAAAGCGACCTCGCGCACCGCTTCGCTGCTCGACGCCGCCTTGGGGATGAGCAGCTTGAGGCGCGCGACGTCGACGGGTTTCGTGAGGTAGTCGTAGGCCCCGTCCCTCATCGCGGCCACCGCGGTCTCGATGGTGCCCTGCCCCGTCAGGAGGATGACCGCGGCGAAGGGAACCTCCTCTCGCAGCGACTTGAGGAGCGCGTGGCCGTCGAGTCGCGGCATGACGAGATCGGTGATGACCACGGACGGAAGCCCCTTGACGGCCTTCTCCAGGGCCTCGTGCCCGTCGGCCGCTTCCTCGACCTCGTAGCCCCAGCCGGACAGCAGCGACACGAGCCCCCGGCGGGCTGCGGTTTCGTCGTCGACCACCAGAATCCTGAGACTCATGTGCAGGCGCCTCGCAGATAGCCCCCCCGGGGCGCCCGAGGGGGTCTTTGGACTCTACACAGGCTGTGCCAGCTCCGAACGGCCGTCAAGCGCCCGCTACTTCAGACCCTTGGGACCATCCCGATGTAACGATTACATAGGCCAAATGTAAAGTTTACCCGACCGCGCCCTTCTTACTGACCCAATACGGAGCCCTTCGAGGATATTGCGCGATGTTTCGAGATGGCCTATAGGTTGCAACCCGGGCAGAGGGTCCTTCGATCGACCGTCAACGCTGCAAGGCCGTCAACCCCTAGAAGGAGGAAGCCGCAATGGCTCGAATGACAAGACTGGCCGTGCTGGTTCCCATCGTGCTCGTGGCCGTCTCAGGCTGCGCGACGAAGGACTGGGTCCGCGACCTCATGGGAAAGAAGGAAGTTGAGATCGGCCAGCGCATGGATGGGCTCAGCGGGGAGATCAAGACCACCCAGGGCGATGTCAAGACGACACAGGCCAATCTCGGCGATACCACCCAGATGGCGCGCGGCGCGGGCGAGCGGGCAGACGCCGCCATGGGCAAGGCCGGGAACGTGGACGGCCGTCTCACTCGACTCTGGTCGAACCGCTATAACCAGAAATCCGTGGACACGGTCGAGGTCTACTTCGGCTTCGACAAGGCCGAGCTCACCGACGGCGCGCAGACGGCGCTTGTCGGCGTGGTCAAGGAGCTGCAGGCGAGCCCGACGCTGATCGTGCGTCTGGGCGGCTTCACCGATCCGACGGGCAAGCGCGACTACAACTATCTCCTCGCCCAGCGGCGCGTCGAGTCCGTCAGGCGCTTCCTCGTGGAGAAGGGCGTGGAGCTGTCCCGCGTCCAGGCCATCGGCATGGGCCCGCTGGAAGACCGCGGCGTCCCCGAGGAAAAGAAGCGCCGTGTCACCGTCACGCTCATGACCGATCTGGACTAGTCGCGACAACTGGGCTGGCAGCCTCGGTGGGACTGGCACGTGCCATGCAGCCTCAAAGCGCATAGGCTGGTGAACTTTGAGGAGGCGTATATGAAATGGAATCGTTGGGCACGGGCCGGTTTCGCGCTTCTCGCTCCCGTCCTGGTGGGCGGAATGCTCATCGCGGGAGAGTGGGCTCAGTCGCCCGCATCGGCGCAATCCGGCGCCAAGGCGGCGACCCCCGAGGCTGCCACGCCCAAGGCAGGTACCGCATCCAAGCAGACCCGCACGGATCACGTTCGAGAGCTCCAGCGGGCTCTCATCACGGCCGGCTATGATCCCGGGCCCGCCGATGGGATCTTCGGCCCGAGGACGAAGGCCGCCCTGCAGCAATACGTCGCGGTGCCTCCTCCCCAGGTTCCGGGCCCGGCAGACAAGACGATCGCGCAGTTCAGGACAGGTGAACAGCGCCAGGGCCAGTGAGGACCGGAAACCGGCGGCCCGCACGGCTCGGTGAACGAGGAGGGTTGTCGCTATGGTTTTCCTCTACGCGCTGATCGGTGTGCTCGGGGCGGCGACATTGATCTTCACGGTCCAGAACCCGGACCCCGTCGCGGTGAATTTCCTCAACTGGCGGACCGTAGGGATGCCGCTGTCCCTCCTGCTCCTCCTGGCGGTCGCCCTTGGCATGGTGGTCGCGAGCGTCAGCGCGTTCGCGACCCAGATCCAGCTGCAGCTCAAGATTCGCCGCCTCGAGCAGCGTATCGCCAAGCTGTCCGCGCCGCCGGCAAAGCCTCCCCTTCGCGTGGAGCCACGGCGGGTCGACGTCGACCGGGTGGTGCCGGGAGCCTGAGCGGAGCCCGCGCGGCGGTCAGCGCGCCGCGCGTGTCGAGGTGGACGGCGCGCCTTCGATCAGATCCCCGTGGCCGGTATCCGCGAGGAACCGCTTGATATCCGCGAGCGGCGTCACGAGCGTGTGGCCGGGCATGGGAACGTCGATGTACCAGGGCGACTCGCTTCCCTGCGACGTGACTCGCGCGGTCCGATAGCCCTCGACCAGGCCGATCAGGCCGCCGCTTCCCGCGTCGTAGACCCCTCCGCCGCTCGAGCCGTAGCTGACGGAAGCGTCCACCATGAAGCGCGACACGTCGTCCGCGTGCACCTGGCTCACGATGCCGCCGGCGAGCACCATGCTGCGCCCCCACGGGAAAGCGAGAACCCACACGGGCTCGCCGAGCTTGGGCGCTCCCGCGGGGCGGGCGGGCACGCAATCGCGGCTCTCTGCGCGAAGCAGGGCCACGTCGACGTCCGCGGTCTCGCGATGGGCCACGACCACAGCACTGGCCTTGGTGCCCTCGCCCTGCTGCCGGCCGAACAGCAGATAGATCGCCTTCTGTCCTGCCGCGCCCGTCACGGTATGGCCGCTCGTGAGCACGAAGCAGGCGGCGGCACTGGTCGACCCGTCTCCGCTGGGCCGCGCCGCGATGATCACGCCGGAGCCCGTGCGGAAGCGCCGGCCCTCTGGATTCTCGAGAACGATTTGCACCGCGGACGGCAGGAGGCGCGCGAGCACGTCCTCGCGGCTCTGCGTATCGGGCCGGGTGAAGGCGGCGCAGCCATACGCGAGCGCAGCGATCGCGACGACGCCCATGGGCCTGCTGCGCGCTCGAAGCTGCGCTAGCATCGCGTGACGAGCCTCATCGAGACAATGATACAGCGATCTTGGCGCTGCGCCCAGCGTATAGCGCGCGCTCACCGCGCTCGCGGCGCGAGCCCGCTCGCAGTGGCACAGCCCTTGCTCCGCATATCAAAGACGGCGAGATAACGGGTGGGAAAGGAGGACCTATGCAGCGCAAGTTTCGGATTTTGAGCGCGATCGTGGTGGTGGCCGGCGCGATCACAGGTCCCGCGGGGGTTCCCGCGCAGGAATCATTTTCTGGCTCCACGAGCGCCCATGCGGACGCTTTCCTCGAGGGCACGGTCAAGAAGATCAATCCGGAGGCCGGGACCATGGAAGTATCCATCGGCAAGTTCGGCTTGTGGTCGAAGACGCTCGAGGTGCGCGACACGACGGACATCCGGATGGATGGTCGCAAAGTCAGCCTGGAGGACCTGCAGGAGGGCGAAAGGGTCAGGGCTTCCTACGAGACCCGAGTGGGGAAGAGCTTCGCCAGCACGATCGAAGTGACGGACCCGGCCGAGACTCCGTAGAGCGCGCCTAGACCGGGCCGCTCTCTCGACGGCAACGGCCGTCGCGGCGCTACGACCGCGGCGGCCGTGCCGGCTGCGCCCCCGGCGCGCCAAACTCGGACTGATTGGCCCGCATCCGTCGAACCAGCTCGGGGTACGAGGCGGTGCGCATGATCCGGTCGAACTGCGTCCGGTAGTTCGAGACGAGGCTGATCCCCTCGACGAACACGTCGTAGGCGAGCCATCGATCGCCTCGCCGCAGGAGCCGGTAGTCGACGGGAATCTCAGTCCCCTGCTTCGTGATGAACTTCGTCCGGACGGTCGCGGTGTCGCCCTCGATCGAGTCGCCCGAGTAGACGATCCGCTCCCCGCCGTACTGCTCGATCCTGTTGATATACGACCGCTCCAGCAGATCCGTGAACAGCGACGCGAACTCCCGCTGCTGGACGTCGCTCAGCTCCGGCCAGTGCCGGCCGAGGGCGCGCTTGGCAGTCTCGGTGAAATCGAAGAGCGTTTCGGCCTGCTTGCGAATGGCGGCCCGGCGCTGCTCCGCCATCGCGGGCTGCTTGAGAGCCGGATCCTCGACGGTCCGGATCACCTGGTCGATCGTGCCCTTGATCTGGTCGGTGGGCGCTCCGGCCAAGGCCCCGGCCGGGAAGAGCCAGCCCCCGGCCGGGAAGAGACAGACCAGGCCCGCAAGAACGGTCATGACGATTCGTGCGATGGACATGTCAGACCCCCAGTACCTGCACGTGCACGCGCCGCTCTCGGGGCCCGTCGAACTCCGCGAGCAGGATCGCTTCCGTCCCGTCGAGCAGCAGGGCGCCGTCCGTGATGCCCAGGGCGATGCCGTGCCCGAGCAGGCTCGCGCGGAGGTGCGCGGCGGCGTTGCCACGCTCGCAATCCGAGAGCCGCGGATCGTTGTGCTTGTAGCTCGCCTCCTCGTCCACGAGCCCGTTCATCATGCCCGCCAGCTCGTCGAGGAGCGCGGGCCGGTACTGGGCGATCAGCACGGAGCAGGTTGTGTGCAGGCAGTTGGCGATGACCAGCCCGCTGTGCACGTCGCCGCTCTGGAGAGCGTCCCGCACCTGTGAGGTGATGTCGATCGCCTGCCTGTGCGACTCGCTCGATACCGCGAACGTCTGCTTCACCACTTTCATCCCGTCCCGCTGGCTCAGCGTCGTGGTCATGTCGCCGTCTTCTCCCATGTGGCCTCCGTGAGTGCGCTCGCGATCACGCTCTTCAGCTTCGGGACGTCGACCGGCTTCGGAAGATAGGCGAAGGCCCCCTCGGCGGTGGCGACGAGGAGGCTATCGAGACTGCTGTGCGCGGTGAGAATGATGACCGGCATCGACGGTCGCCTGTTCCGCACCGCGTCCAGCAGCTCGAGCCCGCTCATCACGGGCATGACGACATCGGTGATGACGGCCGCTGGATGGGCCGAGGCGATCTTCTCGAGCGCCGCCCGCCCATTGACCGCGGTCTCCACCTCGTATCCCCACGCCGTAAGCAGCGCCCGCAGGCCTGTCAGCGTGGACGGATCGTCATCAGCGATGAGAATTCGTTGAGCCATGACTAGGCTGCGCGCTTCACCATTGCAGGATCCACCGCGATCCGGTCCACGAGGCGGCAGGTCCTGCCGTGTCGGAGCGCCTCCCGAAGGGTAAGGTCCACGGCGGCCTGCCGAAGGCCCGCACCGGGAACGACACCGCTCACTTCGATCATCACGGGCCTCCCGCCCCACAGGGGGATTCGGACGGTCGGCGTGAGTGGGAAAGGCGACAGCACCGGATCGACCATGAGCGCGTCGGAAATCCTCGCCTGAAGCGCGGCCGCGTCCTGCTCCCGCTTCCGCTTGAGATCGTAGAGCTTCACACCGACGCCGACGAGGAGCAGAAGAAGAATTATGGCCGACACGAGAACGAAGCCCGTGCTTGCGTCGATCACGTCGGGCCTCGCATCTGCCGGGACCCCAGGCGCCCGTGCCTGCGCCCACGCCAAGCCGCCCGTGCCGGTCAATGCCATCCCAAAGAGAGCCAGTCGCTGAGTCCAGTTCATGGCGGTTACCTCCGCACAACTGGAATTGCATCGGCCGTGCCATGGGGCCGATCGGCGCAGCGCTGTACAGATGCGCGTTTTCCAGCCTCATTCGCCGTCGCGCGGGGCCCGGAACCGGGTCGCCCCTTCTCCCAGCGTGTAAATCTTGCTCGCGACCGCCCAGTTCACTCTCCGGCGGCGTGGCCCGCCATCTGGGCCGCTTCACTCTTCCAGCGCCGGGCCTTGTTGTGGAGCGTCTTTGGGGTCGTGCCGAGAATCGCCGCCGCGCGGGTCTTGTTATTGTTCACCGACGCCAGCGTCTTCTGTATGAGCTCGCGCTCGCCCTGTTCCAGCGTCGTGCCGACCGGCAAGACGACCGCTCCGTTGCGGTCCGGCTCGGGCTGCTGCGGGCCCGACTCGAACGGCAGGCTTGCGGGCGTGATCAGTTCCCCCTCGCAGCCGACGACCGCGCGCTCGATGACGTTGCGAAGCTCGCGCACGTTCCCGCTCCACGCGTGGCCGAGCAGCCGCGCCATCGCGGCGTCGCTCGCGCCCCTGACCTGACGCTCGTATTTCGCGTTGAACTCCCTGATGAATGCCTCGACGAGGAGCGGAATATCCTCCAGCCGGGAGCGGAGCGGTGGCAGCGAGATGTTGAGCACGTTGATCCGATAGAAGAGGTCCTCGCGCAGCGTCTTGTCCTGCACGGCCTGAGCCGCGTCGCGGTTGGTCGCCGCCATGACTCGCACGTCCACCGACAGCTCCGACTTCGCCCCGATGCGGCGGATGACGCCATCCTGAAGGACGCGCAGGTATCTCGCCTGCAGCGCCGGGCTCATCTCCGTGATCTCGTCGAGGAAGATCGTGCCGGCATCGGCCAGCTCGAAGTAGCCCGCTCTCCGCTCCGAAGCGCCCGTGAACGCGCCCCGCTCGTGGCCGAAGAGCTCGCTCTCCAGGAGGGTCTCCGGAATCGCCGAGCAGTTGACCGCCACGAAGGGGCCCTTGGCCCGGCTCGACATCTGGTGAATGGTGCGGGCGACCAGCTCCTTGCCGGTTCCCGTCTCTCCGGTGATCAGGACGGGCGCAGAGCTGGCGGCACCCAGCTCGATGAACTGGTAAACCTTCTGCATGGCTGGGCTCGCGCCCAGGAGCGCGCCAAACCCCCGGCTCTCCCTGAGCTGGCGCCGCAGCAGCGTGACCTCCCGAAGGACATCGCCGCGCTCCGCGACCTTTTCGAGGAGCACGGAGAGGCGCTCGGGATCGACGGGCTTGGTCAGGTAGTCGTAGGCGCCTTCCTTCATGGCCGACACCGCGTTTTCCACGGTCGCGTGACCCGTGAGAACGATGACGGCGGCGGCCGGCTCGACCTCGGCCAGGGACTTGAGGAGGCCCATCCCGTCGAGACCCGGCATGACGACGTCCGCGATCACGACCCCGGGATGGAAGTCGCCGGCCCGCGCGAGCGCCTCCGTGCCGTCGGCCGCCTCCTCGACTTCGTAGCCCCACCCGGACACCAGCGTGGCCAGTCCGCTCCGGGCGTGTTCCTCGTCGTCAGCGATGAGAACGCGATGTTTCATGTGTTGTGACCCTCCAGAGCCGTGTGGATAACCCAATGCTCCATCTTGGCGAGCGCCCCCCCGGATACGCCGACACCACTCCGAGCAATCGATGTGCCGACGCCGGGGCCACCCAGCGCCAAAGGCCGAATACGGCAACGGGGAAGGCCGCTTGCGACGGAATGCGCATGCGGAAGACGGGGGATCAATTCGCCCGGATAGAACTTCTTACCGTGCAAACTCGACCCATAGGCATTTCTTCCCTGCCGAGTTCACCCGGGCCTGCTTACGGCCAGGCAATCAAAGCCAGCCCTTAGGAGCCGCCTTGCTTCGGAGATTCTTGGCATGCGGGTTGCGATGACATGAATCATCACCCGAGCGGAGGAGCCATATGCCTGCGTCGATCAGTGAACTCGTCGCATTGCTCGTGGGGCTGGTGGTCTTGTCACTCCTCTGGCGATCCCTCGTGAGCAGCGAGCACGCAGGGCAGGGCCGCGGCAGGCGACTGCCTCACAGTCATCCCATGAAAGTGGGCCGGCCACCGCGCGCGTGATGGCGGGCCTGCAGGGATTTCCCCTGGCGCCTCATCTCATAGCCCCGGTGGCCATCGCGGCGGCAGTGGCTTGCGTCGCTCTCGCGCTCCGGGCGATCCTCTTGAGGCGGTTGGGCCAGTCCGTGGGGGCGGCGGGCTTGGCTTCCTGGGACGCGCGCATGCCCTCCCTGCTCTGGTGCCTGGTCGTGGGAGCCTGGGCAGGCCTCGAAGCGGCCGACCTGGGGCACCGCCAGGCCGCGCGGCTCGAGCTGGTCCTCCAGGCCCTGGTGATCGCGACGACCACGCTCACCTGCGCGGGGCTCCTCGTAGTCGCCATCGCTCGCCTGGCGCGCCAGCTGGGCTTCAACCTCGCCCTGACGGGCATCGCTCAGGCCCTCATCCGCACCTTCGTGATCGTGGTCGGCAGCCTGGTGCTGATGGGCCACCTGGGCATCGCCATCACGCCGCTCCTCACCGCCCTCGGCATCGGCGGGGTGGCGGTCGCGCTGGCGCTCCAGGACACGCTGTCGAACCTGATCGCCGGCTTTCACCTCCTGGCCGACACGCCCGTTCGTGTCGGAGACCCGGTCCGGCTGGAGAACGGTATGGAGGGTACCGTGGAGGACATCGGCTGGCGCTCCACGAGGATCCGCCAGTCGAACGATGACCTCATCATCGTGCCCAATGCGAAGCTGGCCCAGAGCATCGTGACGAACCGCTACTCGATGAAGGCCTCAGGCCGTCATCTGGAGCTGCACGACCTCAAGCGGACCGGAAGCTAGCGCGCCTGCAACGAGTATCGCCAAAGACTCGCGTGCCCCCGCGGAGTGCCGGGCCAAATTGCGAGCCAGACGAGGCCCGAGGGAGGCAGCAGCCCGAGGCGTACGTTCGTGTACGTTGAGGGCTGCTGCCGACCGAGAACGAAGTATGGCGAAGTAAGTTGGCCCGGCACTAGCGGCCGTTCGAGCGCCCGCCCGGAGCATGCCCTACCGGATCGAGATCGAGGGCGCTCGTCTCCGTGTCGTGACGAAGCTCGAAGTCGCGCTCGAGCGAGGCCAGAGTCTGGAGCAGCCCCGTGCGCGACAGCTCGCTTTGGGGCGCCATCGTCGGACCGACGAACCCCTGGCGACGCCACTCGTCGGCCTTCGCCTGGACCTTCAGCCGCGTCTGGTCCCACGCGACGTTGCCGAAGACGTCGACGTGCTCGCGGGCGAAGCACCCCTCCCCGTCCATCGAGAACGCGAGGCACGAGACGATGGGCAGACAGAACGGTCCGGTGACGGCGGTATTGATCGCGACTGGCATCATCGGCATCACGTGCGAGCCCCGGCAGTCGCCGGTGACGAAGTGGCCGAGCGTGTAGGGCTCGATCACTTCCTCGGGCACCGGAAAGGGGCCCTGAGTCCGGACAATGGCAACGGGGTCGTCCTTGCCCTTGTAGCGTCCGGAGATGTCGTGCAGCCTGGTCGTCGATACGGAGGCGATCTGCTCCTCTGGCCGGTAGCGCGAGTGGATCGTCTCAATGGCGAAGCGATCCGGGTTCTGGAGCAGGCACGCGACGTCCCAGATCCGCTCCGGCACATCGAGGCGGATCAGCCGGTCGCTGCGGCCCGCATGCTTCATGTCCATGACCGTGATGGTGAAGCCCCGGCGCATCTTGGGATCGAGCAACAGCCCGCCGTTGTGCATCGGATCGCAGAAGGCGGCGTACAGCGGGTAACTGTAGGCCCCGGGCCCGCATTTGTCGGCCGCGAAGATCAAGAAAGCTTCGGCGGGCCGGTCCTTGCTGGCGGGATCGCGGTAGAACTCGATCTCGGCGACCGCCGGACCGGCGCCCCGCACGCTCCCCGGAGGCGCGTCGACGAGCAGGTCTTGGCCGGGCGCGCACAACCCGGCGTCGCCCGCCTCTTCAGCCGCGATCACAAAGGTGCTCCAAGCGAACAGATGCACGGAGGCGGCGCCGACCCCGTGCCTGTGGCTCATGACGAGGGCGGTGTCGTCTCCCGTGTGCACCGCGGTGCCGTCGATCAGGAGCCCCCCCTCTATCGCGCTTCCGACTCGTCCTCTGACGACCTCGAGCATGGCGGCTGAAGGCTTCGTGTGGCCGCCGATCGAACCCACATCGGCCTTGATCACGGAGAGCGTGATCTTCATCGAGTCACGACCGTCCTGGACAGCCTCCGGCGTGGTTCTCGCTGCATGGCCAGGCTCGCCCGGCCATGCCAGCCCATGCCGGCGATCACGAGCGCCACCGGCGCAAGTCCGATCAAAGCGATCGTGAAGGCGGCGGCTTCGAGCAGGCTCGACGCGCCGTCGAGCAGGATCGCCATGAGCGATGCGCATATGCGGGTCAGCACAACTACAGCGACCACCTGCCGGATCATGGCCATATTCCCTCCCGTGTGATGTGTGCTACGGGAGGTGGGGAGCATCAGGCATGCCATCCGTAGCGCCGATTGCAACGTGAAGCACAACGGGAAGTATGGCCCGGAATTCAACCCCTTCCGCGGCCCTCGGTCAGGATGTCCGGCGCTCGGGGCGTCCGAGCTTTGTAATTCGTTCCAGCGGGCTTGTAAGACTTACCCGGCGCTGCCTTTGGCGGTCGGCTGCTTGGTGGCCTGTTCCTCGGCCTTCTGTTTCCGCTCGGGATCGAAACCGGGAAGAATCGCCTTGATGAACGCGTTCTGAAGGAGGTGGCCGACAGCGTTCCACATGCTGTACACGGGCTGATCGGCCCGCCCGGTGATCGTGACCACGGTCGCGACCTCCTTGCGCGGACGGTTCTTCAGGATCTTGGCCGCCAGCCCGACGGCGCCCTGGTAGAGACGCTGGCCGAGGGACTTGGGCGGTTCCGGCTCTCCCTCTGGAACGCCCACCTTCACGTCGCGAAACAGCGGCTTGACGTAGCCCGTGACGGCGCCGTTTTCGACCTTGAGCTCGGTGAACACGGACATCTCGCCCGCGGCGACATTGAAGCCGCCGTAGTCGTGAATGAAGTTGTTCATGCGCGCCATATCCGCTTCCTCGACCCGGGCCGACAGGTCCATGTCGTACCCGCCCTTCCGGGGGCGGACCGCCAGCGACGCGTGCGCCTCGCCACCCATGAAATGGCCCTTGAGCCTGGCGACAGCGGCGCCTTCGATACGCTGGTTGCTGAGGTTCTCGAGCGCGAGCTCCGCGTCCGTCAGCTCCAGCCGATACTCGGGAGACGCCGCGCGGTTCACGAGCACGAACGTGCTCCTGGTCACGTCGACCCGGTTGATACGGAGCTCCATGGTGGGCTCGTTCGCCACCTGCTTGGCCGCCTTGACGGTCTGGTCCTTCCTCGCCTGCTCGACCTGCGCCGTGGCGGCGGTGTGGATGTATTCCAGATGGGTGTTCTGCACGCTCACACGATCCAGGGCGACCTTGGTGATCGTGGGCGCGTACTCGAGGTCCCCGGCGAGGGCGAGCGTGCCCTTGGTCACCGACAGGTTGTACCGGTTGGCGATTGGCTTGAAGTACTCGAGCTCGATGTTGTCGAGCTTGAGCGCCGCCTGGACCCCTGCGTAGGGCTCGGCGAGAAAGTCTGCGTGACCGTCGAGCCAGAGCCTCCCCTTGTCGAAGACGACGGCTTCCACGTGGAGGTCGGACGGATAGACCCGGTCTTTCGACTTGATGTTCCGGACATTGTCGGCCGTCGCGTCGATCCGGCTCAGGCGGAGCGGCTTGAGATCGCTGGTGTCGACGTAGGTCAGCTCGCCGTCGCGCACCTGCAGCTGGTCGATCTTGAGGTCGAGAGCGATCGCCTCGAGCGCCTCCTGCCATCCACGTTCCTTCAAGGGAACGTCGCTGGCCGCCTCCGCGCGGAGGTGCTTGAGGTTGACGTACAAGGCCGGCCGGTCGAACGTGATGGTCGCCACGAACTTGCCGTGAATGAGGGCTCTCCAGTGCAGGCTCGCCTTGAGCGAGTGGAAGAGGGCGACCGGAGGCTCGGGGTTGGCTTCCTGGCGCAGCGTCGAATCGAGCAGCTCGAGGGACACGCTCCACGGATGGATGTGGAGCTTGGGGACCGCGATCGTGTATCCGGTGAGCCGCGCGTTGATCTTGCGCTCCATGTACTTCCGCACCGGCTCGTCGATCGACAGCGCCGCGATCCACGTGAGGGCGACGACGACCGCCGTGATCCCGGTGATCCAAAGCCGGCGCTGTCGCTTCGACATGATCATCCTCCCCGTCCCGGCGGCCCCGGTCCCCCCGGAGCCGCCGGCCACGACATTCCCCGGTCAGTCGACTGCGCCCTCAGCACGTCCTCGGCGCCCTGACCTTGACCTCGAGCCTGTCGCCTTCTTTGAGGTCTCGCAGGGTGGCCTGCGACGCCAGGTACTCGTGGATTGTGCCGTCGGGCTGCCTGAGTGTGACCTTGCCGCCTGCCCTATCGACCTTGACCACCTTGCCTTCCACTTTCTCGACCTGGGCGTTGTCGACCTGGGGCGCCCGCTGCGCGTCGCAGGCCGGTCCGGTCGAGGGTGCTGCGGCCGTCAACAGCACCGTCGCCGCGACGAGGCTCGCCAGCCCATCGCTTCGCAGGATCATCCGAGTCTCCTCCCCTACTTTCTGTCCGCCGCAGGCGCCTGGCCCATGCTGGTGCGCGGCACGTAGGTCAGATCATTCCTCACGGCGCGGACGCCCGGCACGTCACTGAGGACCTCGGAGGCCCGGGAGCTGAGCATCAGGCTCTTGACCTCGCCGGTGATGGTGACGATGCCGGAATCGACGCGCGCGTTGATCTTGGCGCTCTTGAGCTGCGGATCCTTCTTCAGGCGCTGCTCGACCATCGAGGCGATGGCCTTGTCGTCGCTGTCCACCCGCTTGCGCTCCGCGGGGTCCACCACCTGCAGCTCGTTCAGGACGCCCTTGACGTGCTCGACGCCCCTGACGGTCTCGGTCGCGGCCATCTGCGCCTGCTCGGAGTCCACCTTGCCTCTCAGCATGACCACGCCGTCCTTCGTATCCACGCTGATCCGGCGCCCCTTGATGCGGTCGTCGCCGTAGAGGGCGATCTTCACCTTCGCGGTCAGCCACGAATCGGTGGCGTCGCTCTTGGCCGCCTTGGCCGTTGTCTTGACCTTGCCGCCGAGCCCGTCCGTCTTCGGCTCCGCTTTCTCTGTCGCGCCCGGCGTCTCGGTGACGCTGTCCGCAGAGGTGTACGCGGGCGCTCCCGAGAGCAGCAGCGCGGCAATCCCAAGGCTCGTAATCGACAGTTGACGCATGATCCAGATCCTCCTCTTCAAGCGCTGGCCGTTGCCACGCCGGGATGGCGGGCGCAGCTCGCACAGCAATAGACGTTCACGCCGGACTCCACACCGTGGCCGACCACCCTGCACCCGCAGTGCGCGCAGGTGGGCGCCATCGCATGGATCGCGCACTCGAACGAATCGAACGTGCCCATCCGCTCTTCGACACGGATGACCATCGGACGTGCGTAGTCGTTGCCGCACACATCGCATCGCGCCATTCGAGACTCCTTAGAGGCGGGTAAGGGTCCCGCCATCCCGCCCCTCCTGGCGCGGGACTCCGGCGGGCTCGTCCCCGGCTCGAGTATCGAGAGACTCGGTCGCTGCGAGCACCTGAACGCCGACGTAGCCACCGGACACGTAGGCGCGCTGGAGCTGCACCCACGACAATCCCATCGCCGCGGCGCCGCGGATTGCGCTGTTGACCGCGCGGTTGACGGCATCGGCGATGCCGGCCTCCGAGCTGTCCTCGAGCGGCACCGTCGTCTCTATCAGCGCCATGCCATCGGGCGCCGAGTAGGCGTTCGACGGCGCGGAGAGCCAGGACATGCCGCCGATCACCATCGACAAGCAAACCGCTTTTCCGAGGCGGGTCATGAGATCTTCCTCCTGGCCTTGAATCCTTGCGATGGTCGTGCCAGAGCCGGCAGGCGCACTAACATTGCGATAACGTTGGCGAGGCATCTTTGACCCGCTCGAGCCCTGGTAACGCCGACCGGGAACAAGCGACTCAAGGCGCGCCGCGGCAAGGCGACGCGCGGACGAGCGGGTTAGCCCGCGCTGTCCTTGAAGCGCTGCTCGACGGTCTCCCAGTTCACGTTCTCCAGGAACGCGTCGACGTACTTGGCCTTCTCGCCCGCGCCGTAGTCGACCATCCAGGCGTGCTCGAAGACGTCGAGGACGAGGATCGGGTGGAGCCCGGCCGGATGGTTGACCTCGTGATCGCTGACCCACCAGTTGAAGAGGCGACCGTCGATCGGGTCGTGATAGAGGATGACCCAGCCGATGCCGCGAATGGCGGCGGTCTTGGCGAAATCCTCGCGCCACGCCGGCAGATCTCCCCACGTCTCGCCCAGCGCCGCCGCGAGGGGACTCCGCGAGCTCAGCGCGGTGCCGGCGGCGAGGTTGCCGAAGTACAGCTCATGGAGCACCATGCCGTTGAACTCGTAGCCGAGACGGCGCTTCAGCTCCCCCCAGTGCCGCGATCCCAGCCGCGCATGGTTCAGCTCCTCGAGCAGCTCGTTCGTGTTCTTCACGTACCCTTCGTAGAGTTGCCAGTGCGCCTCGATCTGCTTCGCGGAGATGCCTGTGAGGCCCCCGGGCTTGAGATGATCCCGGACCGCGTACTTCGCGCTCGACAACACTTTGGTGGTCACGAACCGGTCCTCCCCGTGTCGTCCTTGCTGTGATCGGACGAGCTGCGGAAGGGCCGCGTGAAGAACGTCTTCACGCTGTGACCGAAGGAGACCGCGCCGTCGCGGACGTGCCCCCATGCGGACTTGGCCTCGGGCTTGGCGGCTTCGCCTGCTTCCTTGATCTTGTCGCCGGCGGTTTGCGCGCCGCCGACCACAGTCTTGCCGATGCCCTTCGCGGTGTCCGCGACCCCTTCGCCGACGTGCTTGGCCCCGCTCTCGACCTGCCTGGCGCCCTGCTTGGCCTTGGACTCGTCCGTTGCCGTCGCGTCTTCGGCCGACAGCGCTGAGCCCGTTCCGAGCGCGCCCACCGTCAGCAGAAGAGCGGCAAGAATCGCCGATGTTTTCATCGCGATCTCCTCCTTGACACCCTCCATGCGCAACCCGCGTGCCAAGGGCCCCCGCGATCGACGGGACCAAACATTCCAGCCTCTTTCGAGCGTCCGGCGGCGGCCTGAGGGGAACGTAATTAGGTTCGGGGAATGTAACGTTTACCCACCCCAGCCGGCGGATCCGACCCGCAGCCGTCCCGCGCCCGTTCCGTAACCCGGCGGAAACGATGCGGCCAACCGGCTGCGCGGTCCGTGCGCGCGATGGCACGGACGTTGCCGCCCTTCCTCGATAGAGACGAGAACAACTTTCATTCGGCCGCAATTGCAAGGAGGAGAAAAACCCATGCGCGACATGCGTGTTCATCGAAGAAATGGTCATGTGTGGCTTTGCTGCCTGGCCCTTTTCGCCGCCGCCTGCACGACCGCGCCAACGCGCGGCACCCTTGCGTCCCCATCGGCCGAGATCTTGCCGACCGATGCGCGGGCGATGGCGTACGGCGCGACCACCGCCCAGGTGCTCCGGAACCCGGAGATGGCTGACAAGGTCCGTGCGCTCTTCGGGCCGGACTGGATGCCCGGGACGCCCCGGGCTGGCCAGATGCTCGTTCCTGGCGCCGAGGCGTACTTCGAGCAGGGCTCCACGGTCAGATTGCTTCGCATCGGAGGTACCGACTACATCGCGGTGAGCGGGTGCGTGTCAGGTAGCTGCGATTCGAGGCACGCGCTCCTCCTCATCGAAGTCGGAGGCGGGAGACTCTTCGCGCGGCTCGACGAGGGTGGCTTCGTCCACTACTACGGCTACGGCAGCGAAGGCGTCATGAGAGACACGGCGCAGCTGATAGCGGACAGCGGGTACCGCGCCCTCTATCCGCCGGGCAGCAGGTATCAGAGAGCCCGCACCTGATCCGGGCTCTCTCGAGAATCTGCTGAAGGCGGCCGGCCCGCAGCCTTCGGTCCCGCCGTACCGGCCTGGTCGAGATCGACCAGCCAGTACGGCGGCAGGCCGGGGGCTCTCCGCTCCAGCACGGTGACGCAAACGTTGTAGACAGGAACGCCGTTCCGCGTTCGTCCCTCGAAGCGCCCGTGGTGCGCGTGCCCGTGCACGACGACGCTGGCCGGGTGTCTCAGAAGCGGCTCCTCGAGACGGCTCGATCCGAGAAACGGAAAGATCTCCGGCGGCTCTCCCTGCACCGTCTCCTGGATCGGCGAGTAGTGGAGGACGACCACGCGCCGGGTGGTCGTGAGGCGGGCGAGCGCAGACTCGAGCTTGACGGCTTCATCCACGGCCTCTCGCACGAATCGCTTGATGATCTCCTCGCCCCACGGCTGGAGCGCCCGCACCCCGAAGCCTCCGCCCATGCCCTTGACGCCGGCGAAGCCGACGCCCCCGATCTCGCACGCGTCGCCATCGAGCAGACGCACGCCGGCGTCAGAAAAGATCTCCTTGAGCCGCTCGCCCTCGCCGGACTCGTAGTCGTGGTTCCCAAGGACCGCGACGATCGGGACGTCTTTAGCCGGGGTGATCTCCCCGACGAGCACCCTGGCCTCGTCCGCCGTTCCGTAGTCGGTGAGATCCCCGCACAGGACGATGACGTCCGCGGCTGCCGCCATGGCGGCAAAGAGCGGCTCGAAGGCGCCGCGCGCGGTCTTCTTGCAGTGGAGGTCACCGACGGTCGCGATCTTCATCCTGTCCCTCCGGCTCCGCCTCGATCGCCGCGGTCCAGTGCGCGACGTCCTCGGCGGTCATCTGTCCGTGGGGGGCGAGCCGGCTGTCGGCATAACCCCAGCGCCCTACATCGGTGAGGTACTGCGCCCGCGAGAGGAGCGTGCCCCTGCAAAGCCGCTGGGCCGGCGGCGGCTGTTGCGACTCGCGCTCGAGCGACCGGCACAGCGCGAGCATCACGCCCGCCGGAATACAGGCGCGCTCGCCCGGGTAGATGAAGCCGAAGAGCGTCAGGTGGCTGAGCAGGACCCGCCAGTGGGGGCCGAAGCGCGCCATGAGCCGGCGCCAGTCGAGCTGTCCGTGGCAGGCGCGGATCAGGTGGGAGATGTCCGCGCCGTCGTAGCGCTCGCGCTCCATCACGAAGGCCTTGGACCAGATCATCTCCTCCGGCGGGCACAGTCGGACGGGCACGCCGAGCACGGTCGCGCTGACGGCGTGGTCGAACCAGTCGCCGTCGACGTCGGCAAGACCATTGCCCGAGCTGTAGATGACGTCGATGTGATCGCCCGCGACCCGCGCTTTCCCCAGCCAGTGCGGGAACGTCAGATCCGTCTTGAAACCCGCAGCCGACAGCGCCCGCAGGAGTACCAACGCGTCCCGCCGGCGGACGAATACGTCGAGGTCCTTCGTCCCCCTGACGCCCTTGGTGTAGTGCCTGAGCGCATAGCCGCCGCCGATCAGAAACGGGATGCCCGACCGCGTGATCTGGACGAGCGCATGGCGATGGCGGCGCCGACTCTGCAAGGCGCCGCCCCTCGAGCCTCCCCGGGCGGTCCGCTTATGGGCCTGCATTGCGACGGTCATGGCATGGTCCTCTCCCCAGCCATGTGACGCAATTTCAGTGCCGTGCCTGATGGGGCGAAACTTCCCGGAAACGCGGATGAAGGGACGGTCTTCGACGCGCCGGGCCGACGCGCCGGCGGCCACCGCGTCAAAATTACCAGGTCGGGAAGAAAGGCTGGAAGGAGCGGGCCTCAGGCAGCCTGGGAGACGATGAGTCGTGGCGTCGCCGGCTCCTGCCGAGTCGGGGTCACGTTCAGCCAGCCAGACAGCGGGAAGAATTCCGCGCTGGCGCAGCTCGGACAGCGCGAGGAAATCGACGAATCGAACACCATGTTGCAGTCCAGGTCGAGACAGAGTGAAGCCCTTGCGAGCAGGATTCCGAACGAGCGGTCACTCCACATATGGCCTCCTGTCTGAGGGATCGGCTCCGGCTTCAACGCTCGATAGCCTCGACGGCCGCGTATCGGCGAAGCTTGTCGTGCAGTGTCTTCGTGCTGATCTGGAGCGTCTTCGCGGCACGGGTTTTGTTCTGTTTCGCCCACGTGACGGTCCGGAGAATGAGCTCGCGCTCGCAATCCCGGAGCCGTGTCCCGACGGGTACCGAGAGCCACTCTGAAGCGGCACCCGGCGGGGCGGCGTGCTCGATGTCCGGCATCACCGGGACCACGGGCGGAAGGCACGCCGGCGTGACGACGTCACCCTCGCACGCCAGCACCGCCCATTCGACATTGTTCCGCAGCTGCCGGACATTGCCCGGCCACGCCTGGGCGACGAGCATGTCGAGAGCCACGCGGTCCGCGCCCCGGACGCGCTTGCCGTACTTCAGGCCGGACTCGGCGATGAACGCCTCGACGAGCAGCGGGATATCCTCCCTCCGCTCCCGCAGCGGAGGCATCGACACGGCGAACACGTTGAGGCGATAGTAGAGATCCTCGCGAACGAGTCCGGTCTGCACGGCCAGCTTGGGACTCGTGTTCATGGTGGCCAGCACGCGGACGTCGGTCTTGACCTCCTGGCTGCCGCCGACGCGACGGACCACTCCCATCTCGAGCACGCGAAGGAGCTTGGGCTGGAGCGACACCGGCATCGCCGCCAGCTCGTCGAGGAGGATGGTGCCCTCGTGGGCCATCTCGAAGCATCCGGGACGCCGCGTCCATGCGCCCGTGAAAGCTCCCCGCTCGTGGCCGAACAACTCGCTCTCGAGCAAGGTCTCCGGGAGCGCCGCGCAATTGACGGCGACAAACGGTCCGGCGGCGCGTGGCGAGGCCGCGTGGAGCACGCGCGCGGCGACCTCCTTGCCGGTCCCGGTCTCTCCGGTGATGAGGACGGGGACGGAGGTCGGCGCCGCCGTGGCGATCGTGCTCCGGATTTCCCGGAGCGCGCGGCTCCTGCCGACGAGTGCCGGTGGAGGCCCCCGCCGGAATGCGTCGAGCGCCGCGAACGGATCCATCAATTGGCCTCGGACAATTCTTGAAGCACGGAGGCCAGCGCATTGATCGTCCGGCGCCCGCCGGACATCCACGGAGGCCGGACGGAGAGCCCTTTCACGACCCCGACCACGCGCGCGGGAGTGCCGAGGTCGCACCAGGTCAGGCGCGGGAGGGGAGACACGGCGAGACCGGGCGGGCACCGCTGGAGCACGGCACGGGAGAAATCGCACGTGGGAGCGAGCGCATAGGCCTGGCGGATCGCCCAGCTCTCGTGCGGAGTCCGGTTGAACGCGGCGATGTGCTTCAGCCGGCCGTCCACGCTCGGGAGACACTCCTGGCCGATTTCGAGGAGCGCGGGAAGCGTGGTCGCGAAGACGAAGGTGTTCCACAGCCAACCCGTGGCCAGGCACCGGCGGGCCCGCTCCGGCTCCGGCTTCTCCACGAATCCGCCGACGCGAAAGACGGGGCCGGCGCCCGTGTCGCCGATCCACTCTCCCGGCCTGATCCAGCCGTATTCGGGCTCGGGACGAGTCGGCGGCGCGCCCAGCAGCACCATCAGCTCCGGATTGTTCGCCACGTGCGCCAGGACCTGTCCCGTGTGCGCGCTGAAGGCTTCCTCTTCGAGAATGAAATGGTCCGAGGGAAACACGGCGACTATGGCCTCCGGATCCCACTGGCGGATCCAGTGCGCTGCGAAGAGCACCGCGGTTCCGGTGCCCCGATCCTGCGGCTGCAGCAGGACGCGCGGGCGAGACCGTCCAGAGAGCTCGCGCGCTATATGAGCCGCGTGCTCCAACCGGCTCACGACGACGGTTCGCTCCGGAGGCACGAGGCGCTCCACCCGGTCCAGCGTCTGGCGGAGGAGCGACGCGGGACCCAGGAGCGGGATGAACTGCTTCGGACGCTCGTCGCCGAAGAGCCGTCTCACCAACGGTCTCAGTCGAACGCCGTCCCCGCCCGCCAGCACGATGGCCCAGGTCTGCGGAGCGAAATGGGAAGCGAATTCCGGGACCAGTCCGTTCATTGGGTTCCCCCCGCGGGTGTCCTCCGCGCGTTGTGCCGGCCGACTGCCCGAATCGGATACGAGGCCGAGACGCGAGGGGAGCATGCCCTCGCCGAGGGCGCTCGGGCAATCGGGGAGAACACTACGATCGGCAGGGGAAAACCCTGAGGCCCGCCTCCGGGTTTTCCCCGAGCATCGGCTTCAACCTGACCGCCCGGGTTAACCGATTGCTGCATAGTAAGTACTTCACGATTCCAATAGTTTTTGCTTACCCTCCCCCGCGTCGAAGGCGCAACCGATGAATTCTGCACGACATTTCGATGGCATTCGTTTTGCCAATCATTGGCCACGATGATTCTTGTCGTGGACGACCATGAGGAGTTCCGAAGAATCATCAAGCAAATCCTTCATCCCGAAGCCGATCTCTCCGTGGAGGGTGAAGCCGCCGACGGCCTGGCCGCGGTCGAATACGTCCGCCATCACAGGCCGGCGGTCGTGCTCATGGACGTCGCCATGCCGGGGGTCGATGGCTTCGAAGCGACGAGGCGGATCAAGGCGATGCGGCCCGAGACGAAAGTCCTCATCCTGACCGTCCACACGGAAGAAGGATACGCGGAGCGCGCGCGCGACAGCGGCGCGGACCGTTATCTGCCGAAGCAAAACGTCATCACCCACCTGGTTCCGGCGATCAGGGAATTGCTCGGAGGGCGATCCGAGCGAACGGCGAGCTGAGGCGGCCGCCCCTCAGAGCAGCGATGCGACCGTGCCGGGACCCCTGATGGGCAGCAGCACGGTGAACGTCGCTCCCTTGCCCTCACCGTCGCTGCTGACCGACGCGGTCCCTCCGTGCAGCTGCACCAGGTGGCGGACGATTGCCAAGCCCAGGCCCAGCCCTCCGTGCTTCCGGGTCAAGCCCGTGTCCGCCTGCTTAAACCGCTCGAAGACGTGCGGGAGGAACTCCTGGCTGATGCCGTATCCCGTGTCACTGACCGTGATGCGGAGAACGTCGCCGTCCGGGGCGATCGCAACCTCGACCCGGCCGCCGTCGGGGGTGAACTTGATGCCGTTTCCAACCAGGTTGGAGACGACCTGGAAGAGCCGCTGCGCGTCACACACGATGAGCCCGACCCCGCTCTCGGAGCTCACGCCGATCGAGATGCCCTTGGCCTCGGCGAGCGGGCGCAGGGCGTCGATCGAGGTCTGGATGATGGGGGCAACATCCACCCGCTGCAGGTTGAGGGAGAGCTTTCCCGCGACGATCCGGCTCACGTCCAGGAGATCGACGATCATCTGGTTCTGCACACGCGCGTTCTGCTCGATGATCTCGAGCCCGCGCGCCACGCCCGCCTGGTCGAGCCCGCCGGACCGGAGCAGCGTCGCCCAGAGCAGCACGATGCTCAGCGGCGTCTGCAGCTCGTGGGAGAGCATGGCGAGGAACTCGTCCTTCGCCCGGTTGGCCGCCTCGGCATCGAGCCGCGCCGACTGTTCCGCTTCGTGAAAGCGCGCCCGCTCGATGGCGAGCGCGGCTCGATGGGCGACGAGCCGCAGCAGGTGAAGGTCATCGTCGGTGAAGTGGCGAAGGCCGAGGCTGCCGACGTGGATCACGCCGATCAGCCGCCCATCGACCCACAGCGGCGCGCCGACGATCGAGGTGACCCGCTCCTTGACGAAGAGGCCGGCCACGTCGTCGGGGGCGAGCCCGTTAATGATGAGACCCTCCGCGCTGGATGCGATCAGCCCGGCGACGCCGCCGTTCAGGGGAATCCGGCCCGCCTCGCCGTGCTCGGCCTCGAGCCCGTCCGAGACGGCCGGCACGAAAACCTGGCCGCCTGCATCCACGAGCAGGATCGTGGCCGTGTCGCTCCCGAGCGCGAGTCGCACGCGTCCGAGCAGCGCGCGCAGCAGGTCCTCCAGCGTCAGCTCGGGCAGCACGGCGTCGGTGATCATCTGCAGCCGGCTCAGCATGGACGACACGCTCTCGGCCTCGACCCGTGTCGAGCGCTCCCGCGTGAGGAGCCGCTCGCGGTCCGCATCGGCGCGCTTCCGGTCTTCGATGTCGGTGCCGGTGCCGATCCACCTGACGATGGCGCCGCGGCCGTCCCGCCACGGCACGGCGCGGACCACGTGCCAGCGATAGAGCCCGTCGGCGCGGCGAAGCCGGATTTCGAGTCGGAAAGCCTCGCCCCGGGCCAGCGTTCTGAGCCATTCTCCCTCGTGCGTCAGCACGTCGTCGTGGTGCACGGCCGACAGCCACCCGAGGTCCCGTGACGTCTCAGGCGTCATGCCCGTGTACTCGAACCACCGCTCGTTGCCGTAGGTCCCGCGGCCATCCTGCTTCGCCGAGAAGACGATCAGCGGGACGGTATCGGCGAGGACACGGTAGCGCTCCTCGCTCCTGCGGTGCGCCTCCTCCGCCTGCTTGCGCTCGAAGAAGAGCGTTGCCACCGCGAGCATCGTCACGCTGATGACGCTCATGAAGACCTGAAGGAGCAAAAAGAGCTGGTTCTCCGACACGGGCGGCGCCGATCCGTGCCCCTTCAGAATGGCCGCGATGGCCGTGGCCGCCAGCAGCAGGAGAAGCGTCGCCACTTCGCGGCGCCCGAAGCGGAGGGCCGCCCACAGCAGCGTCGGGATGGAGAGGAACCGCATCGGAAAGCCCGTCTCCGGAAACGGCAGGAGCCCGAAGTACACCATGACGCCCGTGCCGACGACGGCCACCAGGAGCGATCCCGCCTCGACGTACCGGCGGCGAAGCTCGGCGAGGGAGCGGTCGCTGACCCACAGCATGAGAGGCGGGGCGACCACGAGCACGCCTGTGGCATCTCCCAGCCACCACGTGAACCAGATCGAATCGTAGCGGGCCCAGGGCGCGAAGCCCGCGAAGGTCAAGCTCGTCACACCGATCGTGGCGCTGACGGCCGTGGCGCAGAAACCGGCCAGGGCGGCGAACTTGAAGATGCTTCCGACGTGCTCGAAGCACTTGCGTCCATGCGCGAACCGGGTCACCAGGTACGAGCCGACGACCGCTTCGAGCGTGTTGCCCGCTGCGATGGCGAGCGACGTGGCCACGGAGCCCGCCGTCGTCTCGTTGACGAGGAAGGCTCCCGCGAAGACGGCGGGCCACGCGCGGGGGCCCATGAGCAGGAGCGCTACGAGCGCAACGCCGGAGGGCGCCCATATCGCGCTGGCGCTCGGGTGGACGAGGGCAAGGGACAGGCCGATCTTGCCCGCGACGAAGTAGAGCAGCGCGACGCCGCCGAGGCGCGCCACGTACGCGGGAGACCGCAGATCCGCCGGCACGGCTAGGGCTCGATGAGCCCGTGGCGTATCGAATACCGGACGAGCCCGGCGGTGTTGTGGATACCGAGCTTTTCCATGATCCGGCCACGGTGCGACTCTGCGGTCTTCGAGCTCACCGAGAGGATGTCCGCGATCTCCTTCGTCGTCTTGCCTTCGGCGACGAGCTGGAGCACCTCGCGCTCGCGGGCCGTCAGGGGGTCCTTCGGCAGCTCGTCCTTGTCGAGGTACGCCTGTACCGCCGCACGCGAAACGCTGGGGCTCAGGTAGACGGCGCCCCGCGAGGCCTCCTTGATGGCGTGGACGAGCTCCTCCACGGCCTGCGTTTTCACGACGTAGGCGGAGATGCCGGCCCGGAGCGCCGCCAGCACGTGGTGGTCTTCGGTGTACAGCGTCAGCAGGATCGTGGCCGTCCTGGGCGAAGCCTGCATGATTTCGCGGGCGGCATCCAGGCCGTTGAGGCGCGGCATGGCGAGGTCGAGCACCGCGGCGTTGGGCCGAAGCTCGCGGGCAAGCTGCACGGCCTCATGGCCGTCCGAGGCCTCCCCGACGATCGTGAGGCCCGCCTGCTCCAAGAGGGCTCTCAGCCCTTGACGGACGACAACGTGATCGTCTGCCAGCAGGATTTTGAGCGACATGGCGCAATCAAGATCGTAGCCGAGTCATTGGAGTACCGCAAGCAGCGCCCCGGAGGGAAGATTCTACCGGGACGGCGGGTTTCAGGTGCCCGCTGGCACGATGGTTGCTGCCCTGTAAGGACATGAAGACACAAATCCTCGACGAGGCGGACGGACGCAAGACGTACGTCGCCGTCTTCGACGCGGGCGACGAGCCGCTTGAGGCGCTCACGGGCTTCGCGATGCACGAGAAGCTGTCCGGGGCGCATCTCACGGGGATCGGAGCGTTCAGCACGGTGACGCTGGGGTTCTTCGATCCGTTCACGCGGGACTACGTGAAGATTCCGGTCTCCGAGCAGGTGGAGGTGGTCTCGCTGGTGGGCAATATCGTCCTCCACGAGGGGCAGCCCAAGGTACATGCGCACGTGGTGGTAGCCAAGAGGGACGGCTCTGCGTTGGGCGGGCACCTCCTGGAAGCCCGCGTGTCCCCCACCCTCGAGATCGTGATCGAGGACTCTTCGCGGAAGCTCACGCGCAGGTTCGACGCCGCGAGCGGACTGGCCCTGATCGATTTGGGCTGACGGGCGTATCGCTGGCCTGACGAGGGCCCGCCTCAGGCGGACCCGTCCAGCGCGCGGTCGAGGTTGGTCGCAGCGCCGATGAGCGCGAGATGGGTGAGGGCCTGAGGGAAATTGCCCAGCGCCTCTCCGGACAATCCGATCTGCTCCGCAAAGAGCCCGACGTGGTTCGCGTACGTCAGCATCTTCTCGAACGTCAGGCGCGCCTCGTCGAATCGGCGCGCTCCCGTGAGGCCGTCGACCCACCAGAAGCTGCAGGCGCTGAACGTGCCTTCCGCGCCCTCCAGGCCGTCGGGAGCCGCAAGCGTTGGGTTGTACCGGTGAACCAGACTGTCGGTCACCAGCTCCCGCTGGATCCGCTCGAGCGTGGCCAGCAGGCGCGGGTCCGTCGGCCCCATGAACTTGACGAGCGGCATGAGCAGGAGGCTCGCGTCCGGCGACGAGCCGCCATAGAACTGGGTGAAAGACCGGGCGCCGTGGTCCCACCCCTTGTCCATGATCTCCTGGTAGATTGTGTCCCGGTGGTGGCGCCACTGCTCGTACGGCGCGGGCAGGCCGCGGGCGCGGGCGATCCGCATGGAACGCTCGAACGCGACCCAGCACATGAGCCTGGAATGCACGAACTGCCGCGGCTCGCCCCGGATCTCCCAGATTCCGTTGTCCGATCTTTGCCAGTTACGCCCGAGCCAGTCCAGGAGCGTCACGACATTCGCCCACATCTCCGAGGCCACGGGGGCCACGTGCTTGTTGTAGAGATATGCGGCGTCGACGAGCTCGCCGTAGATGTCGAGCTGGAGCTGCCTGTATGCCTCGTTGCCGATCCGCACCGGCTGAGCGCCTCGGTATCCGCGGAGGTGCGTGAGCACGGATTCGGCCAGATCGTGACTCCCGTCGACGCGGTAGACAGGTTGCAGCGACCCGTCGGGCCCGATCTCCTGGCAGCGCGCTTCGACCCACCGCATGAAGTCCGCCGCCTCTTCGGTGAAGCCCAGGCGCAGCAGCGCGAACAGGGTGAAGCTCGAGTCGCGGATCCACGTGTACCGGTAGTCCCAGTTGCGGGCCCCGCCGGGCCTCTCGGGGAGGCTCGTCGTCGCGGCAGCCACCATGGCGCCGGTCGGGGCGTAGGTCAGGAGCTTCAGCACGAGAGCCGAGCGGTTGACCATCTCGCGCCAGCGCCCGACATAGGTCGATCGCGCGAGCCAGCCACGCCAGAATGCGGCGGTGTCGAGAAAGAGCATCTCGATCGCGTCGTCGGAGAGTGCCGCTCCGAGCGGGCCGGGATCGTCCGCGGCCTCGAGAACGAAGCTCACCTTCTTGCCGGCTTCAAGGAGGAACTCCGCCGTGGCGCCGCCGTCCTCGATACGCAGCGGCACGGTGCTCGTCAACGCGAGCGCCAGCCCGTTTGTGTGGAAGAGTACCCCGTCTTCTCTGGGCTTCGTCTCGTGCCGAGCGCGCCCATAGTCGAACGCGGGGCGGCAGATGAGGCGGAAGGGGACGGCGCCGCGCACGGCTGTGGCCGTGCGGACTATGCGCCACGGCAACCGTCTCCCGTCCGGGTGCACGGACAGCGGCATGAAATCAACCAGCTCGGCCACGCCGTCCGGATGCAGGAAGCGCGTGACGAGGATGTTCGTGTCTGGCAGGTACATCTGCCGTGTGCGGACGTCGGCGAGGCCCGGGCAGATGCGAAACACGCCGCCCCGCTCGTCGTCGAGGAGCGAGGCGAAGATGCTCGGCGAATCGACCCGCGGCGCGCAGCACCAGTCGATCGCGCCGTCGGTGCCCACGAGGGCGACCGACCGCAGGTTGCCGATGATACCGTGCTCGTCTATGGGTAGGTACGTCATGGTGGCAGGTAGCTCATGGGGTGTACGAGAGCGCTCTCACCTGCTCGAGGATTCGCATCGGCTCTCCTTCTCCCGCCAGGCTCCGCCGGAGGCTTTGCACCGCTCCTCTTCGGAAGGTCCCGCACACGCCGAGAATACCAGTAACACCACCACCAGCGCGACGAGGACGGCGGCGATCCTGGCCAGCCTACTCACGCGGCCAGCCTGGGAGCCTCGCGAACGCGGTCCTGCCGTCTACGGGTCCCCCCGGCCAGCCAACCAAGCAGCGTGCCGTACACGAGGTGGCCGACGAGGAGGATGCCGGTGACGGCGATCGCGCGAACTGAAGCCTCGCTGAAGGGTCCGGACCCCATGAGCGGCATGACGAGAAGCTCCGCCAGTGCCCACAGGATGAGGCCCCACAGGGCGCCTCTTTGCCACGGCCGGCCGGGCAGGACGCGAGCCACGAAATAGGCGTAGATCAGCGGCAGTGTGAATGTGCCGTTGATGAAGTGAAGCAGCATGGCCGGCAGCCAGTATGAGGCCCGGTCGGCCATCATGGCGATGTCCGGCGGCTCGCTCATGACGAGAGGAGCCAGCATGTAGAGCAACACCGTCATGACGGCCGTACCGACGAGCCCACCCAGGATCGCGCCCCGGGGGCTCGGGCGAATGCTGCGATGGGACGGAGTCATTCCGCCCCCTCTACTGCCGATCCGCTGCGGGGCCCCTCAACTCGATCGAGGTCGCGAACTTCTGGCCCTCGCGCTCCTCGTACATCGCCCGGACGACGGCGCCCGGCTTCATCTCGAAGTGATGAACCACGTTGTCGGGCACCGCTACCTGGGTTCCGTTGGCGAAGACGATCCAGCGGCCCCGCACGGCCGATACCTTGCCTTCCACCACCTGGCTGCCCGGCGCGATCTCCCGCTCCTGAGACTGAGACGACGGCGAACCAGTTTGTGCATAGACCATCGGCGACTGGCCGGCGCACATGGCCAGGACGGCCGCCGCAATCGCGAAGATTCGATTCATACGCTCTCCTCCTTGGCGCGGCACGTCGAGCGATTGATGCCGCCCATGAATCTCCTCGCAATTGCCGTGCCGGAAGGCGGCAAGTCCCTTCGGCGACATCAAACCCGTTTTCGCTCCGCGCGAGAGCAAGATCTGCCGGCCGCGGGGAGGACTTACCCGGTAATCGCTTCCGCCACGCCGGGGTGTTCCTACTGCAGGCGGGCCAGAGAATGGTGGGCGGAGCAGGGCTCGAACCTGCGACCCCGGCCTTGTAAGGGCCGTGCTCTTCCGGCTGAGCTATCCGCCCGTGCCCGGACCTATCGCTACCGGTCAACCTTAGCACGAGGACGGCGGGTGGTCGCGCGGGGGCGCGATTTCTGGGATAGTCGCCCTTGGCGGAAAGACCAGGAGGATCCACCTATGGCGGCGGAGCGGAAGGCCGCGATCGTGACCGGCGCGGCGAGCGGCCTCGGAAAGGCCATGGCGCTCGGTCTCGTCGGGAGCGGCATGGATGTCGTGGCGGTCGATCGGAATGAGTCGGCGCTTGCGACGCTGGCGCCGGCGAAAAAAGGTGGCGCCGGCTCGATCCTGCCGGTGCCGGCCGATCTCGTGCAGCCCGATGCCTTCGACCGGATCGTCGCGGCCGCGATCGACGCGCTCGGGCGCATCGACGTGCTGGTGAACAATGCCGGGATCGGCCAGGCGTCGGTGCGCGCCGATCAGCGGCGCAACCCGATCCGGTTCTGGGACGCAACCCCCGAGCAGTGGTCCCGCTTCCTCGCCGTCAACGCCACCGCGCCGATCATGATGGCCCGCGCCGTCGTGCCGCACATGCTGCGGGCGCGGCAGGGGCGCATTGTCACGGTGACGACCAGCCTCGGCACCATGGTGCGCGCGGGCTATCTACTTTACGGCTCCA
>WNFP01000171.1_pt1 | contig 50073 bp, 45 predicted proteins | sample 5400201 | NCBI WGS metagenome assembly WNFP01 (sample SAMN13153355, study PRJNA577476) | soil metagenome | isolation source: 115 cm saprolite under Madrone tree | place: USA:California | collected 2016-06-14 | reverse complement strand
GAGGCCCGCGAATTCTTCGAGACCTTCGATCCCTTCGCGGGAAGACCCTGGGCAAAAATCCCGCGCTGCAATGCTGTCGACGTCGATGCGGCGGTCGGCGCAGCAAACCGGGCTTTCCGCGCCGGCCCCTGGCGCGCGATGAACGCCAGCCAGCGTGGCCGCTTATTGGTGCGCCTGGCCGATCTGATCGAGGCCGAGGCCGATCGCCTGGCCGCGATCGAGGTCCGCGACAACGGCAAGCTCATCGCCGAGATGTCGGCCCAACTCAGATACGTTCCTCAGTGGTACCGCTATTTCGGCGGCCTGGCCGACAAGATCGAGGGCGGGGTGCTGCCCATCGACAAGCCCGGCATGTTCGCCTTCACGCGGCGCGAGCCGCTGGGCGTCATCGCCTGCATCGTGCCGTGGAATTCGCCGCTGTTGTTGCTGACCTGGAAACTGGCGCCGGCGCTGGCCGCTGGCAATACGGTGGTGATCAAGCCCTCGGAGCATGCCTCGGCCTCGACGCTCGCCTTCGTGGAGCTGTTCGAGAAGGCGGGATTTCCCCCCGGCGTGGTGAATACCCTGACCGGCTTTCCCGATCAGGTGGGCGCACCCCTGGCCCAACACCCGAGAGTCGCCAAGATTGCCTTCACCGGGGGCGAAGCCGGGGGTGCCGCCGTCTATCGCGCGGCGGTGGCGGGCTTCAAGCATGTGAGCCTGGAGCTGGGCGGCAAATCCCCCAACATCATTTTCGCCGATGCCAAGCTGGAAAACGCGGTGAACGGCGCCGTCTCGGGCATCTTCGCGGCCACCGGCCAGACTTGCATCGCGGGATCCCGCCTGTTGGTGCAGCGCGCGGTCCATGACGAAGTGGTGGATCGCCTGGTTGCGCTGGCCCGCACGGCGCGGATCGGCGATCCCGCCCGGCCGGAGACGCAAGTTGGGCCAGTCACCACCCTGGCTCAGCGCCAGCGGGTGCTGGATTATGTGGATATCGCGCGCAGCGAAGGTGCGACCTGCGTGCTCGGCGGCGGCAAGCCAGTGGACCCCTCGCTCGGCGAAGGCTGGTTCGTCGAGCCCACGATCTTCACCGGTGTGGCCAACCGGATGCGCATCGCGCGGGAGGAGGTCTTTGGTCCGATCCTCTCCATCATTCCCTTCGATGACGAGGACGATGCGCTGGCCATTGCCAACGACAGCCCCTATGGCCTGGCAGCCGGCGTCTGGACATCGGATATCGGGCGGGCCATCCGCATGTCGGAGCGGATCGAGGCGGGCACGGTCTGGGTAAACTGCTATCGCGCGGTCAGTTTCATGGCGCCCTTCGGCGGCTATAAGCGCAGCGGCATCGGCCGGGAAAGCGGGCAGGAAGCGATCGGCGCCTATCTCCAGACAAAATCGGTCTGGATCGATACCAGCGGGCAGACCGCCAATCCGTTTATCCTGCGCTGACGCACCGCCAGCGCAACCGTCGGCACGCCAGCTCCGGAAGGCGGTGACCGTCCGGATTCCGCGGCTCCAGCGGCGCCGGGTGCCAGCATAGGTTAGGTGGCGCGATGCTGCCCGCCCGCCGATGGGCCTATAGCTGTCTCGCGCCCCAGTGCCAAGGCAGGCTGTCAGCACCGAGAAGTGAGGGGACGCAGGCGGCGGATTGAAGTATACTCTGCCATGTGGCGGGGCGCGGCTCCTTCGTGACCGGCGACCGGACTGGGCGTTAAGTCACGACTGGCCCGCGGCCCTCGAGCTTGTGGTTCGAAAGAAGCGAACATGGCTGTTGAAGGCCACATCAGAAACCCCATCGAGTGGGTATGGGATTACCTCAAGCGCACGAAGCTGGCCGCCGGATCGGCAGCCCACTCGATACGTGGGACCGAGCAGGTCCGGCATTCCGCGCCCCCAGTGGTCCACCGGATCGCGCCAGCTGAGCTCAGGGACGTCCTGGCCAGAGGTTTCGCTGACTTCGCGGCGTACCGAACCGACGTTATCTTCTTCTCCATCATCTACCCGGTCGTGGGCCTGGTCCTGGCACGGCTGGCTGCCGGCTATGACATGTTGCCGCTGATATTCCCACTTGCCTCCGGCTTCGCGCTTGTCGGACCAGTCGCGGCTGTGGGCCTCTATGAAATGAGTCGGCGGCGCGAGCAGGGCGTCGACATTACATGGGCGGACGCCTTCGGCGTGGTTCGCTCGCCCGCGGTCGGCGCGATCATAGTGCTGGGCCTGCTGCTGCTGGCAATTTTTCTCCTGTGGCTAGTCGCCGCCTATGCAATCTACGAGGTCACGCTCGGCCCTCAGCCGCCGGCCTCGATCGCCTCATTCGCCCGCGACGTGTTCACGACCGGCGCGGGCTGGACGCTGATCGGGGTGGGCGTGAGCGTCGGTTTTCTCTTCGCCTTACTGGTGCTGACGATCAGCGTGGTGTCGTTTCCGCTGTTGCTCGACCGGGACGTGGGGCTCTACACAGCCGTGATGACATCGGTCCGCGCCGTGCGTGCCAACCCGGCACCAATGGCCATTTGGGGACTGATTGTCGCGGGTGGCCTGATAATCGGGTCGATACCTTTGTTACTTGGTCTCGCCATCGTCATGCCCGTGCTCGGGCACGCCACCTGGCACCTTTATCGCAAGGTGGTGCCGCGCTGATCGGAAGGTGGGATTCAGTCGCGCGCGGCCGGTACAGAGGCCGAGCAGGCACTACGACCAGATCCTTCGATTCCGCCGCACCTCGCTGGCGGTCGTGATACGGTAACTCCAACAGCAGAATTGGAGCCCACCATGTCAACCAGCTTTTGGCCCGGTGAAAAGATACCAAGGTCCGGCATTTATGGAGCAGTCCACACCAACAACCATGCTTCTCAGCATGAGGTCACAGTGATCCGTGGGGGAGATTTTCCTCAATGTAACGACTGCGGAGGTCATGTCTACTTCACGCTGATTAAAGCGGCGCAGCGCATAGACAACAACCCCCACTTTCGTAAGTCGACGATTCCAGCGCCGACTTAGACACTCCATCCCTCAGACCGTGGCGCCAGCCGGCCGGCGGCTTACTTGGCGCCGTCCCCGCGCCGAGCCGGCGCGGGGCGCTTCACGGAGGCGACTGTGTTGGCGCCGGTCGCCGCCGCTGGGTCCTGCAGCACGAAATCGATCGGCGTGCCGTTCTCGAAGATGCGGCACATGATTGGGATTTTCCGGTTGTCGAGCCAGACCTCCTCCCGCTTGTCGCCCATCACGATGAAGCGTCGGGCGGCGACCGCAGTGCCGTTCACGGAAATCGTGTCGTAATCACCGCCGGAAACGTGCACGTTGATGATCCTGCCCGTGTCTGGGTAAACCATGGTCCCCTCGCCGGTGTGCTTGAGAACCCACGGGTCGGAAGGAGCGGTGGTTGCCGGACCGGTGGATGAATCGTCTGTCGCATTCACCACGAACTGGTCGCCTTGAGCCTCGCCGTGCACTTCGAGGTGCCGGCCGTCCATCTCACTGAAACTCTGGAGCAAGACCAGCCGATCACCGCGCATGATCTCGGTGATGTCGGATTCTCGGCGATAGAAGACGATGCCCAGCAGCTCCACCGCAATGCGCAGACGCGCATCGATCCGCGTCGCTTCGGGGCTGCGGTCGATCGTGTCCGTGAGCGTGCCGATCTTGCCGTAGAACGGATGTACGACGGAGTAGGTGTAGACCCGTTGTCCCGCCAGCGCCAGCGCGGCGCCCACGATGGCGCTCAGAAAGATCACGATGGCAATTGCCCTGGCTCGTGTCATGGGATGTCCCCTCCCGTCAGCGGGTCGGGACCGTTGACCCTCCGGCGAAGCGAGTATCGTCAACTTCCACTCCGGGGCCGAGGAGAAATCCCGGTTTGACGGACAGCATCCCTAGATCCTCAAGCGCCGCTCCGCGTTTGGTTGGCACAAGGACACGCAGCGTGTAGCTCATGGGCTCGAGTTGCCACTCGAATTGCCACCGGATAGCGTAGCACGCGGCGGCTCCAAGACCAGGCTGGGTTCAACAGAACTTGGCCCTAGGGTTCCCGCGTCGGCGGCGTGCCGTGGGCAGCCAGGAAGTGGTGGAGATCGCGGATTGGACCGAGACGCAGCGCCCCGTGCCCTCATGTGTGAAAGTGGTCTTGCCAAACCTGATGGGGCGTTGTTCAACCTGTTTCACGCCAATATCCACCGGCAACTCGTGAGCCGGACGCTTAAGCAGGACGCGCGCTTCAAGGGCCATCGGCTCACCTCTTTGTTCGACACATTGCCTAAGCGCCTGCCCTGCGGCAGCTAGTCCGGACCCTCTAAGTCGAATTGCTCTCGGATCTCCGGCAATATCTGACGGAGTGCTGCCTGGCGCGCATGATCATTTGCATCAGTTGGATTCATCGAGACTAAGATCCAGTTGGCGCCGGAGAGTTCGCTCCTCAATGCCCGGACGGTTACGTCTTTGACCATCTTGGCTAGACCGAGCGTTCGGGCGTTTTTTAGAATCAAAGCCTCTAATTCCGATTTGGTTTTGGTCGGCTTAACAACCGACACCCCCTGATGCTAGCGTTCGCCGGGACTGCCTCTGAACCGTTCCCGCAAGCGGGCGGCTTTTTCATTTAGCTGGGCATGTCCTGGGTGACATGAATGGTTGGGGTGACGCCGGATTGGGGGTCCCATTTGGCAGGGGTGATGGATGCGACGCGACCAGTTACAGTTTTACCGCGAACTTCTAAACCTATAAATCGCAAAGGCGACGCCCGGTGAGCAGGCTTCAGCTTGGATTTCGTCATTCCTTTGCGATTTGGTCGATACCGGGGTCTACCCTTGGCCCTGACCGCGAACGATCTCGACGCCGCCGGGCGCGATCTCCACGCTGGGCGGCTTGTAAGGGGCTGCGGGCGCCCGGTCGTTGGCGGTGGGCGCCGCCGGTGGGGCGAAGGGTGAGGTGTTCACGGGATTGAATTGAACCGCATCGGTCCCGTCATCGTCGATAACGCCGGTCGAGAACGGAACAAAGTAGGGGCGGTATCCAGAGTGGAAATACTGGCCGTTGAAGGGCCCCCGCATCGGACAAAGGCTATTCTGCGCGGCGGCGGGCGCGGCCGTCAGCGCTGCCAAAGCCATCAACGCAAAGCCAGAAGAAGTCAAGGTGCACATCGCAGGACTCCGAAAAATGGGGCGCTTGGGGCCAAACTACTAAATGAACCTGCGCGCCCTCGATCGGGCGAGGTTTTACCGTCACAACGCCCAAAAACCGCGACCGCTGGTCCCGCAGGCGCCGTAAGAAAACGAATGCCCTGTCGGACATCGTCGCTGCCAATCCTTCGGGAGGTGCCGCTGCAAGAGCAATTGAAGTGCTGACAGCAGAAATTGACAAACTATTAATCAACAGGTGGGGCATGGCGAGGGGCACATTTTAGCTGCCGCGTTCATGGGCAATCGGCCTCAGCCTAGTTGCGTGATCCTGTAGCGGCTGCCCCGCTCCTGATCTACCCCGCCCCGGCTACCTACGCTCTAGATACAGGGGTGAACTCCCAGTTGGGATCTACCCCTAGCGGATTGTCCGGGTTTTGTTTTAATGCTCCGATCGGGCATGAGCGAGCGCGCAAAACTCAATCCCAGCTACCTGGTTCACCGGCTCGCGGCATCGCCCTATCGCCACGCTGGCCTATTGTTGGGACGAGCCATCGGCAGACGAGATTTATCCGGCGCGCGCCGCGGTCTGAGACAAAAAAGCCCCGCCGGCGGAATCTCCGGCGGGGCTAGAGCGGTCGGGGAAAGGAACTAAACCCGGCCGCGGAATCTCCTACTTTCCAGGGCCTGCGGTGGGCACCAGGGGCACGCGCGCGGGATATGCCCTCGGCTCACCGGATAGCTTGATCAGCACGCCAGCGGCCTCGGCATCGCCGGCGCGCGCGACATAGGTCAGGAAGCTGCGGCCATTGATCGGCCCATTTATCACCGCGAGCCGACAGGAGCGGCGTGGAAACCACGGGCCTTATTCTCGCGCCAGGACCGACCAACTCTCGGGCAATAAGTCTGGCGCCGGCCATGGTCGGGTAAACCACGGATCAGGTGCGATAACTATCTGGCCCGCCTGGCCGCCGAGCCATGCCGCCCACCAGCTCAAGGACGAATTCGCGACGATGTGATGCCGGCAGGCCGACATGAGGCGCAGTTCCTCGCCGGCCGCATCGGGGCCATTGGTATCCACGTGGACCGTGTCATCGTCCTTGAACCGTTCGCGCGCCCCGGCCCAATCGTCGGAAAAAACGAAAAACTGGGGATTTCCGATGCATTCTCTAATGTGCGCCATCGCCCGGGTGTAATAGGCCATAGAACACAAGCCGTGCGAGCGCATATGTGAGGTCTGCAGATAGTCGCCCCGCCGGAAGTGAAGGCAGACGGCATGGGGATGACCCATCATCTCCAGCCACCTTGCGTTTTCGCCGGCTGGCTCGGCCTTCAATCGAAATTCGGATCTTATGATCGCGGCGATCGACGCGAAATATCTTGCCGACTGCCAATAGCCGACGAGAGATATCGGCGCCGTTAGTGTCGCGAATCGCGCGTCGTAGTCAAAACTTCGTTCCTGGAAGAGCGGAAACCTTGTTCGGTCTCGACGATTTGCCGATATCCTCGAAGCGGTGCGCCACCCGCCATGCTTAGCGATCCAGAGGCGCAATGGCATGAAAATCGATTTGCCCGGACGATCAAAATTCGGCAGCGGCGGAGAGTCGTCATCCATCACGTCGGCATCTATCGCGAAGCCGTCGAGGCAAAATCGACGATACTCGTCGGGCCGACGATAACTGCTGACATCCAGGACCAGCCGGGCGCCGACCCGTGCGGCTAGACTCCGCCCCGCGGCACATTGGAAAAGCTGGTTTCCCAGGCCGCCATACAGATAGGTGCGAACATACAAGGAGTCAGGGTCGAGGGCCGCGAGCTGTTCCATAGTCCGTTTCTATCATCACTCATTTGCGGCACAGAATTGAGTGGGTTTGGTCCGATGGAACTCGGCTCCGGACCCATAAACAGCCAAGCGCCGGGTCGTCTGGTTTCGCCTTGAGAAATCGTTCGTTCAGCGTGTTCCATGTCTCAACGAGCTTCCCGGCCAGCACTTGAAGAAAACACCACATTTGGACGGACTGCGCAGAATCGTGGAGTTCGCCATCTCCTGTCTTATTCATGCTGAACATTAGGATGCGATTTAGGGCCGTCAGTTCGTTATGAGTGTGCATGCATCTGACGAGCTGATTGCGCAGGCGATTACCTGTCTTCCCGAATGCTCCCTCCTCAATAGTAAGTTGGATGAACTTCAAATCCTGGCTCAATGGTTAGTCCTCACCTAGAAATCGTCCAGCGGCGGATATTGTAGCTCCGGGGGATGTCATCGTATATGACGGCCCGCTGATCCTGGATACCTGTCACGCCGACCTTTCGGATTACGACACCTCGATGGCGCGGCTGGCGCGCCTGCCCGTCGAGATCGTCCACGGCGGCCATTTCCCGAGCTTCGGGCGCGATCGCCTGAAAGAACTAATCGGAGAATACCGGAAGGGCCGGCACGCGGCCGGCCGCCATCTGGCCACGCAGCCCATCATCAAGAGCGGACGGGAATAAGATCTTCGGCGCGGCAGGAGAGCGAGAGGGCCGCACCCGGTGCCACGACGGCGCTGGGCGGCAAGCGCAGGACGAAGCTCTGGTCACGTACCGAATTGCGGGCGAGGACCCGAACATGGGCCCCCTGAAATACCGCATCGGTGATGCGCGCTTCACCCAGCGAAACCTCGCCCGAATGATCGGCGCGGAGGTTCTCCGGGCGAAGAATGAGCGTGACCGTTTCGCCGAACGCGACCTGCGTTGCCACCGGCAACAACCCCAGCTCGGTTGCAACCCCGCCGATTCTGGCTCGCCCGGCGATTTCCGTCCTCTCGCCCATGAAGCGCGCCACGAAGCGGGTCGCGGGCCTGGCATATACACGCTGCGGCGGTCCAGCATCCTCGATCCGGCCCTGGTTCATCACGACGATCAGGCTTGCCAAGGCCATGGCCTCCTCCTGATCGTGGGTCACATGGACGAAGCAGCGCCCCGTCCGGCGCTGCAAGGCCAGGAGCTCGTCCTGCATCTGGCGCCGCAGATTGAGATCGAGGGCGCCCAACGGCTCGTCCAGTAGCAGGATTTCGGGTTCCACGACCAGAGCGCGGGCCAGGGCCACGCGCTGGCGCTGGCCACCGGAAAGCTCATGGACACCCCGCCCGCCGAACCCGGCCAGGCCGACCATCTCGAGGGCCTGGACGATCCGGGTGTTGCGCTCCCTCCTGGGCACATGGCGCAGCTTCAGGCCGAAGCCGATGTTGCGTGCCACGGACATATGCGGAAACAGGGCATAGTCCTGAAAGACCGTGGTGGTCGGCCGCACAGCCGGGTCCAGGTTGGTAACGTCCCGGCCGGCGATCTTGACGCGGCCGGCCGTGGGAACGGCAAATCCGCCGATCACGGAGAGCAGGGTGGTCTTGCCACTGCCCGAGGGGCCGAGGAGCACGACATAATCCCGGGCGCCGACCGAGAGGGAGACATCATCGAGGGCGACGACGTCCTGGTAGAGCTTGCGGACGCTCTCGATGGCCAGATGCGGGGTGGCGTTCATCGCCGGCGCCGCAGCAGCAACAGCTCCACCACGATCATGAGCAGGATGGAGCAGAGGAAGATGAAGGAGCCGGCAGCGTTGGTCTCCGGATTTATCCCGCCGCGCAACAGGCTCAAGATCACCACCGGCAAGGTCACCTCGAATCGCGTGTTGAGCAGCGCAATCAGGGTCTCGTCCCATGACAAGGTAAAGCAAAGGCAGAAGGCGGCGATCAAAGCCGGTGCGATCATCGGCGCGGTGATGCTGAACAGCACCCGCAGGGTCGAGGCGCCGAGGTCGCGGGCCGCGGCTTCGATGCGGCGCTGATGCTCGCCCAGCTGGGCCAGGCAGATGGCGAAGGCCAGGGGCATGTTGATCACCACATGGCCCACGATCACGATCCAGAGCGCCGGGCTGAAATTCAGCCAGGAAGCGCTCACCAGCAGGCCCATGCCGATGAGGAGATAGGAGACGGCAAGGGGCAGGATGACGATGGCCTGGATCGTGCGCTTGAAGGGAAATTCGTAGCGGGCGATCCCATAAGCGGCAAAGAAGCCGATCAGCACCGAGAGCGCGGAGGATAGACCGCTGACCAGGAGCGAGTTGGTGAAGCCAGCCACCAGCCGCCCGTCGGTAAAGGCCGCCTGGTACCAGCGTAGCGAGGGCCCGTTGAACGGCGGGACCGGCAGGGTCCCGGATTGGAAGGAGAACAGCACCAGCACGACCACGGGCAGGAGAATAAAACCGTAGCAGAGCGCCATGTAGAGAATGCCAAGCGCCGCCCCCGTCCGGCCGAAGGGACGGCGCTGGTTCATAGCCGGGCCATCCGGAGCCAGCGCTGCAGCCCCAGATACGCCGCCGCCACCACCAGGGTCAGCACCAGTGACATGACGGAAGCCATGGGCAGGTTGAGCTGGCGCTGGATCTGCATCATGACCACTTGCGGCAGCAGCAATTCGCGGAACCCGCCCAGGATCTGCGGCGTCACGAAATCGCCGATGCAGAGCACAATGGTAAGAAAGGCGCCCACCGCGATGCCGGGAACGCTGAGCGGCAGGGTGACAAAAAGAAAGGAGCGCCAGGATGAGGCGCCAAGATCGCGCGCGGCGAGCGTGTAATGCGGATTGATCTGCACCAGATTGGCATAGATCGTCAGCGCGTTCAGCATGATGAAAAAATGCACGAACCCCAGCTCTGTGGCCTGGGGGTTGTAGGCGAAAAGGATCGGATGCTGAATCACGTTCAACGACAGCAGCAGGCGGTTCACGACGCCCACGGGCGATAGCGCCAGCAGCCAGGCGTAGGAGCGCACGACATACGAGGTCCAGAAGGGCAGGATGGCGAAGGCCAGTGCCAGGCGCTGCCAGCGCTTGGGCACCAGATAGGCGATGCCATAGGCGAAGGGATAGGCCAGCAAAATGCTGACGATGACCACGATAAGCGTCGTGACGATCGAATTCCACAACGCCGCCGTATAAGCGCTCTCGCCCAGGAACGCCCGATAACCATCGAAGCTGATCGGGCCGGGCCGGCCCTGGCTATCCAAGGGCATCAGGCTATAAGCCGCCATGATTACGAGGGGGGCGGCGAAGAAAACGACGACCCAGGCGACCGCCGGCAACGTGAAGGCAAAGCCGGAGAGCCGGGCGCGGGCCTGCGCCTGGCTCTCCGCGGTCGCTATCGAAGGACCGCTCACTTACCCTGCATTACCTGGGCCCAGAGCGCCTGAAGCTTCTGGTCGAAATCCGGAGTCATCTGCAGGTAGGGGTACGATGTCTTGATGTAGCCGGGCTGATCGTCCCAGCGCAGGATCGACTTCTGCTCGGCCGTCAGGCCGGCTGTGCGATTGGCCGGCATGCCCCAATAGCAGGACGATGTGGCGAGCCGCGCCTGGCCGTCAGGACTCAGGATGTATTGCACGAACTTGACGGCAAGCGCGCTGTTCTTCGAGGAGGCGAAGACGCCCAGGCCCTGCTGCCAGCGGATGCCGCCCTGCTTGGGAATGATGTAGGTCAGATTCGGCTTTTCCTTGGCCAGGCCCGCCGTTACCCATTCGCCGCCACCCACCAGAATATCCACCGCGCCGGTGGCCAGTGCCTGCTGAACTGGCGTCACATCGCCCACCATGGCCGCGTTGGCCTTCAGCGCGGCGAGCTTCTCCTTGATGGCCGGCAGATCGGCGTCGGTGAGCGCGGTCGGATCCTTGCCAAGGGCCAGCGCCACGTACTGGATTTCCGGCACGTAGTAGTCGTAGACCGCGACGCGGTTCTTGTATTTCGGATCCCAGGGCGCCTGAATATCCGCCATCACCGTGTCGGGCACCGCATTCTTGTCGTAGGCCACGGTGTTGTAGCCGAACTTCTCCGGCACCGTGTAGAGCCTGCCGGCGAACGATGTCAGCTTCGGATTGGCGATTTCGGGCGGAATATCGGCGAAGGGATAATCCGCCGCCGTCAGCGGCGCCAGCACGCCCATCTTGGCAAGCCGCCCGGTATCGGTCTGGTCCATCACCACCACGTCCCAATCGCCCGGCTTCGACTGGCCGAGAACGGCCAGGATCTGGGCGGTGCTGGAGATGTCCTTGAAGTTCACCTTGACGCCGTTCGCCGCTTCGAAGGGTTGCAGCAGTCCGGCATCCTCGTGGTCGCACCAGGTCAGCACATTCAGGCTGCCGTCGGCTTGCGCAGGCGAGACGGCACCGGCATGGACAAGGCCGGTGACGGCGGCGGCAAGGGTCACCCAGACAATGATTCTGCGAGAACTCAACCGGGCTTTCATGGCGTCTCTCCCTGCAATTGGATTTTTGATCTTGCTTTTGCAGAAAAAATGAATGAACTATAAATTTGTGTCAAGCAGTAAGTTCTCTACCGAGGGTCCATGGCGGGATTGCGCGAACGGCAGAAGGCGGGACGGCGCGAGGGCATATTGAAGGCCGCTGGCCTATTGTTCCGTCGCGACGGTTTCGCCGCCACGAGCATCGAACAGATCGCCGAACGGGCCGAGCTTTCGACCGGCACGGTCTATAACTACTTCGCCTCCAAGGGCGATCTGCTGCTGGCGCTGGTTGCCCTCGATGGCGAGGAGGTGCGCGCCGCCGGCGCCCGTCATGTTGCCCGACCCCTGGCCGACCCCGTTGCCGCGGTGAATGCGCTGCTGGAGGGCTATGTCGATCACGCCCTGGTCCATCTCGACAAGCGGCTCTGGCGCCACATCATGGGAACCGCCCTCACCTTCGCCGAAACGCCCATGGGCGCGGGATATCGCGCGCTCGACCGCAAACTGGCCGCGCAAGTGGGTGACCTCTGTCGCGCCCTGCAGAAGCGCGGCGACATTCCCGCCGAGGTCGACTGCCAGGATGCGGGACAGATCCTGTTCTATGTCTGCAATTCGCTGTTCATGGATTTCGTCGCCGACGACGCCGTCGCGCTTTCAGCCATGAAACGACGCATGTGTCGGGAAGTGAGCCTGATATTTCGCGGGCTGCTTCGTTCCGCCGCCCCACGGGAGGTGGCGAAATCGAAGCGGCGCGTCTCAGGCTTGGCAAATCATCGCTCGGCGGCCAACTGAACGCGCCGACGCTTTAGGCTCAGGCCGCCGCAGCCGGCGCCGTGAGGGCGAGCTCCAAGGCTTGGTCGACTGTCTCCAGCCAGACGAACTGGAGGGACTTGCGGGCCTCCTCGGGGATATCCTCGAAGTCGCGTCGGTTGCGGGCCGGCAGCATGACGGTCTTGATCCCGGCATGCATGGCGGCCAGCACCTTCTCCTTGATGCCGCCCACCGGCATGACCAGACCGCGCAGGCTGATCTCGCCGGTCATGGCGACATCGGCGCGAACCGGCCGGTTGGTGAGGGCCGAGGCCAGTGCCACATACATGGTGACGCCGGCACTGGGGCCGTCCTTGGGCGTGGCACCGGCCGGGACATGCACGTGGATGTCGTCGGCTTCGAACACCGCGGGATCGATGCCGAGTTCGCGCTGCTTGGCCTTGACCAGGCTCATGGCCGCCTGCGCGCTCTCCTTCATGACGTCACCCAACTGGCCGGTGAGCGTCAGCCGACCCTTGCCGGGAACGGCCGAGGCTTCGATGAACAGGATATCGCCGCCAACGGGGGTCCAGGCGAGACCCGTCGCTACACCGGGCAGGCTGACGCGTTCGGCCACCTCGGACTCGAAACGCGGGCTGCCCAGGCTGGCGACAAGGTCGTTCTCACCGATCTCGATCCGCGTCGCACTGCCCTCGGCGATGCGCACGGCGGCATTGCGCAGGACCGAGCCGATTTCGCGCTCGAGATTGCGCACGCCGGCTTCGCGGGTATAGCTGGCGATGATCCGGCGCAACGCGCCTTCCGAGATGCTGCATTGTTCGGGCTGCAACCCGTTCTCCTTGAGCTGGCGCGGGATCAGGTGGCGGAAGGCGATTTCGACCTTCTCCGACTCTGTGTAGCCCGAGAGGCGGATGATCTCCATGCGGTCGAGCAGCGGCCCCGGGACCGTGTCGAGCATGTTTGCGGTGGTGATGAAGACCACCCGGCTGAGATCGAACGGCACGCCCAGATAATTGTCGCGGAACGTGCCGTTCTGCGCGGGATCCAGCACCTCGAGCAAGGCCGAGGACGGATCGCCCTGGATACCGCGACCGAGCTTGTCGATCTCGTCCAGCATCATGACGCAGTCGCGCGCACCCGCCTTGCGGATCGCTTGAATGATCATGCCTGGCAGGGCGCCGATATATGTACGCCGGTGGCCGCGAATCTCCGCCTCGTCATGCACGCCGCCCAGGCTGACGCGCGCGAATTTGCGCTTCATTGTCCGGGCGATGCTCTGACCCAGCGAGGTCTTGCCCACGCCGGGCGGGCCGACGAAACAGAGGATCGGCGCATGGCCGGTCGGATTCAGCTTGCGCACCGCGAGATATTCGATGATCCGCGTCTTGACCTTGTCGAGGCCGCAATGATCTTCGTCGAGAACCTTGCGAGCTTCGGCGATATCGATCGGCTCGCCCTCGCCCGCCTGCCAAGGCAGCTCCGAGAGCCATTCCAGATAGCTGTGCAGCATCGAATATTCCGCCGCATTCTCGGGCATCCGCTTCAGGCGCTTCAATTCCTTCAGGGCAGTCGCCTCGACCTCGGCGGGCATGCCCGCCTTGGCGATGGCTTCGGCCAAGTCGCTGACGTCGCCGCCGCCCTCCTCGCCTTCGCCCAACTCCTTCTGAATGGTGTTCAACTGCTCGCGCAGGATGTGCTCGCGCTGCCGGCCTTCGATGGTCTGGCGCGTGCGCTCGCCGATATCGCGCGAGAGCCGCAGCACCTCGAGCCGATAGGAGACGAACCACAGCACCTGGTCCAGCCGGGCGACGACGTCGACAGCCTCGAGTATCCGCTGTTTTTCGCTGACCTCGATGTCCATGAACGAGGCCAGCACGTCGGCCAACTGTCCCGGCTCGCTGATTCCGGCGACGGCATCGCGCAATCCCTCGGGCGCCTCGGGGATCAGACGCAGCGCCTCCAGCGCGCGTTCCTTCAGTTTCATGACGCGGGCTTCCACGTCGGGCCCCGTTGCTTGGGGTTCGGCGATGCGCTCGATACGGGCGACCAGGAAGGGGAAGCCCTCGATGAACTCGACGACCCGGAAGCGCTGCTCGCCGCGGCAGATCAGGTGGTTGCGTCCATCGGGCGCTGCAATATAGCGCAGAACCTGGGCTACCGTGCCGACCTCGGCCAGCTGCGTGGCACCCGGGGTCTCGGCCTCCGGATCGTATTGCAGCAGCACGCCGATGGGGTTCTGGGTCTTTACGGCGAACTGGACCGCCGCCGCGGCCTTCGGCGCCGCCGCATCCAGCGGCAATACGGTGGCAGGAAACAGGACGGCACTGCGCACCGGCAGGATGGGAATACAGCCCTCCGGCAGTTTCGGATTGTCCTCGGCCGGTCCGGTCGCGCCCTGCGGCCGTTCGGCGGTCGTGCCTTGCGGGGGCGTATCTTTCAGCAATTCCGTGCTGGGGTTGGTCATCGCTCCATCTCCGATCAAGCGAGTTTGCGAAGCACGAGCTGCAGGCAACCGTCCTGGAAGCCGCGCTCGGCGAATTCATAGCGTCCGGCCGGCAAGCGAATGCGGCGCTCGAACCGGCCATGGGGCAGTTCCATCCGCCGGATGACGGCGGGACCGGGAATGACGGGCAGCTCGCGCTCGCCGCGAACCATCAGCAGGCCGGATTCGAAGCCCACCTCGACGGCTTCGGATTTGACCCCGGGAAGCGCGATTTCGATCAGTAACTCCCGATCGGTTTCATAGACATCGGCTGGCGGCTCCCAGACGAAGGCCGCCGAATCGCCGACAATTCCAAAGAACTGCCGGTGCACCGTGTCGGCGCGCTCGAGCAGCCGGCAGGCCTCCGACCACATCCATATAGATAGATCGTCTCGTGACATATTCGGTTCAAATCCCTATCGGGTAACCGCCCCAATCTTCGCCAGTTAGGTGGGGAACCGAAGCGAAAAGTGCAATCCCCGGCAGAACAAACGGCGACCGATTCGCCCGGCTCGCATCGGCAGGCCACCTGGTGAGCGTCCCGTAACCGAGTGAGGATGGTGCGCTCTGGCGCCATGGTGGAGTGGCCTCCATTTATGTGGTTTGCTAGGCGATATGCTGTCGAATGGCTCTCCACATTTGACGTGACGGCCTTCTTCCAGCAGGGGATATCCGCTGATGAATGGTTTTGCTATCGGCAGGTCCGAAACGCCCAGGCTTCGCACCTTTAAGAGACGACCGACCTCAGGCGCCGACATGCCCTGTTGGCTTGCCGCGCTTTCGATCCTTCTGCCCCTGCTGGGCGCCTGCGATCAGCAGAAGCAGGCATCGGCGCCACCCCCGCCGCCGGCGGTCGGCGTGGAGTTCGCCGCGTTGAAGGGCGTCAGCCGCTCCGACCAGTTCGTCGGGCGCATCAAGGCCGTCGGCACGGTGGGTATTCGCGCCCGGGTCGAAGGCTTCCTCGAGAAGGTCCTGTTCATCGAAGGCCAGGATGTGAAAGCGGGCGATTTGATCTATCAGATCGAGAAGGACACGTATCAAGCTCTGGTCGACCAGGCGAAAGCCAATCTCGCCGCGGCCGAGGCGCAGGCGGTCAACGCCGAGTTGCAATACAACCGCGCCGTTCAACTCGTGAAGAACCAGTACACACCGCAAGCGACGGTGGATCAGGACAAGGCGGCCTTGGGCACGACCAAGGCCCAGGTCCTGCAGGCCAAGGCGGCCCTGACCCAAGCCGCGATCAACCTGGATTACACGGATATCCGCGCACCCATCGCCGGGCGCATCGGACGCACGGCGTTTGATGTCGGCAATCTGGTCAATCCGGCTAGCGGCGTGCTGGCGACGATCGTCAGCCAGGATCCGATCTATGTGCTGTTTCCCGTCAGCCAGCGGCAGTTGGAGGATATACGCGAGTCCCGCCGGCAGCAGGACGGCACGCTGACCAAGATCCAGATCCTGGTGACCAGGTCGAATGGCGAGCCCTATCCCCTGCCCGGCGTCTGGAACTTCACCGATCCCCAGGTGGATCAGCAGACCGACACCTTGATCATGCGCGCCACGTTGCCCAACCCAGAGCGATCGCTGGTGGATGGCCAGTTCGTCAGCGTCGATTTACGCGAGCGCAAGGAGCAGCCGCGCCTCGTCGTGCCCCAGGCGTCCCTGCAGGTCGATCAAGCCGGTTACTACGTTCTGATCGTCAACGGCGAGAGCAAGGTCGAACAGCGCCGGGTCACGGTCGGGCCAAGCCAGGGCCTGGACACCGTCATCCAGTCGGGCCTGAAGCTGGGCGAACAGGTGATCGTGGAAGGCGTCCAGAAGGTCCGGCCCGGCCAGAAGGTCAAGGCCACCCTGACCATGATGGAAAGCGGGGGTTGAGAGGGTGATTTCCGCGATTTTCATCGACCGGCCACGGCTGGCCTTCGTCATTTCCATCGTCATCACGCTGGCTGGCCTCATCGCCATCACCCAGATTCCGGTGGCCCAGTTTCCGGATATCGTTCCGCCCCAAGTGACGCTGACGGCGACATATCCCGGGGCCGATGCCGAGGTGGTGGAAACGACAGTCGCGCAACCCATCGAGCAGCAGATCAACGGCGTCGACAACGCGCTCTATTACCAGTCGACCAGCGGCGCCGACGGCAGCTATACGCTGAATGTAACCTTCGCCCTCGGCACGGACCCGGACATCAATACCGTCAACGTCCAGAACCGCGCCTCGCTGGCCCAGCCACTGCTGCCGCCCGAGGTCTCGCGCCAGGGCCTGGTCATCCGCAAGAAATCCGCAGCCCTGCTCCAGGTCATCCAGATTTACTCGCCCAAGAACACCTATGACTCGCTCTACCTGAGCAATTACGCGACCATCAATATTCTGGACCCACTGTCGCGTATCAGAGGCGTCGGCCAGGCCACACTGTTCGGCCCCCTCGACTATTCCCTTCGCATCTGGCTCGACCCCAATCGGCTGACGAACCTTAATCTGACCCCCAACGACGTAATCGTCGCCGTGCAGGGCCAGAATGTTCAAGCCGCCCTCGGCCGCGTCGGTGCCGCACCAGTGACCCGCGACCAGCAGTTCCAATTGACCATCAAGACCAAGGGGCGTCTCACCAGGCCCGAGGAGTTCGCCAATATCGTCCTGCGGGCCAATGCCGATGGCTCCGTGGTGCGAATCAAAGACGTGGCCCGAGTGGAGACCGGCGCCAAATCCTCCGACCGCTATTCCCGCTTCAATGGCGCGCCCGCGGCCTCCATCGGAATCTATCAATCGCCTGGCGCCAATGCGGTCCAGGTGACCCAGCATGTCCGCGAGGTGCTGGATAGCCTGGCCAAGCGCTTTCCCCAGGACCTGAGCTATACGGTCTTTTTCGATACCACCGTTTTCGTCACCTCGACAGTGAGGGAGGTAATTCAAACGCTGATCGAGGCCTTTGTCCTGGTCGGCCTGGTGGTGTTCCTCTTCCTGGGCAAGCTGCGGACCACGCTGATCCCGCTGGTCGCCGTGCCGGTCTCCATCATCGGCACTTTCGCCGTCATGCTGGCGATCGGCTATTCGGCCAATACGGTCTCGCTCCTGGCATTGGTACTCGCCATCGGAATCGTGGTCGACGATGCCATCGTCGTGATCGAGAACGTCGAACGGGTGATCGAGGATAATCCGGATCTGTCGATCCCCGAGGCCACCAAACGGGCCATGGCCGAGATCACCGCCCCCATTATCGCCATTAGCCTGGTCTTGCTCTCGGTCTTCGTGCCCGTCGCCTTCATCCCTGGTATCAGCGGGCAACTCTTCCGCCAGTTCGCCGTGGCGGTGTCCGCGTCCATGGTCATCTCGGCGCTCAACGCGCTGACGTTGAGCCCGGCGCTCTGCGCCGTCTTGCTGAAGCGCGGCCAGCTTAATCGCGGCCCAATGCGATACGTCCTCGGCGGGATCGACCGCGTGCGCAACGGCTATGCGGCGGTCGTGCGCCGGCTGGTCCGCGTGGCGATCATCGGCGTGGTCGTGGTCGCGGCCGTGCTTGCCGGATCGGCGGGGCTGTTCAGGGCGACGCCGCAGAGCTTCCTGCCCGAAGAGGATCAAGGGGCGTTCTTTGCCGCCATGCGGCTACCAGAAGGCGCTTCCATCAACCGGACGCGGGCGATCGTCGAGCAGGTCGAGGCGATCATCAAGCCGATTCCCGGCGTCGAAGGCGTGCTCTCGGTGGTCGGGTTCAATTTCATCGACGGGTTGGCCTCCTCCAACCAGGCTTTCTTCGTCATCCGCCTGAAGCCATATGCTCAGAGAACCGATCCGGCGCAGAGTGCTGGCGCCATCATCGCCCGGCTTAGGCCGGAGTTGGCGGCGGTGCAGGACGCCATCGTCTTCCCCTTCAATCTGCCGCCGATCCTGGGCTTGGGCAGCACAGGCGGCTTCCAATATGCGCTGGAATCCCTCCAGGGCCAGGCGCCGGCCGATCTCGCCGCGACATTGGGCGGTCTCGTGGTGGCGGCCAATCAACAGCCCGAATTGGCCGGCGTGTTCAGCACCTATGCCGCCGATACGCCCCAGATCTACCTCGATATCGACCGCGACAAGGCCCAGGTCCTCGGCATTGGAATTTCCGAAATCTTCAGCGCGCTTCAGGCCACGCTGGGCGGCTTCTACATAAACGACTTCAATCTGTTCGGCCGGACATGGCAGGTCAATGTCCAGGCCGAAACACCCTTCCGCATGTCGGTGGACGATATCTATCGGATCTATGTGCGCAATGCCCGCGGCGCCATGGTGCCGATCCGCGCCCTGGCGCAGGCCCAGCTGGTCCAGGGCCCGCAGGCCATCATCCGCTACAATGGATTCCGCAGCGCCATCGTGAACGGCGCCGCCAAGCCGGGCTACAGCTCCGGCCAGGCGCTCGCCACCATGGAGCGGATCTCGGCCACCACGCTGCCGGCGGGCTATGGATTCGAATGGACCGGCACCGCGCTCCAGGAACAGGCCGCGGGCGGACAGACGCCGATCGTCCTGACGCTTGCCCTCCTGTTTGCCTATCTCTTCCTCGTTGCTCTCTATGAAAGCTGGAATATTCCGATTTCCGTGCTGCTGTCGGTCAGCGTCGGCATCCTGGGGGCGATCGCCGCTATTGCCTTTGCAGGCTTGAGTTTCGATGTCTACGCCCAGATCGGGCTTGTGGTGCTGATCGCGCTGGCGGCTAAGAACGGAATTCTGATCGTCGAGTTCGCCGTCGAGCAGCGCCTGCATGGCAAGACGCTGTTGGACTCCGCCGTGGAAGGGGCCCGGCTTCGCTTTCGCCCCGTCATGATGACCAGCTTCGCTTTCATCCTGGGACTGCTGCCCCTGGTCATCGCCGAAGGGGCTGGAAGGGCGAGCCGGCGCGCGGTCGGCACGCCGGTCTTCGGCGGCATGATCGCCGCGTCGGTCTTCGGAATATTCGTGATCCCGATGCTTTATGTCGTTTTTCAGTGGATGCGCGAGAGGGTGGCAGGGCGCAAGCCCAGCCCGAAGCCCGGCGAAGCGCGGGCGGCGGAATAGAGACGCGCGCATGGATCGCCTGCTGCAGATAAGCCGATGGCTCGCCCAGGAGGGGCGCCTGCTTGACAGCAACTCGAAGCTATTCCAGCAATTCTGCGAGAAGATCGGGGCGCTGGGCACGCCGTTGGATCGTTCCTGGCTGCATCTTCGTGCCCTGCACCCGCAGTATGCCGGTGTGTCGCGGATTTGGACGCCTGAAGCGGGGGCCAAGGAAACTTTCCTCGACCATGGCTTCGAGATGACAAGAACCTATCTCGCCAGCACCGTCCGATTTGCCGTGGAGGAACGCAAATCGGGTCGATGGCGCTTGGACAACGGAGCGCCCCTCGCCTTCCCGATTCTCGATGACCTTCGCGCTGCGGGTTACACGGATTACGTGATCGCGCCGCTGCTGTATTCGAGCGGGACCGCCAATGCCCTTTCCTGGGCGACGCGGGCGCCCGGTGGATTCACCGACGACGGTATCGAGCTCTTCCACGATCTGCTGCCCGCATATGCCTCCATTGCCGAAATCAAGAGCCTGCGCCGGTTCGTGTTCAATGTGCTGAATACCTATGAGGGGCGCGAGCCGGGCGAGTTGATCCTGAAGGGCCAGATCCAGCGCGGCGATGTGCGGACCATCACCGCGGCGCTGATGCTGGTGGATCTGCGCGACTTCACCCTCATGTCGGACGCCATGGCGCCCACGGCGGTCATCGAGACCCTCAACCGCTATTTCGACTGCGTGATGCCGCCGGTCGTCCAGCGCGGCGGCGATGTCATGGAGATCATGGGGGATGGGGTACTGGCGATCTTCAATGAAAGTGCTGCGGGCGGGCCTGACGAGGCCTGTCGCCGGGCGTTCGAGGCGGCCAAGGAAGGGATCGAAGCGATCGCGCGCTCCAACCTATCGGTGCCGGAGGGCGCACCTCAGTTGAGCGCCGGCTTCGCGCTGCATTACGGCACGGTGGCCTATGGCAATATCGGTTCCGGCGACCGGCTCGATTTCACGGTGATCGGCCGCGACGTCAATCTGACCAGCCGCATCGAACGTCTCTGTCGCGAGTTGGGCCGCTCGCTGATCATGTCGGGGGAGTTCGTGGCCCACCTCCAGCAGCCCATGTTCGAGATCGGGCATTTCGCCCTGCGCGGATTCACCCAGATGCAGCTTTTGTTCGGGCTGCCCGAGCCGTGATAAGGACCACGCACCGTTAGAGCGAATTGGCGGCTGCCCGCTTGAATTCCGGCTTTGGCTGCGTCGCGAGAACCTGCACCATGTCGCCCACGACAATCCGGCCCAGGACGCGCGGGATGGCGTTCTGGCCGAAAATCGCGCCACTGATGCCGGGAACCTGGAGAAAGCGGAATTTCGCCAAACTATGCAGCGGCTCCTTGCCGGTCTTGACGCCCTTGGCCTGGTCGATGGTAGTAACGACACAGCGCGCGCAAGGTTTGACGATGTCGATCTCGACGGCACCAATTTCAAGGCGCTGCCAGCCATCCTCGCTCCACGGCGCATCCCCGGCCACGACGATATTGGGCCGGAAGCGATCCATCGGAAATTGCATGCCGGTGCGCCGGTTGAGGTCGTCGAGGGAGGCCGTCGTGCAAACCAGCAAGGGATAGGCATCGGCGAAACTGGTGGTGTCGCCGGGCCGCGACCAGCGGGGATCCACATGCCGGACCGTGTCGCCCTGGTAGAAGAGCCGGCAGGAGAGATCGAGGAAATCACTGAACCATTCATTGACCTCGGCCGCCGCGCAAAAAGCCGGCATTCGATCGTCCCAGATGGTCACGGGTGTGGCATCGCTGGCTGCGGGAGGCGTGATGGCGATCTCCGGCTGGCCCGGCGCATGCGCCGCGAGGCCGCCCGCCGTGGGCGCAACGCTGACCAGCGCCAAGCGCTCCTGTTTGCGCTGGCTGATGAAGCGACCGGTGGCATCGACCAGCATCCAGCGCCGATCGCCGGCCAAGCCCGTGGGAGTCACCTCGGCCGCCGGCAGGTCGCAACCGCGCATGCCTTTGATGGGATAGATATGCAGACTATGAAGGCGCATCGGAACTCTCAGATGGCGGCCGCGAACTCGAAGCGGCATCGCTCGTATCTGCCCTCGGCCGCGCACTGCGCCTCGTGGCAATCCACCTCCGCCACGCCCGCATTGTCGCCCATCAGGTAGCGAAAAGCACCCGTCATGAAGCCCTCGAACATGTAGCAGACGGGGCCGTTCGCCGAGGGTCCGCATTCCAGCGCGAAGATTGAATGCTCGAGCCCGATGCGGCCCCGGCCCGCGGCCCTATCCAACAGCTCGATGGTGAAGCGGCCCCAGCCGCGCTGGGACAAGCGCTTGAAATAGTGGCGGAAGGTTGCCTCGGGCGCCAGACCATGGGTACGGGATTCAGACCTGCACCAGTGCAGCGCTGATTTCTCCGTGGCTTGGCGCAGGATCGACCGATAGACCTCGAGGCCCAGGGCCTCCTGCGCGGCAAGATGGTTGTTCACCAGAAAATGCCGCGGCAGATAGACCATGGGCAGGCCGTCGGTTCGCCAGATGCCGGTCGTAGCATCGACCTCGATGGGAACCTCGGGCGCCGCCATCGCGGCTATTGGGCCGCCGTCGCCCGACCGCGAGCCACGCTCGCCGATTTGTCCTTGTAGAGCGCGCCATCCTTCATGATGACGGCCAGCCGGTCTTCGTCGACCATGATGGCGAGATCCTTGAGTGGATCGCCGTCGACGATCAGCAGGTCCGCCAGGTACCCTTCCTTGATCTGCCCCAGCTCGCCGCCGAGGCCCATGATCTCGCCGCCCACTTTCGTGCCGCATTGCAGGGCTTCGCTCGGCGAATAACCCAGCAGATCGACGAAATGCTTAAGATCGCGGGCGTTGGTGCCCTGAGGGGACTGGGCAAAACCGTAATCGCCCCCGATGACCACCCGGACGCCGCGCTTGCGCAGTTCCGTATAGACGCGGCGGCTGTCGTCGATGACCCGCTGCATACCCATGGCGATGGCCGCTTCCTTGGTAAAGCCGAAGGCAGCACCGTCGTAGATCGTGCCATAGATGATGCCGATGGCCGGGCCGACGAAGATTCGGTCCTTGACGGATTCCAACATGTCGAGCGCCTCTTCGTCGGCGGATTCGCAGTGATAGATGACATCGACGCCGCAGCGCACCGCACGCTTGACCGATTCCGCCGCCCGGGAATGGCAATTCACCCGCTTGCCGAAATCGCGGGCCACCTCGACGGCGGTCGCCACTTCGCTCTCGCGCATGACGGTCAAGCCGCCATGGGCCATGGGCCCGAGATCATCGCCGGAGATGTTGATCTTTATGTTGTCGACGCCTTCCCGGCAGCACAGGCGCACAACGCGCGCCATGTCATCGGGACCGTCGGCGATCATGCCGAAGCTCTCGTAGTACATGTGGTTCTTGCGTTCGTCGCCCAGGCCCGCAGTGACGGTGATCTCCGGGCTGGCAGCGCGAATGCGCGGCCCCGGTAAACGCCCCGCGTTGATCTCGTTGCGGATCACCACATCGAGGCGAAGCTTGGCCGTGGCCGCGCTATAGGCGCTGGTGAAACCATGGTCCAGCAGGGTCTTGGCATTGCGCATGGTAAGAAGAAGATGTTCCTCGGGCGGAATATCGCCCAAATCCTTGTCGTTCACCGCGCCGCCGAAGGAGATATGCGCATGGCCTTCGACCAGGCCCGGCATCAGGGTCATGCCGCGGCATTCGATCGCCTGGACGCCGTCGGCCGCCAACTGGCCCCGGTCGCGGGCCAGGCTGCGGATTCGATTGCCCTCCACCAACACGTCGGCCGGAAACGATGCCGCACCGCTTCCATCCCATACCATGGCGTCGCGGAAGATCACTCGGTTCATAGCGGATTCCTCTGCCTATCGAAATGCCGGATCTATTCGCCGGCCGCGGTTATACGGCCCGCCGGCGCCACAATCTCGTCTTCGATCTTATTGCGCAAGATGCCGACATTTTCCAATTCTACCTCGCAGACGTCCCCGGATTTCATGAACAACGGGGGCTTGCGCGCCTTCCCCACGCCCGAGGGAGTGCCGGTGACAAGAATGTCGCCGGGGGAGAGCGTTATGGCCTCGCTCAGGATCGAGATAATAGCGGCGACATCGAAAATCATGTCGGCGGTCGTGGCATCCTGCACCACCTGGCCGTTCAACCGGGTCTGAATATGCAGGCCCTTGCCGCCGGGTGGCAGTTCGTCTGCGGTTACGAAGAAGGGCCCGAAGGCACCGGTGGCGTCGAAATTCTTGCCGACGGTCCATTGCGGGGACTTCGTCTGGAAATCCCGGATCGAAGCGTCGTTGAAAATCGAGTAGCCAATGACATGATCGAGGGCCTTGCTGCGCGCGATATGGCGCCCGCCCTTGCCGATGACGGCCACCATCTCGCCCGCGTAGTCGAGCTGACGGGAGGCCGTCGGCCGGACGATGGCCGCCCCATGGCCGATCAGGCTGGAGGCAAAGCGGGCGAAGATCGTGGGATATGTGGGAACGACGAATCCGCTCTCGATGGAGTGGTCCACATAGTTCAGCCCGACGCAGACGATCTTGCCTGGATGGGGGAGCGGCGGCTGGAGATCGACGGTGTCGAGGTCGACGGGGCCGCCGCGCAGCAGGCGCGCGGCGGCCGCCTGGAGACCGGATTGGCCGCCGACGATCAACCCTTCGAGACGACCGGGAAATGTCGGATCGGATTCCAACAGGCCGTGGAAATCGCCGGTCGGCGCGGCGACCGCGAGTCCGAGCCCCTGCTGTGTCGTATAGGCGGCAAATCGCATGGGAACCCCGGCTGGACCGACGGTGAGCGAGGCTAAAGTTTGCGGCAGGAATGTATATCAGTCAATAAAGAATATATTTTAGCCGAAGCCTTTAGCGGGACATGGATAATATATTGTGATAGCTTTTTTTTGAATTTCGGCACCGACGGGACAGGCGATGACCCGAGACAGTTCGTCTAGCCTCACGCAGGGCGCCTATGAGGCCCTGCGCGCCGATTTGCTAGCCTGCCGCATTCTTCCCGGAAGCCGCCTCAAGATCCAGGAACTCTGTTCGCGCCTTTCCGTCAGCCTCGGGGCTATCCGGGAGGCGCTGTCGCGGCTGACATCCGAAGGGCTGGTTGTCGCGGAGCCGCAGCGCGGCTTTCGCGCCGCGCCTATATCCGCGGAAGATCTGCAAGACTTGACCATGGTGCGGGTGGAGGTCGAAAGCCTGTGCCTTAAGCGGGCCATCGAGATCGGCGACGTCAATTGGGAATCCGGCCTGGTTGCCGCATTCCATCGGCTCTCCCGCACGCCCGAACGCGCGCCCGCCGATCCCATCCGCTCCAATGACGATTGGGCCGAGGCCCACGCCGCTTTCCATCTGGCACTCGTCGAAGGTTGCGACAGCCCGTGGCTGCTGCGCCTGCACAGCCAGCTCTACGATCAGAGCGAGCGCTATCGCCGGCTTTCGATCCCGCTGGCCAAACAGGAGCGCAATGTGGGGCAGGAGCATCAGCGGATACTTGACGTCACCCTGAAGCGCGATGCCAAGAAGGCCGTGGCACTTCTGACAGCGCATCTGACGGCAACGACGAACATTCTTCTTGCCGCCAAGGTCAAGGGCGAGCCCCTGCTGCAAGCCGGGGCCGAGGCGTAGACGCCGCGGACTCAGGCGCCGCACATCCATTGGCGGGCGATTTCGGCGTAAAGCTCGACCGCCTCCTCGATCCGTGAAACGACGCAATACTCGTCGGTCTTATGCGCCATCGCGGATTCACCGGGACCCAGGATCAGGGCGGGGATGTTGCCCATGGCCGGCGCCAGGATCGAGGCATCGGTGAAGTACGGCGCCCCGCGCGGATCGACGCGCCGGCCCGTCGAGCGTTCGTAGATATCGAAGACGCCGCTGACCCAATCGTTCTGGGGGCTGGTCGCCACCGCCGCCACGTCGACGATGCGGGAGAGTTCCGCCCCTTCCCCCAGGAGCGCACCGATCTCTCCGCAAATGGCCTCGTTCGATTGGCCCGGCACGGTGCGGATATCGATCTGGATATCGGCCCGGTCGGGAACGGAATTGACGTTGATCCCGCCGCTGAAGGTGCCGACGTTGAGGGACGGCCCGCCGAGATGGTGGTGCCGCGGCGCATCGAATTCATGATCGCTGAGCCGCAAGGTCCCGCGGGCCGCCTTGTAGACCGCATTGTCGCCCTGCTCTGGCATGGAGCCATGGGCGGTCACGCCGCGAAAGGCGGCGCGCAGCCAAAGCGCGCCCTTATGGCCGATCAGAGGGTAGTTGCTGGTGGGTTCGCCTACGACGATGGCGCCGGCCTGGGGTAGGACGCCTTGCAAACCCGCCAGATAGCGGGCCCCATCGCAGCCGGTTTCCTCCCCTGCCGTGATCACCAGGATCAGGCCTGCCTTGCGGCCGGGCAGCTTTGCCGCCGCGATTGCCGCCAGCACCATGGCGGCCACGCCGCTCTTCATGTCGCTGGAGCCCCGGCCGTAGAGGAGCCCGCCGGCGATCTCCGCGCCCAGGGGATCGACGCTCCAGGCTGCGGCACCCAGGGGCACGGTATCGAGATGCCCGGTAAAACAGAGCGGCGGCTCATCAGCCGATCCCGCTAGCTTGGCGACGGCGCTGGTCCGCCCATCGGCGTAGCTGTGGAGCGCGACCTGGTAGCCCGCCTCTTCGAGCAACCCGCCCACGAGTTCCGCGCAGCCCCGCTCCTCCCCCGGCGGATTGATGGAGCGCAGGCGCACGAGCTGCTGGGTGAGTTGAAGAGCGGTTCGGCCGTTGGCGGGCATGGCTACCTTGCAGGACGGAAAAGACAGATCGAATGAACTCTATCAGAAAGGCCGCCGAACGCGTTGTCCGGCGGCCCTTCGAAGTTAGCTATGTCAGTTGTCGAGAAAGATCACTGACGAAGGTTGGTCCAGATGCGATCGTAAGCCTTGGTCGCCTTCTCCGGGCAGGCCGGCGCAAACACGGTCTTCAGATCGGCCGGCGGATTGAACTCCGGGGAATTGCCCAGCTCCGGCGGCAGATATTTGTTCGATCCGACGACGGCGCTCTGATAGCCGGTCGAGGCCTGCTCAAGGGCGATGTTCTCCGGGTCCATCAGGAAATTCAGGAACTTCTTGGCCCCCTCAACATTCGTGGACGATGCGGGCACGGCGACATTATCCATCCAGGCGATGATACCTTCCTTGGGATAGACATATTTCACCGTCGACTTCTGGACCCGGGTGTTTTCGGCCTTGCCGGACCATTGCTGATGCATGATGGTCTCGCCGGACACTTGGCGTTCGACGGTGCCGTCGGAGTTGTAGACCTTCACGAAGGGCTTCTGTGCCTCGAGCAAGGCATCGAGCGCCTTGAGATCGGCGGGGTCGGTGTTGCATTGAGGCTTGCCCATATAAACGAGGGCAAGCGAGATCACCTCGCTGGGCGAGCCGAACATCCCGATCTTGCCCTTCAGATCGGCCGGAGGCTGGAACAGCGGCTGCAGGCTGTCCGTCGGGCCCTTGTAGACGGCGGTATCGACCGAGTACGACGTCGTGCCCCACATCCACGGAACGCTGTATTTCCCATCCGGATCCCATGAGCGCTTCTGCCAGCGCGGCTCGAGGTTTTTGAAATTGGGCATGGCGGCAACGTCGACGTCCTTGAACAGGCCCTGCTTGACGAAGATCGGCACGAAATCGTTGCTGATGACGATCAGATCGTAACCCGAAGCGCCGGAAGAGATCTTGGCCAGCGCCGTCTCGTTCGAATCGTATGTGTCGATGGTGACTTTGATGCCGGTTTCCTTCTCGAATTTCTTGATCAATTCCGGCGCGGTATAGTCGGTCCAGTTATAGAGATGAAGTTCATTGTTGTCGGCGAGCGCGGCGCTCGGCATTGCCAAAGCGAAGAGGGCGCCCGCCAAGTTCCGTTTCCAGGTTTTCATGGTCATCCTCTTTCCAGGGTTGAAAAATTCGGTCATGCCGAAGGACGATGGCGACGACCGAGTAACAGCGCGGCAGTAACGAAAATCAGCGAAACCACGAGCAGCACGGTCGAGATGGCATTGACCTCCGGCGTCACGCCCAGTCGCATCATCCCGTAGACATAGACAGGCAAGGTGGTGGAGCCGGCGCTCGACACCATCATGCTGATCAGGAAATCGTCGAGGGATACGACGAAGGCCATGATCGCGCCAGCGGCGATCGCCGGGGCGAGCAAGGGCAAGGTGACGCGTCGGAAGAGCCGCCACTCGCCGGCGTAGAGATCGCGACCTGCCTCTTCCAACGAGCCACCCATGTCACGCAACCGCGCCTGGATCGGCAAGACGGCGAAAGGAATGCAGAAGACCGTATGGGCAATGATCAGATTGCCCAGGCCGTAGTGCATGCCCAGCGAGGAGAAGAAGATCAGCGTCGTGATCGCTACGACGATTTCGGGAACGACCAGGGGCATCATGATCATGCCGCTGACCAGGCTGCGCCCGAAGAAGAGCCGGCCGCGCTCCAGCGCTAGCGCGCCGGCAATCGCAATGGCGGTGGACGCGATGGTGGCGCAAATCGCGATGATCACGCTGTTGATCGCAGTATTGCGAATGTCGCTGTTCTGGGCGATCTGGGCGAACCAGCGCAGGCTGAAACCGGCCCAAACGGTGGTCAGCCGACTGCTGTTGAAGGCATAGATGACAAGGATGATCAGCGGCGCATAGAGGAAGACGAAGATCAAGCCCGTGAACCAGGAAAGTCCCGGGGTGTGGCGCCAATTGAAGGGTTTGTTTGCCCGGCTCATGCCTGCAACGCCCGGGAGCGGCCTCGGCGCGCCTGCAGCAAGAGGACCAGAAGCACGAGGACGGTGATTACCGTCGACAAGGCGGCGCCGAAGGGCCAATTGCGCGAGGAGGTGAACTGCATCTGGATCAGGCTGCCGATCAGCAACTTCTTGCCGCCGCCCAGCAGGTCCGGGGCGAGAAACGACCCCAATGCGGGCGCGAAGACCAGAATCGTGCCGGCCAGTGCGCCCGGCTTCGCCAGCGGCCATACCACGCGCTTAAAAACATCCCCGCGGTTGGCATAGAGATCGTAGGCCGCTTCGATCAGACGCGGGTCGATGCGCTCCAGCGTCGAATAGATCGGCAGGACCATGAATGGCAGGAATGTATAGACCAGCCCGAGCAGAATGGAGCCGTCGTGGTAGAGCAGCGGCAAGGGGTCCGAGATCACGCCCAGATGGCGCAGGAAATTGTTGATCAGCCCTTCGTCCCGCAACACGAGGATCCAGCAATATGTGCGGATCAGCGTGTTGATCCAAAAGGGCAGCGTGATGAAGAACAGCAGGACCCGTCGGCGCTCCGCCGTCTGGCAGACGATGTACCAGGCCACTGGCAAGCCCAGAACAAGGCAGATCGCAGTCGTGGCGACGGCCAGATAGATCGAGCGCAGGATGATAAAGATATAGGCCGAGGAGAAGGCCAGGCTGTCGTCGAAATCCCGCTGGAAGAAGAACTGGATATAGGCATCCAACGTCCACGGCGGCGTCACGCCGCCATAGGGATTCGCCGTCATGAAGGAATAGGTGAGTGCGATGAACATCGGGATCAGCATGAAGATGCCGATCACGAGAACCGTGGGCGCGATCAGGGTAAGGGTCGATCTGAGCTTCATCTTCTGGGCGTCAGTTCATCAATTCGCGTTCGGCTTCGCTCGACCAGTCGACAGCAACCAGTTCGCCGGCCGAGAGGGCCTCATCGCCGTCGCGCATCCGGGCCCTCAGCCTGGCGCCCTCCCCCAACTCGACCTCGTAGAGCGTATCCAGGCCCAGAAAGGTGACGGTCGTGATCCTGCCTTTGGCACGGCCGGCGGACCCGTTCACCAATCGCGCGACCCCGACGCGTTCCGGGCGGATGGTCACCGTAAGCGCGGGGTCGCGGCCCAGGATGAGCCCGTCGATGAGATTGGCCTCGCCGATGAAATCGGCAACGAACCTGCAATTGGGATTGTCGTAGATGTCCTTCGGTCGGCCCACCTGCAGAACATGGCCTTCGCGCATGACGGCGATGCGATCCGACATGGCGAGCGCCTCCTCCTGGTCGTGGGTCACCAGAATGAAGGTGATTCCGGTTTCCCTCTGCAGGCGCTTCAGCTCACCTTGCATTTCCCGCCGCAGCTTGAGATCCAGCGCCGACAGCGGCTCGTCCAGCAGCAGGACTTTCGGCCGGGGCGCCAATGCGCGCGCCAGCGCCACGCGCTGCTGCTGACCGCCCGAGAGCTGGCCGGGACGCCGGCCGGCGAAGCCGCCGAGGCGAACCAGCTCCAGCGATTCCGCCACCCGCCGGTCGATGTCGGCCCTTGGCCAATCCTGCATCTCCAAGCCGAAGGCGATGTTCTCGGCCACCGACATATGGGGGAACAGCGCATAATTCTGGAAGACCGTGTTGACCGGGCGCCGTTGCGGCGGCAAGGCGGCGACATCCAGATCGTCGATGCGAATGGCGCCGCTGCTGGGCGAGTCGAACCCGCCGATCAGCCGCAACAACGTCGTCTTGCCACAGCCTGACGGACCCAACAGCGTAAAGAACTCGTTCCCGCCGATGACGAGGCTCACCCGCTTGAGCGCGTCGATTCTGCCCATGTCTTTGGTGACAAAGCTTTTGGTGACGTTCTGCACATCGATCACGGTCGGACAGAACTCCCCTGCTTTACGGAACCGCAGCCGTTTTCATACGGTGCCCGTTTCCATCGGTCGCTTGGGAAAGCTTCGCAGTAAAATTATATTTGTCAACAAATAATGTATTTGTTCTACATAATGCCGAGTAAGTCTGATAATATATTGCGTCGGAGCCGCATGCCGACCGCTGAGCCATAAGGCGAGCCATGGGCCGGGATATTCCACAAAACCTCACGCAGGCGGCCTATGAAGGCCTGCGTGCCGATCTGCTCGCCTGCCGGATCTTGCCGGGCAGCCGATTGAAAATTCAGGAGCTCTGCGAGCGGTTCTCGGTCAGCCTCGGCGCCATTCGCGAGGCCCTCTCGCGCTTGACCTCCGAAGAGCTCGTCGTGGCCGAGCCGCAGCGCGGGTTCAGCGCCGCGCCCATCTCCGCCGCCGATCTCAGGGATCTGACCATGGTGCGGATCGAGATCGAAAGCCTCTGTCTCAAGCGCGCCATCGCAATCGGCGATGTGGCCTGGGAATCGCGCCTAGTGGCCGCCTCCCATCGGCTGTCGCGCACGCCCGAACGGGTCGTGGCGGACCCGGCGAGATCGAACGACGGATGGGCCGACGCCCATGCCGCCTTCCATCTTGCCTTGATCGAGGGCTGCGGCAGTCCTTGGCTCATGCGCCTGCACAGTTTGCTCTATGCCCAAAGCGAACGTTATCGCCGCCTTTCCATCCCCCTCGCCGGGCAGAAGCGCGACGTCGCCCAGGAGCATCAGGATATTCTCGAAGCAGCCCTTGGACGCGATACCGAGCGGGCACTGGCCCTGCTTACGGCCCATCTCGCCGTCACCACGGAGATATTGCTCGGCGCCGGAATCGACCGCGCGACTTTGCCAATCCAGGACACGCCCGCCTAGACCGACTGATTCACGTCCTAAGCCGAATTGGGATAAGACGATCCGGCGCTAGCGCATATTTCCAGTATGGCCCAGGGAGTAGCGGCCCGGCTGCGGCCACACCGTCAGCCCATGGGGCTCCAGTCCGACCGGAATCTTCACCACATGACCCGTCGTGATGTCGATCGCGTAGACCACGTTGTCGAACCGCCCGGAAAGCCAAAGAAGCTTTCCGTCTGCGCTCACATTCCCCATGTCGGGGCTTCCGCCACCGGGAATGGGCCAAATCTTTTCGACCTTCAGGCTCGCGAAATCGATGACCGCCACGCTGCCGTTGCCGCGCGGCGCGCCGTCCATCTCGTGGGTCCCGCGATTAGAGACATAAAGTTTCTTGCCGTCCCGACTGGGATATAGACCATGTGCCCCCAAACCGGTGGGAATGAAGCCGACCTCCTTGAACGTCTCGCCATCGATCAGGAACACCCCGTCGGCGTGCATGTCCGCGACGAAGAATATCTTCCCGTCGGGCGAGATGCGGATGTCCTGGGGCATGCCGCCCCTGGAGAGTTTGAGAAAATCGAGGACGCGTTTCTTTATCAAGTCGACTTTGACCAGGCCGCCGCGGAATTCGCAAGTAAAGATGGCGTAGCGGCCATCGATCGAGAAATCGCCGTGATTGATGCCCGGGCATTGCGGCGCCCACAGCGTCCACTGCAGCACCATGCTATGCGGATCCCTAAAATCCAGTCGTTCTCTATTTTCCGCGACAACGATCGCCGAACGGCCGTTGGGCAGGAAGTACATGTTATAGGGATCTTCCACAGAGATCGCCCGGCCGGGCTTGCCGGTCCTGGGGTCGATCGGCGTCAGGCTTCCATCCAGGTGACCTCGGTGCCCATTATTGGTAACCCAGAGGGTCGCGAGATCCCAAGAGGGGACGATGTGCTGGGGTTTCGGTCCCACTTTAAAGTGATCGACGACCTTGAATGTGTCCGGGTTGATGACATAAACATCGTCCGATCCGCGATTGGGTACGTAGACCCGCGACAAGGCGCCCGCGACGGCGGGGCTGAACCGGCCCGCCACGGTTTCGCTGTAAAGATCGGTTGGATCCATCACCGGAGGCATTCCGGGCAGCGGTTTGACGGCTTGGGGCGAGAGGGTGGCCATCTGAGCCGCGGCCCGACTGCCCCCGCCCAATAACCCCAAAAGCAAACCCGCGCACAAAGCGGCGAGGATGATACGACGAGTCTGCCGCTGCACGTGGGAACCCAGAATGTGACGACGTTTGGAAGATCTACGCGAACCGGACCCTATCATGAAGCCTAGGGACGTTTGTCAGCTTTTCTGATCGCGCCGACCGTCCGTTTCACGATCAAATCCACGCCGATCTGGCCGAGTTCCGCCGTCGAGCGATGGGGGTCGCCATAGACGCCGTCAGCGGCCGCGAGCTTGGTATCCGAAACCAGCCGATCGGCGCGAACCATGCCAGGGTCGAGCGCCAGCATCAGGGATGTGTCCGCCAACCCTGCATGGGTTCCGATTTCGGCCGCCGAATATCCCTTGTCTATGAGTGCCTGCACATACTCTCTCTGCGTAACCTGATAATATTCGGATATGGCATGAACGCGCACCGGCGTCTCGGCCCACTCTCGATTCAGGCGGTCGGCCACCACGCGCTCGTCGGCCTGGTAGCCCCCGTGATCTCCCAAAAAGACGATGTCGCGGAAGCCGTGAAGCTTGAAGCTTCTCGCCGCATACTCCAGCGTTTTCTCGAACACGTCGTCGGGCACCGTAATCGTGCCCGGGAATCGCATATGCGCCGTCGGCGGATTGATGCCGCCTTCGGGTACGTAGGCCATGACGGGAGCAACCAAGGCGTTTCCCAGAGCCAAGGCAATCTTCTCGCTCAGTGCCTTGACCCGAACGTTGTGTTTGCCCAGCGCCATGTCGGGCCCACTCTGTTCCGTGCCGCCAATCGGGATGAGGATGGTGGTGTCGCCCCCGCGAATAAGGCCGCGAAGCTCGGTCCATGTCAGCTGATCGACGAAAACCGATCTGGCCGATTGCGCAGACGCCCACGGCGCCACGGCCAAACAGAGACATACGAGAAACATGCCAAATCGGAACATGGTCGTTTGATCCCCTTGGGCTTGTTACCATCCAGGAAAGCCTGGATGGAACCCCTGATTTGCGAAAATGAAGGGCCGGATGCGGCGTCGAGGGCCAGGACTACGGACGGAACAGGTTCTAGCTATCGGAAATTCTGGCGTTGCGCCCATCGTGCTGCAGCGCGGATTGCGACAGGGTCTTGCGCAGGGTGGGATCGGAGACGCAGAAAAGGCCCGCGTAGTGCATCCCATCCTTGCCCACGAACAGGGATTGCACTTCCCAGACGATATTCGGCGTTTCGCGCCGACAGTATCGGGCTCCAACCGAAACCTCGGTGGCGGGCCGCCGACGGCGGAGGGTGGAGAACATGGCGAAATCCTTGAGCATGTGTGTTCCTAGGACGCGCAACCCTAACACATCTCTATTTTTCGTCACTATCTACGCCATCGGCAGACCGTGCCTTATTCTAAATTGCCTGGATAGTCTGGTTATGCTTCCGGGCGTGCCCGGCCAAAGGCGCCGAGCCCCCGGCAGCGGGCGTCCCTGGCGCAAAGCCGCGGATAGGAGGCTAGACCGCAGTCAAACCGCCTGACATCGGGGCGTTGCGGGCGGGCACGAAAGCCACGCCCTTACCCTACCAAGAATGGGGAGAGGAGATTCTTTTTGGATGTTCCCTCCCGCCGCGGTGGGTGGGCCTCGTTCAACTCTGGGTTGCCCTGAACTTCTCGATCTTCTCTTTCAGCTCCGTGTACTCCTCGCAATTGCCGCAAACTCGTTGGAGAACGTCGAGTCTTTCTTGCGCCTTCGCCACGTTCTTCAGTTCGAGATATAGCTCGCCCAGATACTCATTGGCGCCGATATGGTTGGGCTGCAGGCTGAGGGCCTTGTCGTAGTATTCCAATGCGCCAGTCTGATCGCCCATCTTGCGTTTGCTGAATCCCATCAGATTGAGAACGTCAGGGTTTTTCGGCTGCGCCGCCAGCACGATGTTCAAATGGTCGATGGCCGTCTGATAGTCGGCCTGGGCGATCGCGGTCTGCGCCTGGGAGTATTCGGCGTTGGCGCTCGGATCATTGTTGATCGTCAGCTGGCCGCCGCTCGAACCTCCACTATTGCTGCCACCCCCACCGCTATTGCCGCCGCCGCTACTGCCACCGCCGCCGCCTCCGGCAGCCATCGCGCCGCCGATCGCCACTGTCAGGACAAGCAATCCCGTGGCAACACTCATCGCTGATTTTTGCAATCGCACAATCATGGTCTTCTCCTCGTGTTGGTCAGTTGACTGCCGACACCCTCGTCGACGGCCTGCACCGCGTGGGGCGTCTCACCGATCACGCCCTCGTAGGCAGCGAGGCCTTGAACGATTGGAGCGGCATGATCGAATCGACCGCAGCTTAAGCGAGGTTAGTCCCGGCCCCGAGCCATGCTCACGGAGAATTGAGACTGTGTGACTTTCTTCAGACAGAACTGCTGTTGAGGCCTGAGCGCTGCCATCTTAGCGACAGGTAAATGCAGACGGGCGTGGAGGTCGAGTCTGGAGTGAACACCGAATTCAATGGCCTCGCGGCGGGCAAGCTGCAAAACCTCACATCATGCCGCCGCCCCTGCCTGCACCCGCACTGCCACCCATGCCGCGGCCGCTGTTTTGCCCGCCCTTGTTCTGCTCGAACATATCGTGGCATTGCGTGGCACCGCCGGCACGGCAGGAGTCGGACGCCCTCTTATCCGCGCCGTCGCTCGTGCAGCCCGTAACCAGCAGCAATACGGCAATCAACACCGCTCGAACTGACCGCACCGAACGACCCCTCCGGGCATTGCCTGCCGTCGCGAACCCGCCGGTTCGCGATCCCACTTCCTACGGCACCACATCCTCCCAGCGAGAGATGCCGCAGTTTAACACGGGGCGGGTCGCTCATTGGTCACAGGGGCGTGACTTTTGTCCATAATAGAGCCGCCGAAACGCCCGCGATGACCAACGGAATGGGTGACCATGTCGCAATTCGTCCGTCTCTTTTCACCGCTCCGCCTGCGCGGCCAGGAGATCAAGAACCGCATCCTCTCGACGGGCCATCAAACCTATCTGGCGGAGAACTGCCTGCCGTCTGCCGGGCTTGTCGCCTATCACGAGGCCCGCGCGCGCGGCGGCACCGGCCTCATCGTCGCGGAAGCAGCCCGATTTCACGAGACGGGGCTCAGCGACTCGCCCGAAATCGTCGTTACATCCGACGATAGCATTCCGGGGTATCGCAGCCTGGCCAAAGCCGTTCACCGGCACGGCTGCAAGATCTTCGGCCAGCTTTCCCATTCCGGACGCTGTTCGAAGCGAATGAAGTCGGGCCTGCGCGGGGTGGCTTATGCCCCATCGTCGATCCCCGACAATCGCTTCCACACCATGCCGCGCGAAATGCCCATCGATCTCATCGAGGAAGTCGTCGAATCGGCTGGCGCAGCGGCGGCGCGCTTCGCCGAAGCCGGGCTCGATGGAATCGAGCTTCTGGCGAGCCACGGCCTGCTGTTCTCCCAATTCCTCAATCCGCTGACCAACCGCCGGACGGATCGCTATGGCGGATCGCGGGAGAACCGGATGCGTCTATTGCTGGACACCTTGGGAACGATCCGGCGCAAGGTGGGCGAGGAAATGATCCTGGGCATCCGCATCTCCGTCGAGGAGATCGAGGGCGATGGGTTGAACGAGGCGGAGGTAACGGCCGTCTGTCAGGCGTTGAAGCGGCAGAACGCCATCGACTATATCAGCGCCACCATCGGCTCCATGTCGGGTCTCGGCGGATCGATCCATGTCGTGCCGCCCATGGAGATCGCACAAGCCTATGTGGCGCCCAAAGCCGGCAGTTTGCGCGCCGCCGCCGGCCTGCCGGTCTTCGTCGCCGGACGGATCAACCAGCCCCAGATTGCCGAGGCGATTCTTGCCGCCGGACAGGCGGACATGTGCGGCATGACCCGGGCAATGATTTCCGATGCGGAGATGGCGAACAAAGCCAAGGCCGGCCGGCTCGACGATATCCGGGCCTGCATCGGTTGCAACCAGGCCTGTATCGGCCATTATCACGCCGGCTACGCCATCTCCTGCATCCAGAATCCTGTTTCCGGCCGGGAGCTGACACTGGGCGAGTTGCCGCGGGCCGCACGCGCCAGACGCGTTCTGGTGGCGGGCGGCGGGCCGGCGGGCATGAAGGCCGCGGCCATCGCCGCCGAGCGCGGCCATTCGGTCATTCTCTGCGAGAGCGCCGGCCGGCTCGGCGGCCAGGCTCTGCTGGCCCAGATGCTGCCGGAGCGTTCGGAATTCGGGGGATTGGTGACGAACCTCGAACACGAAATCGATCGGGCCGGCGTCGAGGTTCGCCTGAAGACCCAGGTCGATGCCAAGACGGTCGCGGCCATCGCGCCGGACGTCGTGATCATCGCCACCGGCGCGCGGCCCTATCGCCCCGACATCGAAGGGCAGGAGGAGGCGCATCTGGTCGATGCCTGGTCGGTGCTCAAGGCCGAGGCCAATCCCAGCATGCAGGTGGTGATCGCGGATTGGCGCTGCGACTGGGTGGGCATGGGCCTGGCCGAGAAGCTGGCCCGCGACGGGCGGCATGTGCGTCTGGCGGTCAACGGCACCCATGCCGGCCAGAACCTGCAAATGTATCTGCGCGACCACTGGGTGGCGAAACTGCATCGGCTGGGCGTCGAAGTGATCCCTTACGCCCGTCTCTTCGGCGCCGACCGGGACACGGCTTATTTCATCCATATCGTCTCCGGCGAGCCGATCATCTGCCGGGATGTGGATACCGTCGTGCTGGCGCTGGGGCATACGCCGGAGATCGCACTCGAAGCCGAACTCGCGGCGTTGAATCTGCCGATCCATCTGGTCGGCGATTGCCTTTCGCCACGTTCGGCGGAGGAAGCCGTTTACGAGGGGCTGCTGGCGGGACGCGCCGTCTGAACCTCGCCGGATGGCGCGCGTCGTTGCCAGAACGGGCTTCCCGGCCAACGCCGTTCGAGACCATAGATCGCGTGGCGCTCCCCCATGTATCGCCGCAAGGCGGTGTCGGCTCGCGCGGCATAGCCGCGGCGCAGCTCGCGCGCCGTGCCTTGGTCCGGCCCTTCAAGCAGTCGGACGATGGTATCGGCGGCGGCGAGCGCGTCCTCCATGGCGCCCGTGATGCCCGCGGCGCTGAGTGGATCGAAGGCCATGAGCGCATCGCCGAGCGCAAGCCAGCCGGGCCCGATGGCGCGGTCGATATACTGGGTTCCCGCGGCGAAGACGACAGGGCGCGGCGCCTCGCTGGGAGGTGGCGCGAAGCGGGATATTTCCGCAGTCGCTTTCCAGGCCTGCCGGAAGGCCGCCGGCGAGAAGAGATGGGCCGAGGATGACAGGTCCGCATCCGTCATGAGACTCACAACGGCCTTGCCGCCGGGCAGGCGCGCACCGTACCACCAGCCGACCTCGCCGGACTCGATGAGGGAGAATCCGTCAAAGCCCTGATCACCTGCCGGCAGACAGGGCACGGCGAGCGCGACCAGCCGGTCGAAGCGGTGGAGCCGAGCGCCCGAGCGCCGGGCAAATGCGGCAGGGCGTCCGGTGGAATCGACGATCCATCGCGACCTCGCCGCGAGATTCCGGTCGGCGGCTCGGATCTCCACCCGCCATTCGTCATGCTCGCGATGCGCCATCGCAAGTTGGGCCGGCGACAACAGCACCGCGCCAGCCTCGACGGCCCCGGCGCGCAACCATGAATCGAAAGCCTCCCGATCGAGATGCCAACCGGGACCATGGACGAGGCTCATGAAATCTTCGACAGCGGGATCCGCCCGGCCCCAAACGCTACGGTTGCCGTAACAGGGTCGATGACCGCGACCTTCGAGGCGGCCATCGAGACCCAGCCGTCGCAGCAAAGACCCCAGGCTGGGCGCGGCCGATTCGCCGATGCGAAAGGATCGTCGCGAGGGATGGTCGATCAGCAGCACGCTATCGATCCCCGCCCGCTTCAGGGCCAAAGCAAGCGCCGAGCCGGCCGGGCCGGCGCCCAGGATCAGGACGTCGAAGTCACATGGAATGTCCGGCGCGGTCGGCCCGTCGATCATTTCGGCTTGGCCGGCGCCCGGGGGAGCTTGCGCGACACCTCGACGAATCTCGGGTCGCCGGATTTGCCCACATCCAGGACGAATCCCAGCTTATCCCAATCGCGCAGCATCTCCATGTGATCGGGGAAGCAGAAAAAGCCGCGAACGGTCGAATCGTCATCGCTGCCGATCCAGGGCACCTGACGCCCCGGCTGCCCGGTTGTCTCATCGGGCAGAAAGACGGAAATCGGACGCTGTGCCGGCCACCACCAGAACAGGCGCCCCTGGATCCGCTGTGTCGCGCATTCATTGAAATCCGCCTGCCAGGGCAGGGCCATATAGCGTGTCAGGTCGCCGGGTTCGAGCCCCTCGGCAGGATCGAATCCCAAACTTAGGGGCGACGGGATCGGCAGTTTTGCGCGGATGCGGAACGGTTCGGCATAGATCGCCGGATCGCCGACGATCCAGGTCGTCTCGATGCCGGGCGAGAGCGGGCCGCCGACGCAGTTCTCCAGCACGGCCCGGGTCAGGGATTCGCCCGGATGATCGCCGTCGGCGCTGCCGGCCTCGAAATTTCCTTCCGCCCATTGCCGAAGGAAAAAATACTGGGTGTCGGTCACGCTGAGGTACTTGCTGGTGGCCAGCGGTACGCCGGCCTCATGTTCCGCCCCGATGGCATCGTCGCCCAGCAGCAGAGGCATCATGCTGACGTTGGGGATGTGGCTATCGACAGCATTTTCCTCGCCTGGTCCGCGCAGGATATCGAGATAGAATTTCCGTAGATCCGCCGCGGCGGGGCCGGGATCGGCGAGCTTGGCCATGTCGAAGCTGTGCGGCCCGGCGGGAATGTTCGTCACCCATGGATAGCCTTCGCCGCGCTTCAGAATTGGCTGGATCTCGGTTTTGTAGCTGGGCCGATAACCCGCCGCTCCGCCCTTCCAATATCCGTGCTCGTAGATGTCGGGGCGGGCGCCCAGATTGCGGACCGCCGTATCGAACATCAGGTCGTCGAGGGTCACGAGATTGCCGACCTGGGGCGCGTAGGCGGGCGGCGCCACCAGGGCCCAGGCCGGCTTCGCCTCGATGATCTCGCCGCTGGCCAGGCGAATAGAGGCCCGCACCGGCCCATCGGAAATATCGTCCCACCAGCCGTCGTTGTTGGCATAGTCGCTCAGGGCCGCCGGATCGCGCAGAGTGCCGCTATGGCCGAAACCGCCCAGCAGCAGAAGCCGTCCGTCACTGTCGGTGCGCAGTGCGCCCAAGGTATCGATGCTGTGGGGGTTCAGGGTTTCGGGGGGAAAGCTGCCGCCCTGGTAGCCGGCGGGGATCGTCGAGCGGGAGAATTCGACTTCCGCAGCATTGCGGCCCGCAATGCTGCGCGGCCCCGGATCAATGATCAGCCGCCGGCGATCCTCGGCACTGTGCAGCTCGGCATTGCGCAGCGGATGGTTGGGGCCGTAGCCATGCCGGCCCTTCGTCGTTTGGAAGCGGTACCAGCTTGCCTTTTTATTGGCGAGATGCACCGTCCAGCGGATGTCGCGCACGCCTTGGGTTTCAAGGGTGACCTCCTCCGGCTGGGCGCCGGGGGCGCGGCGCCAAATGCGAAAGCGTGCCGCCTGGCGCTGCACCCGGCCCTCGGAATCGCGGAAATCGTCGGCACTGAACGCTCGGCTTGAGCCGTCCGCCAGGATCGGAAGCCCACAGCCCTGCTCCGGACCGATATGGAAGCCCTCCGGCGCATTGCCGACACGGGCAATCCCGATGGCCGGAAAAATCTCGTAGACTGCATCAGACATGATCGCAATGCCCCTCGATTCCGATCCGACTCTTCTGCCGATCGCTTGCCTTGCCGAGGTGGTGGCTGAACGCCGGCCTCGCCCCCCGATCGAATCAGAACTTCACCATGATATGCCGGGCAACTGTGTAGTCCTCGAGCCCGTAGATGGACATGTCCTTGCCGTAGCCCGACATCTTCATTCCGCCATGGGGCATTTCATTCGTCAGCACGAAATGCGTGTTCACCCAGGTGCAGCCGTATTGCAACCGGCTCGCCACCGACATGGCCTTGCCGATATCGCGCGTCCAGACCGAGGAGGCCAGACCATACGGCGAATCGTTAGCCCAGCTCACGGCCTGCTCGGGTTCGGCAAAGCGGGTGATGGAGACGACCGGGCCGAAGACTTCCTTTTGCACGATCTCATCAGTCTGATTTGCCCCGGCGATCAAGGTAGGCTCATAGAAGAAACCGCCGCCCGCCACCTTCTTCCCGCCGGTCACGATCTCGATGTTCTTCAGCGCCCGCGCCCGCTCGACGAAACCGGAAACGCGCTCGCGCTGGCGCTCGCTGATGAGCGGGCCGATTTCCACATCGGTCTTGTCCGGGGCTCCGTATTTGATGGTCGAGACGGCGCGGCCCAAATCGGCGGCCAGATTGTCGTAGATACCCTTGCCGGCGTAAATGCGGCACGCGGCCGTGCAATCCTGGCCGGCGTTGTAATAGCCGAAGGTGCGCACGCCTTCGACCACGGATGCCAAATCCGCATCGTCGAAGACGATGACCGGTGCCTTGCCGCCCAGTTCCAGATGCGTGCGCTTCAGGGTCGCGGTGGCGGCCTGCAGCATCTTGCGTCCGGTGCCGATATCGCCGGTCAGCGAGATCATGTGAATGCCGGGATGGTTTACCAGCGGCGAGCCGACGGCCTCCCCACCCCCCAGCACGATGTTGAAAACCCCCGGCGGAAAGATCTCGCCGATGATCTGGGCGAGCTTGAGCACGGTCAGCGGCGTCTGCTCCGAGGGCTTCAGGACCACCGTATTGCCGGCGGCCACGGCGGGAGCAATCTTCCAGGTCGCCATCATCAGCGGATAGTTCCAGGGCGCGATGGAGGCCACCACGCCGATGGGATCGCGCCGGACCATGCTCGTGTGGCCCGCCACATATTCCGCCGCGGCACTCCCGCTCAAGCAGCGCGCGGCGCCGGCGAAGAAACGGAAGCAATCGACGATCGCGGGCATTTCATCGGCCAGAACCCGCGCATAGGGCTTGCCGCAATTCAGGCTCTCCAGGCGGGAAAACTCATCCTGTTCGGACTCGATCTTGTCGGCGAGCTTGAGCAGCATCCCGGAACGCTGACTGGGCGTCGTGCCTGCCCATTTTGGGAAGGCGCGGGTGGCGGCGGCCACGGCCCGGTCCACTTGCGCGGGCGAAGCCGTGGAGGCCTTGACGATGACTTCGCCCGTCGCCGGATTCAGGACGGCCTCGGGTTCGCCTTCTCCGGCAACGAATTTTCCATCGATAAAAAGCCTGGTCTCCATCGCGCATCTCCTTTGCTTTGGAAAGTGTTCCTGGGGTGCTACGTCAGCGGCAATCCGATCGGCCTTAGATTAGACTGTTCGCTGCAATTGGGAACATGGCGATTCCGTTGGCCGTGGTCGGCTGAACGGCATTTGCGCAATCCTGCGGTGACGGATTTTCATGGCCCGCCATGGCCTGCACGACCTAGAGTGGAGCGCCCTAGACTTGGGGGCCAGCCAGGAGACAACCCGATGGAAACAGCACGATCGCTCGTCGAGACGGATCAGCGCTATCTTATCCACCCCCTGCATCACGCCAAGGATCACGAGAATCCCATTGTGGTGGTGGAAGGCCATGGCGAGATGCTGATCGACGCCGACGGCAAGAAATACATCGACGGTCTCTCGAGCCTCTGGAACGTCAATGCCGGGCATGGCCGCAAGGAATTGGCCGATGCCGCCGCAGCGCAAATGGCCAAGCTCGCCTTCGCCTCGGCCTATGCCGGCGCCACCAACATTCCCTCGATCCGGCTGGCGGAGAAACTGGTCAAACTGGCTTATCCCAGCAGCTCGGCGATCTATTTTACCACGGCCGGGGCGGAAGCGAACGAGTCCGCCTTCAAGATCGCCCGGTATTACTGGAAGCTGCGCGGCAAACCCGAGAAGGTGAAGATCTTCTCCCGCGTTCACGCCTATCACGGCGTCACTATGGCGGCGATGAGCGCCACGGGCATGGCGGCGTATCACAAGATGTTTGGACCCCTGGTGGCGAACTTCCTGCAAGTACCGGCGCCCTACCCCTATCGCTGGCAGGGCAACGACGACCCGGGAATCGGCGCCGCCGAAGCCTTCGAGCAGGCCGTTCTCAAGGAAGGCCCTGATACCGTGGCCGCCATCATCGCCGAGCCAGTGATGGGGGCCGGCGGTGTTATCGTGCCGCCCGCCACTTATTTTCCGCGCCTGCGCGAAATCTGCGATCGCCACGGCATCCTGCTGATCGCCGACGAGATCATTACCGGGTTCGGCCGCACCGGACGCTGGTTTGCCCTTGGCCATTGGGGCGTGGGGCCCGATCTCGTCACCTTCGCCAAGGGCGTCACCAGCGCCTATCTGCCGCTGGGGGGCGTGGTGATTTCCCGGGCCGTGCACAAGGTGATGCAGGAAGCGCCGGCGGATCAGAAGTTCATGCATGCGGCGACATATTCCGGCCATCCCGCCTGCTGCGCCGTGGGCTTGCGCAACGTCGAGGTCATTGAGCGGGAAAATCTCGTGGAGCGTGCGGCGATCATGGGGCGCCGGATGCTGGCGGGCCTGGAATCCCTGGCGGACCTGCCGAACGTCGGCGACGTCCGCGGTCTGGGCATGATGTGCGGGGTCGAACTCGTCGACAGCAAGAAGACCCGCGCGCCGGCGATCGGCCTGGGTGGACGCGTGGCGCGCGAGGCCTTGTCCCGCGGTCTGTTCACTCGCATCCGCGGGGGTGCGGCCAATCCGGCGATCGGCGACACGATCTGCGTGGCGCCGCCCCTGATGACGCCGGTCGAAACCATCGATCGGATCGTCGACATTCTGAGGGCGTCTATCGTCGCGGCATCGAAGTAGGGGGCTATCGCCAAAGGCTAATCAGCCGTGTCTGCAAATATTCCCTTCACCATTCGCGGCCTCGACCATGTCGTGCTGCGCGTCAGCGACGTCGAACGGGTCGAACGCTTCTACCGCGAGGTGATCGGCTGCAGCCTCGAGCGCCGGCAGGAACGCATCGGCCTGACGCAGCTCAGAGCCGGTGCGACCTTGATCGATCTCGTCGACATTGCCGGTGAGATCGGCCGCGGCGGGGGTGCCGCGCCGGGCGCCGAGGGCCGCAACATGGAGCATTTCTGCCTGCGCATCGACCCCTTCGACGGGGATGCGATCGCGCGCCATCTTCGCGCCCATGGGGTCGAACCGGGGGATGTTGCACCCCGCTTTGGCGCTGATGGCGAAGGCCCCTCGCTCTATCTCCAAGATCCGGAGGGCAATCGGCTGGAACTCAAGGGCCCGCCTCTTGCCTGACGCTGCCACCTTGTTTCCCCGTATCCTGGCCCCCCAGAGAAAACAGCGGAGGTAACGATGGCGCCCGAAAGCAATCTCGGCGGCTGGCAGAACTGGTCCGGCGGCGTGCACTGCAATCCGCAACGGATCGAAACCGCCGCCAGCGAGGCCGCCGTTGCCAAGCTCGTGCGCGAGGCCACTCACCAGGGCAGGGCCATCCGGGTCGCCGGCGCCGGGCATTCCTTCAGTCCGCTGTGCCGGACCGACGGGATATTGCTGACTCTCGAGGGCCTGACCGGCCTCGCCGATGTCGATGCGACGACGCACGAGGCTTCGGTATGGGCCGGAACCAAGATTTGCGATCTTGGCGACGCCCTGCTTGCGGTCAAACTGGGCATGGAGAATCAGGGCGACATCGATAGCCAGACCCTCGCCGGGGCGATATCGACGGCGACCCATGGCACTGGCGCCGGTTTCGGCAATCTTTCGTCCCAGGTCACGGGCCTCAGGCTGGTTTTGCCCTCGGGGGAAATCCTCTCGCTGTCGCGTTCCGTGGAAGGCGATCTTTTCCGGGCGGCAGCGGTATCGCTCGGCCTGTTCGGCGTCATTTCCCAGATTCGGCTACGGGCGGCACCGGCCTATCGTTTGCATGAACGAACCTGGGCGGCCACGTTCCTGGAATGCAAGGACAGCGTCGATCGACTCATCCAAGAAAATGAGCATTTCGAGTTCTTTTGGCTGCCCAAGCTCGACGCCTGCGCCATGAAGTGCCTGAATTCCACGCAAGCGCCGGTGAGTCCGCCGGTGGTCCTTGCCGAAGCCCCGCCGGGTACGGTGGAGCGATATTTGCACCCGGAGCGGGTCGATTGGAGCCATCGTATATACCCCTCCGTGCGCACCACACTCTTCAACGAAATGGAATTTGCCCTCCCTTTCGAGCGGGGCTGGGAATGCCTGGAAGAAATCCGCCGGCTCGTCCGGGAAAAGCACACGCAGATCACCTGGGGCGTCGAATATCGCACGGTGGCGGCCGACGATCTCTCCCTCAGTCCCGCCTTCGGGCGCAAGACCATCGCGATCTCGATTCACGAAGCCGCCGAGACGCCCTATGAGAACTACTTCGCCGACGCCCAGGCGGTTTTCCTCAATCACGGCGGCCGGCCGCATTGGGGGAAAATCCACTACTGCAGCGTGGACCAACTCCGCGCGTTCTATCCCGAATGGGAGACCTTCTGGGACATGCGCCGGCGAATCGATCCGGGCGGCATCTTCTTGAACGACTACATGCGCAAGCTCAGCGGAGAGTCCATCTGATGTCAGATTTGTTATATAATACAGCAGGTTGTGGGCCGCGCTGCAATTGCGCCTTCGCTCCATCGGCGAGGTGGAGACAAACGACCGTGCATTGTTTTACTCTTCCCTCCAGACACCATTCGAGATCGAGGGCGAAACCATGACTTCATCCAGGGCGTCGCTGACCAGCATCGACCGGTCGAGCCGCTATTCGCCGGCCGAATGGGAGACGCGGGTGCAACTCGCGGCCTGCTATCGTCTGGTGGCCCGCTATCGCATGACGGATCTGATCTATACCCATATTTCGGCGCGGGTCCCGGGCGTCAAAGACCAATTCCTCCTCAACCCCTATGGGCTGATGTTCGAGGAAGTGACGGCTTCGAATCTGGTGAAGATCGATCTCGACGGACGCCTGCTCGAGGACAACGGCTATGGCGTCAACGACGCGGGGTTCACGATTCACAGCGCGATCCACGCCGCGCGTCACGATGTCGCCTGCGTGCTGCATACCCATACCCGGGCCGGCTTTGCCGTCTCATGCCAGAAGCAAGGGCTGCTGCCGCTGAACCAAATGGCCCTGCAGTTCCATGGGCGACTCGCCTATCACGATTACGAAGGCATTGCGCTGGACCATGACGAGCGGCCGCGGCTGGTGCACAGTCTGGGCGATCGGCACGCCATGATCCTGCGTAATCACGGCCTTCTCACTGCCGGCCGCACCATACCCGAGGCGTTCAGCCTGATGTTTTATCTGGAGCGCGCCTGCGAGATCCAGATCGCGGCACTGGCCGGCGGCGGAGAACTCATCTTCCCCTCGCCCGAGGTCTGCGAGAAGACTGCCCGTCAGCATGAGATGGACAACAAGCCATTGGGCGATCTGGAATGGGCGGCCCACATCCGCGCGCTCGACCGCGAGGATTCCAGCTATCGGAACTAGGCTTGAAGTCCCGGCCCGCGAAGGCCGCGCGATCGAGGTCGCCCGGGGCCGGCGCCTGCGGATTACCACGCCGAAGGGTGCGCAGGCCGCGGATTTCTTTGCCTATAACGCGCGCAGTATCGGGGAGTGGCTCTCTCCCATGCACACGTGGGTCACAACATTCTGCGTCAAGCCGCGGGAAGGCGATGTGCTGATTTCCCGATTTCGCCGCCCCATGCTGAAGGTCGTCAAGGACGGCGCCGGCGGGACCCACGACATGATGATCGCCGCCTGCGACCAGGCGCGCTACGAGTTCTTCGGCCATAAGGGCCCGCATGCCAGCTGCGCGGAAAACCTCACGGTGTCCATGCACCGGCTGGGCTTCGCCATCGAGGTGGTCCCGCAGCCCATCAATTTCTTCACCAACACCGTCATCGAGCGCGACGGCCGGCTGCTCTCGCCGCCCAATCCCGTGCCGCCGGGCGCCTACGTGGAACTCGAGGCCCTGATGGACTTGATCTGCGTGGTCTCGTCCTGCCCCTTCGACCTGCCGGTGGAGGGCTGGACCATCAACGCCAGGGGCGGCCCGACGGAGCTGGTTCTGAACCTTTCATGACCTAGTTGCGCAACATTGACGCGATTCCTTCCAACCCTGCCTCGATGTCCTCATCGGGCACCGCGAAGGTCAATCGGACGAAGCCCTCGCCCTGACTTCCAAACGCGGTTCCCGACACTACGGCAACTTGCCGTTCATGGAGGAGGCGGCGGGTAAATTCTTCTGCCGTCATTCCTGTTTTGGAAACATCCGCGAAAGCGTAGAACGAACCAGACGGAGTTGGATAGCGTATCCCGGCTATGGAATTCAAACCGCTACCATTGCATCGCGTTTGCGCTGCAGGCAGGCGAGCTTCTCATCAACCCAGTCTTGCGGACCGGTGATCGCGGCCAGGGCCGCCCGCTGCACGAATGTGGCTCCGTTCGTGATAGAGTCCTGCAAGAACATCGAGAAACGTTGAACCAGAGGGGCCGTTGCCACGGTCCATCCGATGCGCCAGCCGAAATGCTGGGATCGTTTCGCGACGGCGTATTCCATGGCAGCCTCACTCAGCTTCCTGGCGAGGTGGAGAACGGAACTGTAGTCCAAGCCCGCGGCGTAGAGCTACGCTTGATCGGCTTGGCAACGATTTTGTGGCAATCCCCCAGACAGCGGCGAGAAACCGTAAAGAAGCCGGGACCGATAGCACGATTACCTAACTCTGACCATAGACAGGAACGACCGCTCCGCGCGTGACTTTGTTCTCCGGCGAGGCCAGGAACAGGATCGTGGCCGCTACATCTTCAACCTTGGGCCATGTTGCGAAATCCGCCTTGGGCATGTCTTTGCGGTTGGCGGGCGTATCCATGATCGAGGGCGCCACCGCATTCACCAGAATGCCTTGCCCCGCCACTTCCTCGGCAAGGGCCGAGGACAAGGCCGCAACCGCCGCCTTGCTGGCCGTATAGGCCGTGGTCTTCGCGCCCATCCGCCATTCCAGTCCGGCCCGGGCCGAAACATTGACGATGCGGCCGCCCTCCTTGCTTTGCAGCATCCGGCCTATGGCCGCGCGGCAGCAGAGGTAACAACTGACGAAATTGGTGTTCATCTGCTCCATCAGCAGGTTCCTCGACGTCTCGCCGATGGGCGCAAAGGCGAAGCCGCCGGCCAGATGGATCGAAGCCCAGAGCTTCTGAATATCCGTGTAGAGGCGCGCGACCGCGGCTTCATCGGTGAGATCGTTCACGGGCAAAAGCATCAGGCGCGAGCGATCTCGGCCTTGCAGCCGCGCGACCTCCGCTTCGTTGCGATACGGCACATGGCAAATGGCGCCGGCCTCGAGCAGGGCCGATACCACGGCAACGCCCAAGGCGCCGATGCCTCCGGTGATAACGACGTGACGGTCGCGGTAGCTGGTCATGCTGCCTCCTTTGCGCCAGTGGGCGCCGAGGTCGAGACAAACGCCCCTCGCCGTCATCGTCAACCTCAAATATGACCCTGCCTTTCGCGCAAGATTGCCACCGGCGATCCCGCGGGTTAGCGTCTTGCTCGCAACCGGCACTCATCGCGAATGTCGGCCATGGCGGGAATTCGGGGGCGGGGTATCGTGAACTGGATCGGACGAGCGAATATTCTTGGCGGTGCGGTCAGCATCCCTTTGGCGTTGGCCGGCCTGCTTACGTCGAGGTTTGGGGCCGCGCCGAAGGGCCCAACTTTCGGCCGGATACAGCCTCCCGCAAACCCGACGTGGTGAACGAGGCGTTCCGCCAATACGCCATCAATTCGGGTGTCCCCCGGGTGGGCGCGGTATTCAAGGACGAGGGCCTGCCGCTGAACATCGCCCTAAATGCGCTGTTCCCCCAGCAATACCCCGGCGTTTGGAAGGAATTTCGCGCGCTGGTGCCCCAGGCACCGATCATCGCCCATGGCATCAATAATTCGACCGAACTTCTGCCTTTGGGCGGCGGCGTCCAGCCGCAGCAGGCCTATGTCAAACGTACCCTCGACGTGATCGAATCCTCGACCGGGGTGCGGCCGCGCGGATGGACGAGCCCAAGCGTCTATCCCGATGCCGATACCTTTAGCGCGACCACCGACGAAGGTATTCGCTATTCGCTGGATAGCATGGATTCCGACACGCTTTCCCGCCTTGCGACCAAATCAGGTCCGCTGTTCTTGATCCCCTATCCCGTCGTCACCGTGGACATGGGGCAGTATCTGGAGCGTGCGAAGGAACCGCGGGACATGGCGCAGCTGTGGATCGACTACGTCACCGAATTGGCCCGAGAGGCGGCCGCCGATCCCAACCGTGAGGCCACCGTCGTTGCCATCGGCATTCATCCCTTCGTGGTCGGCACGCCGAACGGCGCGGCGGCCCTGCGGCGCGTGCTCGAAAATTTCAAGAGTCAGAAGCTGGTTTGGGTGACGGATGTCGAAGCGGTTCTGGATGCCGCCAGCGTGAAGCCGTAGCCAAGATTCCTAAGGTCGTGGTACGATAAACCAGCCTGAGACCGGGCGAGGTCTCGGGGCCAAGCCGCCGGCTTGTCCCGATTGGCGGCGCTCTCGCCGAGGCTGCGGCTCGCCGCGAGCGCGATGACGCTCAACCCTTCCCCGCCCGTCGATTGAAAATGTTCGAGGATCTGCCGGCGCATGCGCGGGTCCCAGAATTTGCGCAGGTGATCGGCCGTAGCGGCCACCGCCTGATCGTGGGGCCATGCGCTGAAAAACGTCGCAATCTGATTGGCCATGTAGACGAGGCGCTTGGCTGTCACGAGTTCGGCTCTTCGGCTCGTCCGCCATCGGTATAGATCGTCAGGCTGTCGGCACGGGCCAGCGCGATCATCCGCAAGCGGGATTCCTCGGCCAGTTTCAAGGCCAGCGTCGTGGGTGCCGAGACGGCGCTGGCGGCCTCGCCGACCGAAAGCTACGATGGCTTTGAGAGTTGGGGCATTGCCTATGGCCCCGGCCACCGCCAGCTGCAAACGTGAGCAAGACATCACCCCCATGGCAAAATTGACCCTGCGCATAGAGTTCGGGCCGGAGCGCGCCATCGGTCCGGGCAAGGTTCGCCTTCTCGAATTGATCGATGAGCATCGATCGATCGCCGCGGCGGGTCGGGCCATGAAGATGTCGTATCGGCGGGCCTGGCTGCTGGTCGATTCTCTCAACCACTGCTTCAAGAGCGCTGTCGTCAAAGCCCAGCATGGCGGCCGTGCGGGCGGGGGCGCCGCTCTGACTGAATTTGGGCGATCGCTGGTCGCCCATTATCGGGGCATGGAAGAAGAAGCCGAGCGCGCCACGCGCAAGCGGCTAAAGGCCCTGCAGGCGGGCTTGCGCGCAGGCTGAGACTGCTGGCGGTTCGTCCCTGCGGCTTGTCGATATATTTATCTCGATATAACGTATGACTCTGCGCGGTCGCGGCCTTTGACCGCACGGCGATCGCGCATGGTCGCCGTCGGCAAGTGACCCAGAATAGGGCTAGGCAATGATCGAACTTGAACGGCGAAGGGCGGTCCGCGGAGCGATCTCCGCCGTCGCGGCGATCCTCGCTCTGATGTTGAGCACCGCCGGGGGCGAGGCTGACACGTCGATCAAGACCTGGTTCACGGATTCCGCCGGCCGCCGCGT
>WNFP01000152.1_pt1 | contig 50086 bp, 63 predicted proteins | sample 5400201 | NCBI WGS metagenome assembly WNFP01 (sample SAMN13153355, study PRJNA577476) | soil metagenome | isolation source: 115 cm saprolite under Madrone tree | place: USA:California | collected 2016-06-14 | reverse complement strand
TGCCGCCGAGATTTGTTGGATCACATCATCCCTCTCAACGAGCGTCACCTGAAGCGGTCGCTGTCAGAATATATCCGCTATCACCACCTCGACCGAACTCATCTCGGACTGGAAAAAGACACGCCCATGACCGACCCAGGCACGAAGCCAGATTGTGGCTCCCAAGTAGTGTCTTTCCCAAGACTCGGTGGTCTGCATCATCGTTACGACCTGGCTGCCTAATCCACGTCGGGTTGAATTTGTTGATTTCGACTCTGAAAGTTCCGAGGAAAGATCTGTCCGAAACCGTTCCCAAGCTCCGGCCTTCGTTTGATCTCCGAGTTTAGTCTGTGTGCACCCGCAATGTACTCCATTAATAGTGCACTATTAATTTTGGCGAGCCACAGCCTCTCCGAAATGTGATTTATTACGGCATCGCAGTTCCAAAAAGACAGCCCGAATTTTTGTGCCAGATTTGTGCCAACTTCTTGCTGCTTTACGCTACTTTCTGCTCCTGAGCCGATCCGTCAAGAAATCGATAAAGTGTTGTAAACAGGCACGTAAAGTGACACACGGTCATTTCTCCTTTTCCTTGTCACTGGTTCCTAAGTCTGGTGCGTCTGCCAATTCCGCCACTTTCGCACTGTTACTATTGATCAATTTGAGGTTAGCAAATTTTGCGTCCGGCTGTCTCGTCTCGGTGGTTAGGACTTGCCACTCGTACTTACGCACCGCTAAAAAAACATTCTAAAAATTTCTAATGCCGGGAGTAGAATTGGGGTACTGCAGGACATTTTATGCTCAGTTTCAAGAGCAGGGGGGTCCAGCGTGTGGTTGGAGCCACGCTAGCCTGTGCAGGCATAGCGGCGCTGTCATTACACTTCTGGCCGACAAGAACAGTTCCGACTTTACAGGCGAGCTTCGGGTTTGTGGAGGCTTCAGACGCGCTGACTGCGCCTATTGTGCTTCCGCATGATTTGGAGCCGACGAAGGTCGCCCTGGGGCGAAAACTATTCCACGATACACGGCTTTCCCGCAACGATCAGATTTCATGTGCCAGCTGCCATAATCTGCAGACTGGCGGAGCGGATGGCAGACCACGCTCCATCGGCATCAACGGGAGCGTCGGAATCATTAATGCGCCCACCGTCTTCAACACCGCTTTCAATTTCAGCCAATTCTGGGACGGACGTGCCGCCACGCTCGAGGAGCAGGTTGATGAGCCGGTGCAGCGGCCAGACGAGATGGGTTCGAACTGGGAAGATGTCGTCCGCACGCTGAAGCGTTCCCCTGATTATGTCCAGGCCTTTCGCCAGATTTACGCGAACGAGATTCGGCGGGAATACATTGGGGATGCGATTGCCAGCTTTGAACGTTCTCTGGTCACGCCTAATTCGCGTTTTGACCGATATTTGCGGCATGAGGTGAATGGGCTGACTCCCCGGGAAGAGGAGGGGTATCGCCTCTTTCAGTCCCTCGGCTGCTCCAGTTGCCATCAGGGCATAAACCTGGGTGGCAATATGTATCAAAAAGTGGGGGTAATGGCGCCGTATTTTGAAGACCGCGGCCACATCACCAAAGCCGACCTGGGCCGGTTTAACGTGACTGGCGATGAGCAGGATCGCTACATGTTTAAAGTCCCAACCCTGCGCAATGTGGCCCTGACCGCGCCTTACTTCCATGACGGCACGGCAGCCACACTGGACAGCGCCGTACGGATGATGGCCCGTTATCAACTGGGCCGGAAGCTCTCTCAGGACGAGGTTGATCTAATCGTTGACTTTCTGAAGACCCTGACCGGTGAACTGGATGGGAAACCATTATGAACAGAAGGCGAGCGGTCAATATTGCCATCGGCGTCGGAGCGGCCCTGCTGCTGACATTTCTTTTTTTTCGGCAGCGGCCCGTCGATTCCAAAGAGCATGATCGTTTTACCGGAAACCTGCGCATCATCAAGGAACTGGATGCACAAATCAATCGCGATGTACTCAAGTCCCGCTACGGACTGCTGGATTCCTATGATCCTTTTGTGCGGAACTTAAACAGAATGCAGCGGGCCATCGACGATTTGCATAAAATACCCTCCTTTCCCGGCGAGACACCCAGGAGCAATATCGCGGGACTGCTGGCGAAGCAGGCCAGTCTTGTTTCCCGGAAGAAGCGTCTGGTTGAGAACTTCAAGTCGGAAAATGCAGTACTCAAAAACTCGCTTGGCTATTTTCCGGTATTGATTGCTGAAAACTTAAGCCAGGCGGAAAAAACAAAGGACTACCGTCTCCAGCGTGATATTTCAAGCCTGCTGCGCGACATGCTGATGTACGACATGTTGCCGCATTCCGATTTGGCCGGCCAGCTCAGCGCGGAGGTAGCCAGCCTCAGGGCCGATGCCGTCCATCACCCGGAATTGCAGGATGGAATCAGCAGCGCAATCGAGCACACCACCAAAATCATAGCCACCAAACCCAGGGTGGAAGAGATAACCGAGCAATTAACGTCGCTTCCCATCGCGGGCGCCACCGAGGACATCTTCACGCTCTATATGCGAGAGTACGATGATGTGCAGCAGACCGCGAATATCTATCGTTTTTTTCTTTATCTTTGCTCAGTGCTGCTCCTCGGATTTGCAGCCAGCCGGGCGACAGGCATGGTGCGATACCGCCTGGCAGTGGAGCGGGCAGCGGTTACCAGCAAGGCCAAGAATGAGTTTCTGGCCAATATGAGCCACGAGATTCGCACGCCCATGAACGGCATTATCGGCATGACCGATCTGGCCTTGAAAACGGAGCTTACAGCAGAGCAGCGCGAATATCTGGAAATGGTGAAATCGTCCGCCGACTCGCTGCTGACCGTGATCAATGACATTCTGGATTTTTCCAAGATCGAAGCGGGCAAGCTGGACATTGATTTTATTGAGTTCAGTCTGCGTGACACCATCGCGGAAACCTTCAGAATTCTCTCCCTGGCGGCACAACAAAAGGGGCTTAAGCTCGTTATGAATGTCAGGCACGAGGTCCCCGAGAGACTGCTGGGCGATCCATCGCGTCTGCGCCAGGTCTTTCTCAACCTCGTGGGAAATGCCGTTAAATTCACCGCAAAAGGTCAGATTGTTCTCCACGTTGAGACGGTATCGGAAGACAAGAACAGCATTGTCCTGCACATGCGGGTCTCGGACACTGGTATTGGAATCTCAAGAAACAGGCAACAATTCATTTTCGATGCGTTCACGCAGGCTGACAGTTCGACGACCCGCAAATACGGGGGCACAGGATTAGGGCTGGCAATTTCTTCGCGGCTGGTGCAGTTGATGGGTGGACGAATCTGGCTGGAGAGCGAAACCGGCAAAGGGAGCACCTTTTACTTTACGGCGCGCTTCGGGCGAGCCAGCGTCTCCCCGGCGACAGATACGGTCGAGAAAAAGCAGGCAGCGGTTGCGCTGGCCGCACGTTCACAGCAGGATTCGCGTCCTCTCCGCGTGCTGCTGGCAGAAGATAATCCGGTGAACCAGAGACTCGCAGTATGTCTGCTGGAGCAGCGTGGCCACACCGTGGTTGTGGCCAACAATGGCAGGGAAGCACTGGAACTTTATAAAATATCCAGTCCTGATCTGGTGCTGATGGACGTACAGATGCCGGAAATGGACGGTCTGGATGCGTCCATAGCCATCCGCGAACACGAAAAAGTAAGCGGCAAAAGAACGACGATCATTGCTTTGACCGCCCACGCAATGAAAGGGGACATGGAGCGCTGTCTGTTTTCCGGAATGGATGGTTATTTGTCGAAGCCTGTCCACCCCAACGAACTCACAGCGGTCATTGAGCGCGTGATTGCTTTGCTCAGCCACCCCGCAGAAGCGAACGGTATCATGACCGTGATCACCAGGGTCCGGTAAGGCAGAGCCGCCCCGCATGCGACCCTGGCCAACAGCAGCAAAAATTCCCCTGCGCGTGGCGCGTTATCAACATACTGGCCACGCTTCACAAGGGGTTGCGGAACTTCGTGGGCCTATCGCGTGATGCGCGAGTAAAGTTCCATTCCCGCAATCACTGCGATCAGCACTGCGGAGCCTGCACCGCAAATGCGCACCCAGGGCTGAAGCTTGTGCATTCTTACAGCGAGTTCCTGCTGTTCTCTTGCCATGTGAGCGCTGGCATCATCGAGGAAGAGCTGGTCGTCCTCATGCATGTTCAGGGTGCCGCGGTAGATCAGAAGCACGATTAAAACAACTGTTAAACCGGCCCAAAGGATCAACAAGGGTGTCAACATCGAACACCTCGATTCTGTTTGGCACCGGTCCCGCGTAACTCCAGGTCGCCAGGGGACAAGCGGCGAGGGGATATGTGGAACCTTGAACAGATTATAAGCCTGCTTTCTGGAAGCAGATCGCGATTTTTTTTGCCGGAGAGCCGGCAATTTGTTTTGCGCCCTGCTTTGCGACTTTGACCGTTCTGCGGCATCTAATTAGAGAAAGGCCAATGGAATCAGCAATTAAGACCATGTATAATAAAAAACCAGGTTTCCTGAAGGAGAGAATTGAAGATGGCCACGACAAGCGTACCCGTTGAGACAACAGCGCCGCCAAGCACAACCCCGGTGAATCTTACGCCGACGGCGGTATCGAAGGTGAAGGAGATTATGTCCACCCAGAATCCGATTCCTGCGGGGCTGCGCATTGGAGTGGTGGGTGGCGGATGTTCCGGATTTTCCTACTCCATGTCATTTGAAAATGGCGCGGGAGTAATGGACAAGGTTTACACATTCGCGGACCTCAAGGTATTTGTGGACGCGACTTCCGCCATGTATCTGAACGGCTGCACGGTGGATTATGTTGAGACCCTCGAAGCTGCCGGATTCAAGTTCGAGAATCCCAACGTCAAGAGCACCTGCGGCTGCGGATCTTCCTTTAACGTTTAAACAATCAAGTATTGCAGAAAAGCCCTGTCGGAATGGCGGGGCTTTTCTGTATGGTTGAATCGCAGCAATGGAAAACCCATTGCATTTTTTGACATTTGCCGAAAATAGATTCATGCTTTTCCTATGTACACGAGCTGTTGCCTGGTTGCCTATTGTCCGGACCAGCACATGAACGTGATTGCCCTGGTCAGCGACCCCCAATACCGTCCCGAGAGTGCACGGGCATGGAAAGTTACCTGCAAACGCTGCCTCAAGCGTTTTGCTGTACCGGAATTCGATCTGCGCATCGAGCAGGTGTTTGACGAGATGCTGGATCAGGAGTATGGGCGCGACAGCCTGCCTACCTTTCCCTGATTCGCGTCACGCAAGGCAGTGGGCGAAAGCGCCACGTACACGCGGGCACTTTGCTCTTGCCGCGAGGAAAGTTCAAACGCGCCGGCTGGGACGATAAATACCTCTACCGCCTGTTGGAACTATTTTGAAATGCGATTGCCCTGTGCTCTGTACGGTATCGCCTTGACACGCCCTGGGAATGGGCGTAGCGTCAAAACAGAGCGAGTATTTAGTCCTCACTTTTCAGGTCCTCTGAACTAAGTCAGACCATCTGAGTCGTCTCATACTTACTTAGTCTTGAATCATTGTGGCTTGGTCAGCATTTGTTTTTGTTGCGAGCAGGTTGACGATGATGATATCGGGAATAGGGAATGGCGCGTTTCGCGGAGCCCTGTGTCGCCATTCCTGCTCGCTGTTTCCACATTCAGAGAGGAACACTGCCGCAGAGCACAGCCAAAAGGTCCCAGTCTACGGCTGTTCGCCAAGTGAACTTTCCGACCAACAGAGAAATGGAAGGTAACAAATGCGTTCTGAATATGTATTTGCCGCGACAAAAGAAATAAACAACCGCTTCCTGCTTTGCAGAATGACCTCTGTTTCCGCTCGCCGGCTGCAGATTGGATCGAGGCAGCCATCAGAAACCATCAATCAGTCACTCCGTTTGATTGCCACGGCTGAACTCACAGAGCAGAACTGCAGAGACACAAGTCTGGAAAACTCTCAGGCCGAGGTTTTTGTGTCAGCAATAGAGCCGGTCTAGAAAAATTTAGACTGCATCTCCAATGAAAAATACACGGTCCTGTCTCCTCACCGTCTCGTATAACGTACAATGAGAAAGGCGGGGCCAGTTGGTTCTCCTCGTCATTTTTTCATTAAGGAGCGCTCATGGCCGGAACTTCTCGTACTACTCACGCCAAACGACAAAAAGAACGTATGCGCCAGGAAAAACAGGCAGAAAAGGCGCAACGCAGGGCCCAGCGCAAGCAGGAAAAAGAAGGCGGCGAAGTGTCACCAGCGCCTTCCAAAGATCTGGTGGTCACGTATGATGAAGAAGGCAATCCAGAAGGCCTGAATTTCCACGATTTCTAAAGATTTCCCATCAGCATATGGTCTTTCAGGGTGTAGTATGGTTGAGTACGCTAGTTGTCCTCGACTCAGATAGACACAATTCCCGCTTTTGACCTGCCTATTTCTGCTGAGAACAGCCCAACCCAAGCACACGACAAAGGAGTCGAACGTGAAAAAAATTTACGTCGGCAATTTCTCTTTCCACATGACAGAACCAGAACTTCGGGCACTGTTCGAGCCTTACGGCGCCATCGAAAGCGCAAGCGTAGCAACTGACCGCGATACAGGACGTTCTCGCGGATTCGGTTTTGTGTCTATGACCAATGACGACGAAGCCGAAAAAGCAATGGCAGCATTGAACGGCAAGGATTCGGGCGGACGCGCACTCACCGTCAACGAAGCGAGACCGCAGGTACAGCGCGGCGGATTCCGTGATGGCGGTGCTGGAAGAGGCGGAGACCGTGGTGGCCGTCAGCGCCGGGAACCACGCTGGTGAAAACCAGCATTGTCGCCAAACGTCTGCGGAAATCCGCGGAGTCTGGCTTTGTAACAAATCCGGGGGAAACCGTTGTCTGCGGCAAGTGCGGGCAGCGGTTCGCCATTCCCTGCGATTCCAGCATTCCCAACGCAGCACTTACCGAAAAGCGGGCCGCCTGGGTGCAGGACCAGCTCGTGTGGGACCACATTCAGGAACGCAGGCATCATGGCAGTATGGAGTTACCGGACCTGAAGTAAGTCTGTAACGCTGACACTGCATTCCTCACGAAAAAATGGTCCGTGTGCCGCCGGAAAGCCGTTCTCTCTGTCTTTATCAGCTGTTGTCACGATCCACAAAAGATTTGAGCTTGTGTGAGCGCATGGGATGGCGCAGCTTGCGCAGTGCTTTGGCCTCGATTTGGCGGATACGCTCGCGTGTGACCTGAAATGCCTGTCCAACCTCTTCCAGAGTACGTTCCGAACCATCTTCCAGCCCGAATCGCATCCTGACAATCTTCTCCTCACGCGGACTGAGCGTGCGCAGGACTTCGGCAGTCTGCTCTTTCAGGTTCAGCCGGATCATGGCTTCGGTGGGGGACATGCCAGTTGTGTCCGGCAGGAAATCGATCAAACGCGATCCGGCGTCTTCTCCGACCGGAGTTTCGAGAGAGATGGGGTGCTGGGCAATTTTCTGTGCGCGGCGGACCCTGGCTACAGGAAGATCCATACGCTGCGCGATTTGTTCCAGGGTGGGTGAATGCCCCAGTTCCTGCACCAATTGTCCCGTGGTACGGACCACTTTGTTGATGATCTCGGCCATGTGGACGGGAACACGAATCGTGCGCGCCTGATCGGCAATTGCCCTAGTGACTGCCTGGCGAATCCACCATGTGGCGTAGGTGGAGAACTTGTATCCCCGACGATATTCAAATTTATCGACGGCCTTCATCAGGCCCATATTTCCTTCCTGAATCAGGTCGAGAAACTGCAGGCCGCGGTTGTTGTATTTCTTGACGATCGACACCACAAGGCGAAGATTGGCTTCCACCAGCTCGCGCTTGGCGATTTCCGCATCCAGGTTTCCCTGGACCATTGCACGGTGTGTCCGGCGGATCTCCTGAAGACCAACACCGGCTTCACATTCGAGTTTTGCCAGGTCGTTCTGGCACTCCCGCTGCTGGCGCTGGTATTCGGAACGCAGCGCTTCACCGCGAGTGCTTTTCAGCTTCTTTTCGAGGGTATGGGCCTGTCGATCCAGGGACTTCATGGTCTCCGCGATGGAACTCACTTTTTCCATGAGCCGCCGGCGTTCCGGCAGGGTATATCGGAAGTTCCGTATGGTCCGGGAGATGGCCACTTTTTTGCGCGCTATCTTCCAGAGATAGCCACGATATTGTTTAGGGTGTTTCTTTTGGTCGATTTCCCCAAGCTTTTCCGCCAGCGCGCAGGCGGCATTGTAGTGTTTGGTTAAATCATGGATTTTGCCGGTGGTTGCGGCCAGGCGCGCGGCAACAATTTCGTCGGTGACATCTTCTTCATCGAATACCACAATGTGCCGGATCGATTTGCTGCCGTTTTTCAGATCTGCCCCAAGCGTAATGATTTCCTTGTGGATAATCGGTGAGCGCGAAATAGCTTTCAGTGCGCGAAGATGCCCACGTTCGAACCGCTTGGCGATTGCCACCTCGCTCTCCCAGTTAAGAAGCGGGACTGTACCCATTTCGCGCAGATAAAGCTTTACCGGATCATTGGTTTTATCCAGCCGTTCGGCGGAAACCCGGGTCTCGGACTCGTCGGCATCTTCCGCTTCGGAGTACACGCCCGGCCCACGACGTGAAGGCAATTTGCCGTCGGGAGAGAGATCAATCCCTTCGGTTTCCAGATCGTCAAGATCATTCGAGAACTGATACCCCTTGCCGATAAGGCGAGGTATTTCCTCTTCGCTCAAGGTGGATTCTTCGCTCAAGGTGGATTCGTGAGACGAGTCGTCTTCCGGCGGATGATTTTCGTGACCGTAACTACGCTGACGGGCCAAAAATACCTTTCATCTTGCTGTTTAAAACAACGTTATCACGCAGCCAGAGTTAGATTACTCCTGCGTGCTTTCTGACTACGGCAGCTTTCAATACCCGGAGGAGGCAAAAGGTGCGCAAGTTGTTCAAACGGCGGGATTAAGCTTTAGGGCGTCAATCTCTTTCAGGATCGTCTGGAGACGCTGCTCCAGCTGTTTCTTCGTCCGCGGCTTCGCTTCAGTCCTGGTGAATTGGGCATAGTCGGCCAGTGAGCGGCGGTAAAAATCGACGGTCTTGTTGAGCAATGCGATCTTTTGGTCGTTAGGTGTAGACATTGTTCAATTGTACAATGAGATTCGCTGGCTGCATCCACTTATTCTTGCAGTGAGCTCCGTTAAATGGCCCAGTGATATATTCCGCACATCCGCCAACGCTGTTTCAGAGTAACAGTTGAGTGCCACCTGGTAAGATTTTCTCAAAATTTACAGCATGACAGGGCCGGTTTTTCAGAGTACACGCCATTGTTCACGATGTTGACAGCAAGTATTCATGACCTGGATCTTAAGTAAATTTGTCTCGCGCATTTGTGGCGTGTGCTGCTACATTGAATGGGAGTTTTTACCCATTGTCCGGAGAGATCTTAATTCATGAAACTTGCATGCGTGTTTCTTTTGTTGTGTGGAATGGCCGTGGCGCAGGACTCGATCATCGAAAGAAGGCCGTGGCAATTCGGCTTTTGGGGCGGCGGCGGCGTAAGTATTTTTGGCGGATCCAGGGACGTTTCCACGGCCACTGCCGGGCTGCGTTTTGGCAAAATACTCTCGCATGAGATCGGAGACGGCCAGATGCGCGGCGTTTTTGAGTGGTCAGCCGATGCGATCCCGCTCTATTACTTTGTTCAGCCTAATACGTTTAAGGGCAACAATAACACTTATGGCGCTTCCTTCAACCCGCTGAATATGACGTGGAATTTCACCGCGCCCAAAGCGATCACTCCATTTGTGGAAATTGGCGGCGGCGTGCTCTTTACCAGCAAACCGGTACCGGTGACGACGACGGCAAACGTAAATTTCACCACCCATGGCGGAGCCGGGTTCCATTTTTTTACCCGTGATAATCAGGCCATCACCATCGGCGCTCGCTATGAACATATTTCCAATGCAGGGCTGAATGTGCCTAATCCCGGCGTCAACACCGTGCAGATCACGGTGGGCTACAACTGGTTTAAACAAAAACAAAAAAGATAAGTTGCTCCATGCACTCATAGTTGCCAGACTGGAAGCGGCATCCATCCGCCGGGTCTGGCAATTTGTTATCCTCTAAAGTTTATGTCCAATCTGGTTCAGTGTGTTCCCAATTTCTCTGAAGGACGCCGCAAGGGCGTAGTCGATGCCATCGTTGAGGCCATGAAGCTTCCTGGTGTCTATCTGCTGGACCGGGAGATGGACGCCGACCATGGCCGCTGTGTCATCACTTTGGTTGGCGACCGTGAATCCATTGCCGAAGCCGCCATTCGCGGCGTGGGTAAAGCGGCTGAGCTGATTGATCTGACAGGGCATCAGGGGGCGCATCCCCGGATTGGCGCTGCTGACGTGATTCCGTTTATTCCCATTGAGGGCGTAACGATTGAAGACTGCGTTGCCATCGCGCGCAGGGTGGGAGAAGAGATCTGGAAGCGGTTTTCGATTCCCGTGTACCTTTATGAAGCCGCGGCCACCACGCCGGAACGCCAGAACCTCGAAAACATTCGACGTGGGCAGTTTGAGGGGCTGCGCGAGGCCATAGTTGCAGATCCGGCCAGAAGGCCCGATTTTGGCGAAGCGCGGCTGCATCCCACGGCCGGAGCAACCGTGGTGGGTGCGCGGAAAGCCCTGGTGGCTTACAACGTGTTCCTGAACACTCCGGATGTCGAGGTCGCAAAAAAGATTGCCAAAGCAGTCCGTTATTCTTCCGGCGGGCTGCGGTATGTAAAGGGCGCTGGATTTCAGGTGCGCGGTCTGGCGCAGGTTTCCATGAATCTGACGGATTTCGAGCAGACGCCCATCGCACGCGTCTTCGAATTCGTGAAGCGGGAAGCCGCGCGTTATGGGGCAACGCCGATCAGCAGTGAGATTGTCGGTCTGATTCCCAAAAAGGCCCTGGAACAGGCGGCGGAGTGGTTTCTGCAGATCGAGAATTTTGATTCATCGCTGATTCTGGAGAACCGCCTGGCAGGAGTAATGGGCGGCAAGATGGCGGTGGGTGGACTGCGCGCCGGGGCCGAGCCTTTTATTGAGCAGCTTGCCGCGCCCACCGCAACGCCAGGCGGAGGCAGCGCTGCCGCCGTCGCGGGCGCCATGGCTGCGGCGCTGGGAAGCATGGTGGCCAGTCTTTCACGCGGTAAAAAGGCATACGCGCAGTACGAGGAGCAGTTGAGCAAGTCTTTGGCGAGGCTGGCACAGCTGCGCGAGGAACTCAAGGCCGGCATTGATGCCGATGCCGAGAGCTACAACCAGGTCATGGCCGCCTACAAACAGGCCAAAGCATCATCGAATGGAGATGCGCTCATCGAAACGGCGCTGAAGGGGGCCACCATGGTCCCACTGGAGACAGCACAAAGGGCGAGGGAAGTGGCGGACATTGTGGAATCCCTGCGGCCAATAAGCAATCCCAACATGGCTTCAGATCTGATCTCGGCCGCAGCCCTGGCCCAGGCGGCCATCCGCGGGGCACTCTCCAATGTTGACATCAATCTTGCCGAAATAAAGGACGCAGGATTTATCGCCGAGATTCGTTCTAAAACTGAGGTTTTGCAGGGGTAAGACCTTATATTACTCCCGGGGTAACAGCTGGGGACGTATTCGGCAGCATCCTAAAAAGGGATAGAATTAGGTCAGCACTATGAAACGCTATCTATTTGCTTTTGCTTTCCTGCTTTCAGGCCTTCCCGCACTGGCTTCCTCGCTGGGAACGGCTGCACGCACGGTAATTCCGGTGGAAGTCCAGCAGATCATCAATGTTGATTACCGGCGCATGAAGAATTCCGATACTGCCATGGCCATGAAGGCCAAACTTCTTCCGCCTAACATGAAACAGTTCGAAGATGCGCTCAAAAGCGTGGGCGTGGTTCCGGAACGCGATTTGGAACAGATCACGCTGGCCACTTTCCGCACAAAAGACAAACGGCTGGAGATCATTGGCATTGCCCAGGGCCAGTTTCAGATCAAGACGGTGAATCTCCGTCTGGCCAGGCAAAAGATCAAGGGCGAAAAGGAGAGCGGCGTCACCATGTACCCCATGTCCGGCGGCATGACCATGACGTTCCTTGACGATTCGACCATGCTCTTCGGCGACAAGCCTGCCGTGGAAGCCGCACTGGAAGCACGCGATAACAGCGGCCAGAGCCTGAATGCCAACGGTGAGATTTCAGACATGATCTCATCAGTGGACAGCGGGACTGTGTGGAGCGTACTTGATGCCAGCGGCACGCAGAACATGATGAAGTCCGCGCTGGGGTCTGCGGCCAATCTGACGGAGTTCGATACGGTAAATAAAAAGCTGCTGGGATCGCGTTATACCCTGGACTTCGATCACGGTGTGGATTTCAACCTGAACATTGTCACGTCAGACAGTGTGACCGCTTCCACGCTCTCGACTCTGATGAAGGCCGGCATGACGTTCCGGAAAGCCGCTGCTTCTCCCGCGGAAAAAGTCGCTATGGATAACACCACGGTCGATTCCGATGCCGGCAAACTGGTGGTTCATTTCAAAGCCGACGACAAGAGCTTCCAGTCTCTGCTCGATTCGCCCATGTTCGTTTCCGTGACTCGCTGATTATGCCTGATTCCGGTCTGTTTTCAGGGGACGAGCGCAGGAAAAAAGAGCGGGAGATGCAAGCCGCCAAGCGGCTTCCTCCCGGCCAGTCTCTCACTTTGAAATGGCCGGTGCTGCATTACGGCTCCGTTCCTGAATTTGATCCGGCCAAATGGGGGTTCAGGGTGTGGGGCGAAGTTGCGGCGGCTGTCCGTTGGTCCTGGAGTGAATTCGGCGCCCTGCCGCGCATTGAGAGCGTGAGTGATTTTCACTGCGTTACACGCTGGAGCCGCTTCGACAACCGCTGGAAGGGTGTGGCCTTTCGCGAGATTATAAAGCTGGTAAAACCCACAGCGGAAGCCAGCCACGTGCTCGTTCACGCTGGGCAGGGATTCACCGCGAATGTGCCTCTCACCGATCTGGATCGCGACGATGTTCTCCTGGCCACGCATCATGATGGCCAGCCGCTTTCCCTGGACCACGGATATCCCCTGCGTTTGATTGTTCCCCATCTCTATGCCTGGAAATCAGTGAAGTGGGTCAAAGGCCTCGAGTTTCTCAACCACGATGTCGCTGGCTTCTGGGAGAAAAACGGATATCACATGTACGGAGATCCGTTTGAGGAACAGAGATTCGATGAGTAGTTTTTTCTAAAACGCCTGCCGGCAGGAAAGCCCGCTACTTTTTCACTATCGCGTTATATCCATCATTTACCAGCCGGCCACGCATGGCGTCCGCCTCTTTGGGGTCGCTGAACGGGCCTACCTGAATGTGAAACAGCGGATCGCTGGAAGTATTGGTCACGAATGCCGGATACTGCTTTCTGCGCAGGGCGGCCACGAGAATTTCCGCGTCTTCCTGTTTGGAAACGGCGGCGACCTGGATAATGATAGTACCGCCTGGTCTGGGGCCTGTAACTGGCTGCTCCGGTTTGACTGGAGCAGACGTGTTATTGGAAACGGAAGCAGTCTGAGCGGATGATGATACTGCTGGCGCTTGCGTCTCCGGCGAATTCGTAGCTGACTCGGGAGCGATGCCATTAGCCGGAGGACATTTGGGCGAGCCGGCCACGCAGGGTTGTGTGCCCGGCTCTGAGTTCTTGTTCACGGCAGAAGGTTTGGCCGACGGGGCGCTGCTGGAAGGAACATTGGCGACCACCTCTGTTTTGCCGACGGAGGGCGCGCTGCCCCGTCCGAGCATGTAGCCCATGGTAAAAAACACCGCGCAAATCACCACCAGGCCGAGAAAAATGCCCAGCAGCTTTCCTGTTCCCAATGTGACTTCAGTTGTGTCCCTGCTCGGTTCAGCCATGAATCAGTTTCGTTGCCGCTCCTTTATTTGCCTAGTTTATCCAGTACTTTGGTGATGGCGGAAAGAATGTCCACCGGCAGCGGGAAGACAATGGTGGTGTTCTTTTCCGCGCCGATTTCGGTGAGCGTTTGCAGATAGCGCAGTTGCAGCGTCATCGGCTCGGCCGAAAGAACGTGCGCCGCCTCCATAAGTCTCTGCGCGGCGGAGAACTCGCCTTCCGCGTGGATGATCTTGGCCCGCTTTTCGCGTTCGGCCTCGGCTTGCCTGGCCATCGCTCGCAGCATGGATTCAGGCAGGTCCACCTGCTTCACCTCCACGTTTGCCACCTTCACGCCGTAGGGAGCCGTGTGCTCGTCGAGAATACTTTGAATGCGGGTGTTCAGCTTGTCGCGGTGAGCCAGCAGTTCGTCCAGTTCCACCTCGCCCAGGACCGAGCGCAGCGTGGTCTGCGCAAACTGCTGTGTTTGCCAGTAGTAGTTCTGCACCTGGACTACGGCCTGCGGCGCATCTACCACGCGCCAGTACACCACGGCATTGACTTTCAGCGTGACGTTGTCGCGCGTAATAATGTCCTGCGGAGGCACTTCCAGTGCCTGCTGGCGCAGGTCGATGCGAATCATCTTCTGCACCGGCGCAAACACCATGATGATGCCCGGTCCCTTGGGTTCCTTGCGCAGGCGTCCGAAGCTGAAGATGACCGCCCGCTCGTATTCACGCAGGATCTTGATCGCGCTTAAAAAATAGAGAACGATAATCAGAAATGGGATGGCAAGTAAAGGCAACGCAGCACCTCCAGGGGGCTGTTTCTTAAAGATGGAGCAGCTTGTAAACTCAAAGCGGATTCTATGGTACAACGCAGGCGCGACAAAAGCGAAAAATGAGCTTTGCGCAGCGCAGATGTTTGCCAGAAGCATTTAAAATCCCCAATGAGACTTGGATCATGAAGAAAGTTGTCGCGAGAGAACGAAACAAACGCTACTATCGTGCGCTGCACGCCCCTATCTGGATATGGGCCTTTTGGGTTTTGCCCGGCCACCTTACCGCCGACTTATACGCTCACGGCCCGGACCGTCGCCATTGGATATGGCTGGCGATTGTTACCGTGGTGTGCTGCTGGCGTGCCATTGAAGGCCGCCTGCCCGGTGCCGAGCCGCGCCCATACATCACGCATTACGGTGAGGACAAGCCCAATCTCTGGTTTCGCGTCATCTGCTACACCACAGCGTGGATTGATCTGCTGGCGCCATTCACCATTAATCTGGCTGGACTGGTGATCAATTTTTTTACCGGCGTCTGGGTCATCAATGCGCTCTACGTCAGGCTTTATTACCTGCTGGCTCTGGCCATCGTGCTCGCTACCGTATTTGACTTCACTCCCCGGGCGCGGCGCTCTACCCGCGGCGAGGGCGCGGAAAAAGGCTGGTTCTACGTGGCAGTGTGGACCGTTGTCCCCACGCAAATTATCGGATGGGCCATGTGGCGGCTGGGAAAAAGTATGTCGTTGTCTCCCGCCAGCCTCAATCATGTGCGCCTTCTGACGTTCCTATTGATGGCCACCGCGTTCTTCACCTTGGGATATCTGGGCAAGCTCCCGCGCACCGCGCGCTACCATGCTCCCGATGATGAAAGCCTGCTGCCGGAAGCCGCACTGGAAGCGTAAAGAATGAAGCGTAAGAATTAGCTTCGCATTGCCGGTTCGGCGGCTCGCTCCACATGCAGCGTGAGATTCTCCACTTTGCGGATGACCACGGGCTCGCCTGCATTCACTGTTGAGGGCGCAACTGCGTTCCAAAGCTCGCCCTGAACAAAAACTGTTCCTGCGGGAGCCAGTGCGGAGCGGGCAATGCCGATCACGCCAATCATTCCCTGGGGACCGGTCAGGACTTTGTTACGCCGCGCGCGCAGGGCAATGCTCATGAGAAAAGCCGTGATCAGGCCGAGCGGAATCGCGACGGAAAGGGAAGTGATCAGCTTCACGCGCATTTCCGGAATCGGACCATCTACCAGCAGCAGCGAACCCAGAACCATCACGGCAATTCCGCCAATTGTGAGCACACCGTGACTGTGAAACTTGGCTTCCAGAGCAAAAAGGACAAACGAGCCCAAAATCATCACCACGGCGGCATAGTTTGTGGGCAGAAGCTGGAAGGCAAAAAGCGCGAGCAGAACAAAAATAAAGCCGACTACGCCCGGAATGACGGCCCCAGGATGGTTGAATTCCGCATAAATAGCCATCATGCCAATGGCGAAAAGCAGGAAGGTAAAGTTTGGATTCATCAGCCAGGAAAGAATGTGCTCTTTCAGCGTCATCTGGTAAAAACGCACGGGCTTGCCAGCCAGATGAACAACAACTTTGCTTCCATTAAAGCGAGTTACGGATTTGCCTTCCATCTGGCGAAAGAGATCATTCTCGTCGGCCGCAATATAGTCCACCAGATGCTGGGACAACGCCTCATCGGCGGTGAATGATTTGGACTGCCTTACCGCACTCTCCGCCACTTCCACGTTGCGTCCGCGTTTGCCGGTATAGGAGCGCATCAGGGCGGCGGCGTAGTTTTCCAGTTTTTCCTTCATGACCGGATCCATGGCTACGCCATCACCCCGTACGGGATGGGCCGCCCCGGTATTGGTTCCCGGCGACATGGCCGCGACGTCCGCCGATTCAAGAATGAAGAATCCGGCAGACGAGGCGTCACTTCCAGCGGGAGACACATAAATAATCACCGGCACCGGCGATGCCAGAATCTTTTGAATGATCTCTTCCATGGAGGTCATCAGTCCGCCCGGTGTGCGCAGCTCGATCAGCAGAGCATCGGCATGGGTGCGCTGGGCTTCCTGAATGGCGCGGTCGATGTGCTCGGCCACAATGGGATGAATCGTGTCATTGACCACCACTTTCAGCACGTCGGCTGAGGCGGTGGATGCCGTCAGACAGACAACAACAAGGATGGCAAGAGCCTGTAGCTTTGATAAACAGGGCTTTGATAGACAAATCTTTGATAAACAGACCTTAGGTAAACGCATATGAGCTCCTTCACGGCCGTGACTGCGGCTTACTGGCCAAAGCTGAGGCAATATCACGCTTCAAAGCGTTTGCAGCGGCATTTCCTGGCTCCAGCGCCAGAGCGTGGTCGATGTTTTGCTGCGCTGCCGCCGGATTGTTCTCCGCCAAATCCACCCGGGCAAGCACCACATATGCTTCTGCCGAAGGCGACAGTTTCAGAGAGACGCGTGCCTCATTGCGCGCTTCGGTGTTGTCCTGGCTGCTGGCGAGTACTTCGGCCAAAGCAGCGTGAATCTGTGCGCTGGAAGGATCAAGAGCTGCCGCTTCACGAAGCTGCTTTTCCGCGTCGGCAAACAGGCCCTGCGCCATCAACTGGCGTCCGCGTTGCAGATGGTCCGCCGCGTGGCTGGAGGGATCGAGTTTTTGCAGCCGGGCTTCACTGGCGTTGGCGATTTCGAGCGAAAGCTGGCGGAAGGAAGATTCATCGTAATTCAACTTGATTCTCTCCGCCGGCAGACGCGGCTGCGCCGATGCAGCGGCGCTGAGAGAATCAAGAAAGCTTCGGGCCTCGACATCCGGCTGCAGGGCCAGGATTTCGCGGAGCTGGCGTGCCGCTCCCTGAGTATCGCCTTCGCGGTACAAGGCCAGCGCCAGGTTGAAACGGTAATCAGAGTCGCGGGGATCAATCTGGACGCTGTTTTCGAAGTAGCCGCGGGCGCGTTTGTCGCCTTTGCGCGCCGCTACCACGCCCAGGTTGTTGTAAATCTCGGTAAGCGGCAGGCGCGTGGAGAGCCAGCGAAAAGCCGCATCGGCTTTGTCCAGCTGCCCGGCATAATAAGCAGAAAGTCCCAGATAAAAGTGGGCTTCATTGGCTGCGGGATCATCCGCGGGTATCTTCGCCAGCCAGGTTGCAGCCGGTTCGTACTCGTGCGAGCTGTAGTAAATCTCGCCCAGGTGGAGCACGGCCAGAGAGTTTCCTGGCTCCAGTCGGACTGCCTCTTTGAAGCGCCGGATTTTCTCCGGACCATTCGTGGACAAAATGCCGCGAACGTAATTTTCGAGTGCATCCAGGCGCAGCGGCTGAAACTGGGCAACGAACCGGTCTTTAGGAGTAGCGGAAGAAAGGCTGAGATGATTGAGGATGTCCCATGCCAGCGCGGTTTGAATGCCGATCAACCCGGTCAGCGGGCCTTTCTCCACCAGCTCGGGACTAAGACGGAGTTGCGTCATGTCCATTACCTGGGCAGTGGCGGTAAAGGTGTTGCCGTCAAAGTTGTAGCGCCCCATCACCACGTAAGCGGCGTCCAGTTGCTGGGCGATTTCATAGATGGTGGCCCGCGAAGGGCGAGCTGCCGGAGGAATTCCCAGATGGTCGAAGGCGCTCATTCTGTCCGTGCGGCTGATCACCAGCAGAGGAGCAGAGTTGAGCCTATTGCTTAGCACTTCGGGAAAAGCTTCATTGATCCAGTCGATTCCCGGCACATTGGAAGCGTTCTCGAAAGGCATGATCAACAGCACATGACTGATGCCGTCCGGACCAGGCTGCTGGCCGGAACCAGGCAGAACTGCGGCCAGTGCCGCCAGGATCGTAAAAAGAAAAATAACGGCCGCTTTTTTCAAGATAAGAAGATTATAGGCCAACTGAGAGCGGTCCTTTGTGTGGCGCAACAGCTCACGAAGCTATGGTTTGCTTACAATCCCATAAGCCAAACTGCCATTGGGCACGCGGTACAAGGGAAAGTGTGATTTTGAAAACTCGTTGAGCCACCGGGTAACACCGTTCACTCCCTTGCGCCCGTAGTCGTGCCACATGATGACGCTGCCATTGTGGCAGCATTCGAGGGCCTTCAATGTGTCATTCCGGACGTACTCGTAGGTGTGCGCGCCGTCAATGAAGAACAGATCGATATTTCCAAAATATGGACTGAAATCAAAAGTGGCGCTGTCTCCGTAGAGGCGATGGATTTTATGAACGTCATTTCTTCTATCGAGAGTTTCACCGCGTTTGGCGTCAGAAAACATCCGGTCCATAACGGTAATGGGCAGGGCCGGACTGGCATTCTCGGGAATATCCAGCGTGAAAACCTCGGCTCCGGGCGCATTCGCCGCTAACTGCAGTGCCGTGTAACCCCGGCAGGTGCCAATTTCAAAAATTCGCTTTGGCTTGACCAGACGAGTGATGAGACTCAGGCTGAGAAGATCAGAGCCGCCGGTGGGTACATCATTGATCCAGAAATCATCCGTGCCGAGAAAGAGAGAAATGTCGGAATAATCCGTGTGCGGCAGGACTTCCCGGACATTCTTCACCCGGAGACCAAGGCGAAAGAGAAAATCGTAATAAAACAGCGTCTGCGTGCTGTAAAACGCGAGTTTACGCGGATTGAAAATGCAGGGGAGCGACCGAAGGCTGGCCCCAAGCAGGATGTTGCGAATTCCGATTACTGCGGCACGAAGAGTTTGATTCACTGGTCATTCAGTGCAATGGCAAGTCAGTGTATAGCATCAAGAGCGTATTTTGGAAGTGTCTCAACTGGTAGCACAGGCACTCCTGCCTGTGCAGGTTTGTCTTTTTTGAATTCCCATCAGCGTTCATCAGCGCAAATCAGCGGCAAAAGGGTTTTGCCAGCTCCCGCCTCGGTCTATTTTGTCAGGTATGTCCCCGGTCTATACCCTCCATAGGGATACCCCCCACCCCCGGCGTCAATTAGGAAAATAAATGACTTAGCTCCATTAGGCCCAATAGCCACCCAGCCTTTGAGGTGAACCCTTAGGTTGAGACAGAAAAAGCATCCCGTAAGCCGTCTGAAGCTAAAGGGCCAAGAGCTAATGGCTAATGGCCAAAAGCCAAGTCCCAACGCTAAGTGCTTCATTTCAATTATCAAATATCCTGCGCCCGCTTCAGTCCGGCTGACTGCCGATTCCTGACTGCTGACGGCCTTTCTCCAAAGCCAGCGGATGATACCGCAAATTGAAAAAAATCAATGGCAAAAAATGTCAACACCGGGTCTTGCGGCTATACTGTCTCGGTTATTCGGCGAATAGCGTGGAAGCAAGACAAAAGATTTGTATCAGGGCACGGCTTCAGCCGTGCCGCACCGATATTAAAATGGTGCTGGCTTTAGCCCCTGCATATGGCGATTCCCTCCCGCAATTCGGACGTAAAGGAAATCCTAAGCAGCGAACGTACGTTTTTCGTGAGCACCAGGACGAGCATGGGGCGGCAATTGCTGCAGTCGGAACGATTCGCCAATCTGCTGATAGATGTTCTGCGTTCGTATGTCATGGAAAAGAAATTTGTGCTGCATGACTTCGTTATCATGCCGGACCACACGCATTTCTTAATGACTCTCGATGCCACTATGAGCATCGAAAAAGCCATGCAGCTGATCAAAGGGGGATTCTCATTTCGTTTGCGGAAAGAACTGGGTTATACCGGCGAGATTTGGCAGCGGGGCTACTCCGAGGTGCGTGTGGAAGATCGCGCAAGCTTTTTGGCGCATCGGGAATACATTGATCAGAATCCAGTAAAACGGGGCTTGGCGCGTACCCCTGAAGAATATCAATATTGTTCGGCGCATTTGAGAATGATGAAGCGTGCAGGGGCTAAAGCCCAATGATCGGGGTGCATTGGCGGCACGGCTAAAGCCGTGCCCTGATACAAAACTTTATGACGATTGGCCCCGCCTCGTGCAGCCTTATTAAGCCCAATTCGACAAAGTGGGGTAGGTCGGCTCAACGACGACTCCCGACGTTCACTGGCCCTCTTCTGCGAAACAAAAGATTTGTATCAGGGCACGGCTTTAGCCGTGCCGTACCATGTTAAGAATGATCCGGGCTTTAGCCCCTGCATATAGCGATTCCCTCCCGCAATTCGGACGTAAAAGAGCTTCTGAGTTGAGCGTACATTTTTCGTAAACACCAAGGACGAACAAAAGAGGGGTATGGTCAGAAGCGCTGCTGAAAAAAGCCCGGCTCATCAGAACCACACTGCTAATGCACCTGCCGGTTGCCTTTGCGGGAAGAGGCAGACTTTCAGACCGTCTTTGCTGCGCGCCTCAGCTCTTCAGTCCGCAGATCGAACTGGACCGCAGGATGCAAAGCAGAATTCTGGTACTGGGGATTCGCCGCCGGAATGATTGCCTTTGCGCTGACTCTGAACTTCAAACTCTTCTTTGCCATAACGGCAGCCAGCATCCTTTGGTTCTGGCTATCGTTTGGGATTCTTCAGAAGAAGCAGGCATCGTGAGAGACATCTTTGAGTCGGGCGGGGGGGGAGTAACGATCCCTGGCCGAAACAACAGCGCCAGAGGCGCGGCATTACGTAGCCCAGCCCGTAAGGGCTGGTAAAGCAAGTAAAAAATGGAAGCCCCGGAGGGGCGGCACTAAAAGTTGGGGTGCCAATCTTTCGCGGGCTTTGCGAAAGGTTGGATTCGATGATGTTCATGCCACCTTGCCCTGGGAATTGTTGTTAGACGGGCCAGTTTAGCGATGCAAGTATCGTGGAATTTGCCCACTCAAGCCAAAACCGGGCTTGAATGGGCCACCGGCCCCGGCCAGGTGTGTTTTAGTAAAGGGTTGTAGGACTGCCCGATGTCGCGCCAGAAGTTAGCGCGGGGAAAACGTAGCTGAGACTCCAATGGTCGGCTTCCTTGTAGTTCGAGCGGGAGCACTCAAAGCTGTAAAAGGTATCGTTTGCGTGCAATCCGTTTAAGCGATTCCCGGCATCCACAAACGGAGTGGGCTTGACATCTTTCTTGCAAAGCTCAAATCCCGCTTTGTCATACAAGTGCACAGTGAACGATATTGAATCCCTGTGTGAGCGGACGGCCTCATCAAACGCTGCTTTCAGATCGTCAGACCGTGGTCTGACCACAAGCTGATAGCGCACGGAATCGTTCCAATCTGTTCTGAGCTTAGCTCTTAGACCCACACCCTCAATTTCTAGACGCGGCCAGTCACGAGCTGGCATGGGGCGGGACGTTAGCCAAATAACGGAGGCAACGGTTGCTCCGCCGCCGATGCCCAGTCCAGCGCCGATACCTAAGCAAATCAGAAAAAGCTTCTTGAGTCCAAAGCTTTTTAGTCGTAGCCAGATTGAAAGGCGGGGCTGCACATTGCTAGTCGCAGACTGAGAGACACTTTGAACTTCACCCGATTCTTCCATTTTTGTTCGCTCCTTTAGCGGATGAAACACTCAGGCTCTGCCTGGGAAGGGCAGACCGGCACATTTTATGCTCACTGAACGCAACAAACCAAACGCACAAACTGGTGTGTAGTTCGTTTCGTCCAAACATCTATAATTGCTAAATGACGCTCGCACCGAAGCAGCAGATAATGGTCGAGGTCCAATTGCCAACATGTCTTCTAAACAATCTTACCCGAAAGACATGCAGGATGCGCTTGGTAAGTTTCGCATGGAAGCCGACCAGATCATTGCATCATGGGTCAAAACCCTACGGGAGCCGGGGTCTACCATCTATCACTACACGGATGACGTTGGCTTGCGAGGAATTTTGGAAGACGGTCGAGTTCGGCTCACCGATATTTTCAAACTCAACGATCCCTCGGAGTTGCATCACGGCTTTTCCCGTGCCATCAAAATCCTGAAAACCAAGGTCGCCAACGGCCCACCTGAGAGGAAGAAATTCGCTGAAGGCTTAGAGGCCTTCTTCAGGGAAGGTAAGATTCAAAGGTCAGGGCATTTTTTCATATGTTCATTCAGTTCGCGCAGAGATGATCTCGGACAGTGGCGCGCTTATGGCGACAACGGAAGGGGCTACGCACTCGGGTTTGATACCAAGATATTGGAGAATCCGTTCACCAAGGATGTGCTGAACACTGAAGCCTTCCTCATCACATACAAAGACAGTGAACTCGACACCATCCTTGGTCAGGTTATCGACAGAATGCTCGCCCTAATATCTTTGCCTGGCGGGAAGAACTTGCTGGGTGCCGCCTGCAAAGACGATATGGCCTGGTTGTACACATGGCTTACGGTGTACATTTTGCGCGTCGCGCTGTTTTTCAAACATGAGGCCTATGAGAACGAAAAGGAGTATAGGTTTTTGCAGTACTACGCGGCTGAAGAGGTGCCTCCCAGCGTCAAACTGAGAACCCGCTCGTACACACTGATTAGGTACAGGGAGTTTGATTGGAGAAGTGTCGCAGCTACAGCACTAAAAGAGATTGTTGTCGGGCCTTCAGCAGACCACGAAAAAGCTTGTCAGTTTGCAAGAGACTGCGTGCATTCACTTCATACGGAAACCGTTCGAATAACTTGCTCCTCAATCCCGTACCGCGCCGGATAAGGCTACCAGAGCTTATTATTTGAATTTCGCATAATACAGTTACAGGGTAAGAGTTATGCCTGTTAGTGACATTTTTAAATAGGTTGAACAATGCCAAAAATGTCTATTGATTTTTTTCTGATTCGCGGTACCATGCGCAAGCTTTTCCCAGGAGAAGTGGTGCGCAGAATTCATTGACAATCAAGCAGCCATTAGCAATTAGCTTGCGTAAAGCTCAAATGGCTTTGGGTGGCCCTTGGGCCACCCAAGCGTGGCCCAAGGGCCATATGAGGCTAAGTGTCTTTGTTTGCAGTAAAACGCACGAAAAATGGGGAGGGGCGTCCCCCAACGGCTCTATCGACGCTAATGATTTCCAAGCCAATTCGCAAAAAGGCTTTGTGATTGGCAGGCTAAAACTCTGCTATCCCGAACTTCTACGGCCTCTCTTGGACTTTTGTCCGTCCCCGGCAACAGAAACAGCATCATTAGTTCCGGTTTTTACCGAAGCCACAGGCTTCTTCGATTCGGCCAGGCTCATTTTGAGGGCTTCCATGATGTCGATGACCTGGGCCTTGTGCGCCGGGGCGGCGGTTTCGACTACCTGCTTGCCCTGTACCTTGTCCTCAATCATTTTCAGCAGGTTTTCGCGGTAGGTGTCCTGGTACTTATCGGGTTCGAAGGGGGCGAGCAGGGACTCCACCAGCGTTTTGGCCAGTTCGAGTTCTTTGTCCTTGATCAGGCTGAGGTCGGTGCGGAATTCATCGACCTGGCGGATTTCGTAACGGTAGTACATGGTGTGCAGCATGAGTCCCTGGGGGCCAGGGCGGAGAATCACGACGTGCTCGCGGTTGTGCATGGCGATTTTGGCCACGCCCACGCAACTGGTCCGGCGCAGGGCCTCGAAGAGCAGCGCGTAGGCTTTTTCGCCGGCTTCGTCGGGCGCGAGGTAATAGGAGCTTTCAAAGAAGATGGGGTCGACCTCTTCCGCCTTCACGAACTCCTGGATTTCCATAGTTTTGGCGGTGCGGGGCGCGACCTTCTTGATGTCCTCCTCGTCAATGACCACGTACTTGTCTTTTTCGTACTCGTAGCCTTTCACGATTTCCGCGCGCTGGATGGGCTTGTCTTCGGCCTGGCAGTACAGGACCTGGCGCACGCGTGAGTTGTCGCTCTTGTGCAACTGGTTGAAGCTGACGGTCTCGCTGCGGGCTGCGCTGTACAATTTCACGGGAAGCGAGAGTAAGCCAAAGGTGAGATGTCCCTTCCAAACGGTGCTGGCCATTGATTTTCTCCGAGTCTGTGGGCCTTCAATCGGGGGAGAATATGTGTTTAGCACAAAAAACAGTGCTTTACAATCTTCATCAAGCCCATGTCACTAGAAGAATACCGGCGAAAAAGGGTTTTCTCCCGCACTCCGGAGCCTCCTGCCCAGGTGGAAGCTGGAGAGGGTAATCGGTTTTTTATTCAACGACATAGCGCCCGGCGTCTCCACTATGACTTGAGGCTGGAAATGGACGGCGTTTTGAAGTCATGGGCGCTGCCGCAGGGGCCAACTCTTGATCCGGCAATCAAGCGGCTGGCGGTGCTGGTGGAGGACCATCCTCTGGACTACGGCAGCTTTGAAGGCACCATCCCCAGCGGGAATTACGGCGCGGGCCAGGTGATCCTGTGGGACCGCGGATCGTATGAATGGCTGGGGACAAAGACTCCGGCGCAGCAGTGGGAGGCCGGCGATCTCAAGTTCCGTCTGCATGGCCAAAAACTGCTGGGCGAGTTTGCTTTGGTGCGGACAAACCGCAGCAAAGGCAAAGACTGGCTGCTGATCAAGAAGAAAGACTTCGCCGTCCGCGAGGGCTGGGAGCCGGAGAGCGATATTCGCAGCGTGCTGCACATTCCCACCGGGCCATCCGGCGTGGAGGGCGCGGCAGAGGCTCCGATGCCAACGTCACTCACGCCGATGCTGGCCACGCTGGCGGCCACACTGCCTTCAGGAACCGACTGGCTCTATGAGGTGAAGTGGGACGGCTATCGCGCGCTGTGCTTTATCGACGCGGGAAAAATTCGTATGATGTCGCGCCGGGGCAATCCAATGGAGAAGCAGTTTGCCGAGGTAGCCAGCGCGCTGCTCGAGTGCGTGAAGGCCAAAAACGCCATTCTGGATGGCGAGGTAGTGGCGCTCGACGAAAACGGTGTACCGAGCTTTCAGCTTTTGCAGAACCGCATGGGATTTTCCAAATCAGCGGCGAATGGAAATAAAGCGCAGAAGCTGAGCTTCTTTGCCTTCGATCTGCTCTATCTGGATGGATACGACCTGCGCCTAGCGGCGCTGCTGGACCGCCGCCAGCTTCTGATGCAGATTCTTGGGCCGCATGAGCGCGTGCGCTACTCCGAGCACTTTACCGGCAGGGGTGCGGAGCTGCTGCAGGCGGTGAAGGCGCGCGGTCTCGAAGGCATTGTGGCCAAAAATGCGGGCAGCATGTATGAGTCCAGGCGCAGCGCGAACTGGCTGAAGATCAAGGTTACCAATCAGGGTGACTTTGTGATCTGCGGCTTCATTCCGGGCGAGCGTGAATACTTTGGCGCGCTGGCGCTGGGCTATTACAAAGACGATCACCTGGTCTATTCCGGGAACGTCGGTTCGGGATTCACCCAAGCGTCGCTCAAGGGAGTCTATGAACGGCTACAGCCATTGATTACGAAGAAGCCAACGCTCTCGGATGTTCCGCGAGAAGTTGGCGCGGTGACGTGGGTAAAGCCAGAGCTGGTGTGTACGGTGAAGTTTGATTCCTGGACTGTCGATGGCCGGCTGCGCGCTCCCGTTTTCCAGGGATTGCGGTTCGATTGCACACCGCAGGATTGCGTGCGGGAGAGCGGCGAGCAGGTTGCCGCGCCATCAGCGACGGTCTCGCAGACCACAACGCTGCTGCCGGCGGAAAAGAGTGAACTCACTCTGGACGTGGAAGGGAAGCGGCTGAAGTTTACCAACCTGAACAAAATCTTCTATCCCACGGACGGATACACCAAGCGCGACGTCATCAATTTTTATGCCGGTGTGGCGGACCTGCTGCTGCCGCATCTGCGCGGGCGTCCGTTGTCACTGAAGCGGTATCCCAATGGAATCGACTCGGAATATTTCTTTCAAAAAGACGCAGCCGCCAGCTTTCCCGACTGGCTGCGAACCGAGCAGATCGACGACACGCGCTTTGTAATCGCGGACGACAAAGCGGCCCTGCTGTATCTGGCGAATCTGGGCTGCATTGACCAGAACCCATGGATGAGCCGCGTGGGGACGCTCGAGAACCCTGACTTCATCCTGATTGATCTCGATCCATATCACTGCGGCTACGACCGGATTGTGGAGGCGGCGCAGCTGGTGCGGCAGAAGCTGGAGATGATCGGACTGCAGGGCTATCCCAAGACGACCGGCGGCGATGGCATGCACATTTATGTCCCGGTGGTGACGCGGTACACCTACAGGCAGACACGCTCGTTTGCGGAGATCCTGGCGCGCTGGGTGATCGCCGAGCGTCCGGAGTTGTTTACCACGCCGCGAACCGTGGCCGCGAGAGAGAAAGGCAAGGTCTATTTCGATTATCTGCAGAACGCCACCGGCAAGACCATTTCCGCGCCATACGTGCTGCGTGCGTATCCCGGTGCTCCGGTGGCGACGCCGCTTAGCTGGGATGAGATTCGGCCTGGTCTGACTCCGGCGCAGTTCCATATTGCGAATGCATTGCGCAGATTCGAGCGCGTGGGAGATTTATTCAGCGGAGTTCTGCACCAGCCGCAGGAGATGGAGCCAGCACTCGAAAGAGCGGAAAAGCTGATTTGTGGACTAGGTTAAGGTGAGTGCTTCTATGGGGCGGCGAAGTGTTCGGAGCAGCGAATCGAGGAAATTTTTCCCGGTGAATGGAATTTCCTACTCTTTTTTTGCGGTCTCTGGCGGGCAAAAATGCGCAAGTCCTGTATTTTCAATCGAGAGGCGATTGGCATGGATCATGCACTATCACAGGCCAGACGAAGTGGCGCGCATCAGGGCGCTTTCGAATGGATCTATCGGCCAGAGGTCCTTCGAAAGTGCCTTGGTGCATTTTGGGGCAAAAGCTTCGCGCTATCACCCCGGCAAAAGGCCAGCAGAAAGTTAGACGAGCGCCACCTTCTCCCGCAGATCGATTCCGGCACGGCGCAGGATGGCAGTGATTTCGCCATCGTTCAGGCGAGTAGCGTCGTATTCCACACGAATGGTTTGCTCTTTCTCGTCAAATACAATCTTGCGCACGCCATAGACTTCCCAGGCATTGTTCAAAGCCATCATCTGTTTTTCGCCCGGAGGCGTTCCGTATTTGAAAACAACGTCAAGCAGGGTCATTGGTTCCTCGAATGAGAATTCGGTCCGGGCATATACAGCTCGTCCCGTTCCGTGCTGGTGTAACTATCTAATATAGTCGAATCGAGTATAAAGGCAGAACTGAATGGCGGACCTCAATCCAATGACGGGTACTATTGAGCCCGAGCCGGGGACGGTGCAGGACCCGGTTTGCGGCATGTACGTGGATCCGCGGAAGGCGCGCGGCGGCTCCGCTGACTACAAAGGGAAGAGCTACTACTTTTGCGGTGCGCGCTGCCGCGAACGATTCACTGCGGAGCCAGAGCAATTTCTGGCGCCTAAAAAAACGCAGTCAGTGCCACTCACCAGCATTACCCTGGGCAAGCCAGCCACAGCCAGCACGGTTCCGCAACAGCAGAAAGCATCCGTCACTTATGTTTGCCCCATGGACCCGGAGGTGCGCGAGAGCAAGCCGGGGCCGTGCCCAGTATGTGGGATGGCCCTGGAAGCGGAGGCTGTGGAATATAGGTGTCCCATGCATCCGGAGATCGTAAGAAGCGCTCAGGGCGTATGCCCTGTTTGCGGAATGGCGCTGGAGCCGCGAGTAGCCGCCAATGCGCAGGTGGAAGACGACAGCGAGTTGCGCTCCATGCAACGGCGCTTCTGGGTTGGACTCGTACTGAGCATTCCCTTGCTGGCTATGACCATGGGCGGTAGAGGGGAAGGCAGTCCATATGCCGACAGGATGGAATGGATACAGTTTGCTCTGGCCACACCGGTTGTCCTCTGGGGAGGGTGGCCGTTTTTTCAGCGTGGCTGGGCGTCACTGGTAAATCGTCATCTCAACATGTTCACACTGATCGCCCTGGGCACAGGCACGGCGTATCTCTACAGCGTGGTGGCCACGGTGGCGCCGGGAATCTTCCCGGCATCGTTTCGCGGCCCCGGCGGTCATCCGGAAATTTACTTTGAGGCCAGCGCCATCATCATCACGCTGGTGTTGCTGGGCCAGGTGCTCGAGCTGCGCGCGCGGCGGCAAACCGGCAGTGCAATCCGCGCCCTGCTCGACCTGAGTCCAAAGACGGCGAACCGCGTGCGCACCGATGGCTCGGATGAGGAGATTTCACTCGATAGTGTGAAGCTCGGTGACCGCCTGCGCGTGCGCCCAGGAGACCGGGTTCCGGTAGATGGAACCGTAGAAGAAGGAAGCAGCGCGGTGGATGAATCCATGATCACCGGCGAATCTATTCCGGTAGAAAAAGCGGCGGGTGAAAAGGTCATCGGCGGAACGATCAATCAGACAGGGTCGTTTGTGATGCGGGCTGAGAAGCTTGGCGCACAAACCCTGCTGGCGCAGATTGTGCGCATGGTGGCGGAAGCTCAGCGCAGCCGCGCTCCCATACAGTCTCTGGCCGACCGTGTGTCGGCGTGGTTTGTCCCGGCGGTGGCGCTGGTGGCCGTGCTTACCTTTGCCAGCTGGGCCATCTGGGGGCCAGAGCCGCGTTTTGCTTACGCGCTGGTGAACGCCGTGGCGGTGCTGATCATCGCCTGCCCCTGTGCGCTCGGCCTGGCCACACCAATGGCCATCATGGTGGGCACGGGGCGCGGCGCGCGCGCCGGAGTTCTGGTGAAGAATGCCGAGGCCATTGAAACCATGGAGAAGGTCGATGTTCTGGTGATGGACAAAACCGGCACTCTGACCGAGGGCAAGCCGCGCGTGAGTGGCGTGATCGCGAATGGCGGGCTCAGTGAAGACGAAGTCCTGCTCCTCGCGGCGTCACTGGAGCGCGCAAGTGAGCATCCACTGGCTGCGGCCGTGGTCAAAGGCGCGGAGCAGCGCGGCCTGCGTTTGAGTCCGGCGGAAAACTTTCAGTCACTCACCGGCAAAGGCATTGTGGGAGTTGTCGATGGGCATACGGTAATCGTAGGTAATTCCGCTCTGCTTGAGGAGAAGCAGATTACTGCTGGCGGGCTGGCGCTGCAGGGCGAACATCTGCGGCGTCGCGGACAAACTGTAATGCTGGTGGCCGTGAATGGAAAGCCCGCGGGCATCATCGCTGTGGCTGATGCGGTAAAAAACTCCACTGCGCAGGCATTAAAAAAGTTGCGCGAAAACGGACTTCGCCTGGTCATGCTCACCGGTGATAGCCGGGCCACGGCTGAGGCCATCGCGCACGAACTGCACATCACGGAATTTGAAGCCGAGGTCCTTCCCCAGCGGAAGCTTGAAGTCATCCGCAACCTTCAGGCCGCTGGTCACATTGTCGCCATGGCGGGAGACGGTATCAATGATGCTCCGGCCCTGGCCCAGGCAGACGTTGGCATCGCCATGGGGACCGGGACTGACGTGGCCATGGAAAGCGGCGACATCACGCTGGTCAGGGGCGATCTGCGGGCCATTGTCCGCGCGCGAAATCTGAGCAAAGCGACCATGCGCAACATCCGCCAGAATCTGTTTTTTGCCTTTATCTACAACTTGCTGGGCGTGCCGATTGCCGCCGGAGTGCTCTATCCGTTTTTCAGGGTGCTGCTGCACCCCATGATTGCCGCTGCCGCCATGAGCTTTAGCTCGGTCTCGGTGATTGCCAATGCGCTGCGCCTGCGGCGGGTACGGCTGTGAGAGCAAGCACACACGAAGGTAACTTTGCTGGTTTTACCGTTTGGCTATGATGGGAATTATGCCGGCTGAAGTGCTCCATTGTCCTTCGTGCGGCGCCTCGGTGGCGAGTGACGCCACAAAGTGCGCGTACTGCGGCGTGCATCTGGCGACTGCTGCTTGTCCTTCCTGTTTTGGAGTGATGTTTGTGGGCGCGAAATTCTGCTCTCACTGTGGCGCGCGCGCTGCCCGAACCGAGGTTGCGGATGGGAAGCAACTCTGTCCGCGCTGCCAGGCGGAGATGAAGGTCGTGATGATCGGCGGCAGCAGCCTGGAAGAATGCATGAAGTGCGAGGGGTTGTGGGTCGATGTCACCACTCTGCAGCAAATTTGCGCCGAACGCGAAAAGCAGGCCGCTGTACTGGGCATGCCTGCGCCCGCGCTGGAGAAGCCGGGGATAGAAAAAAATATCCGCTATATTCCGTGCCCGGTCTGCCACAAGCTCATGAACCGGGTGAATTTCGCCCGCTGCTCCAATGTGATTGTGGACGTATGCAAGGTACACGGCACATGGTTCGACAAGGATGAACTGCGGCGCACGGTTGAATTCATACGCTCCGGCGGTCTTGAAAAAGCCCGCGAACGCCAGTTGTCCGCGATGGAAGAGGAGCGGAAAAGGCTGCTCTCCGCCCAGCACGCTGGAATACCACTGGACTTTGAAATTGCATCTGCTTCTGAAAATCGAGAGGCCAGCAGCGGGGTGCCCCGGGCGATTGATCTTTTGATTTCTCTGCTGCGCTGAGAACGTGAGGCAAGGCCAACCATCACGCTCCCATACGAAACTCAGCTTTACACCACCTTTTGCTTCCAGCGTCCTCGGCGAAACAGAAGAATCGAGGCAATAGAAAGCAACATTTCCGTAGTGAAAATGGCGAAATAAATTCCGCTGGGTCCGAACTGCAGGCGTTTCCCCAGCAGAAAAGCCAGCGGAATCTGAATGATCCAGTAACACACCAAATTGACCATCGACGGAGTAAAGGTATCGCCCGCGCCGTTGAAAGCCTGAATAATCACCAGACCGTACGCATAAAGTACGTAGCAGAGGCTGATGATGCGCAGGCAGTTCGCGCCGTTTGTAATCACCACGGGATCGCTGCTGAAGATGGCAATCAGCCGTGGCGCAAACGTGAGGTAAATCAACGAGACCGACCCAAGAAAGATCATGTTGAAGAACCCAGCTCGCCAGACCGACCGCTCCGCTCTTTCCGGATGTTTTGCGCCCAGATTTTGCCCAACGAGCGTAGCTGCGGCTGAACCCAGCCCCCACGATGGAAGAATCGAAAAGATCACGATGCGAATGGCGACTGTATATCCTGCGGTGACAGCGCTGCCGAACGACTGCACCAGCCGCACCATCAGAACCCAGCTTGCGGTGGCAATCAGAAACTGCAGTACTCCATTGCCGGCCACACGCATGATGTTGACCATCACTGTGAAATAAATGCGCAGGTGCTCACGGCGAATGCTGATGCGTCCGCTGCCCCGGAAGAGGAGCCAAAGCTGAAACAAAACGCCCACACTCCGTCCGATAGTGGTCGATACCGCGGCTCCGGTGACGCCAAGTCGCGGGAACGGCCCCAGCCCCAGAATGAGACAGGGATCGAGGCAAATGTTGATCAGGTTCGCCAGCCACAACACACGCATGGCCACGGCAGCGTCTCCCGCGCCGCGAAAAATAGCGTTCATAAGAAACAGCATCAAAATAATTCCCGAGCCGCTCAGCATGGTTCGCGTATACGTGGAACCGGTATGCAGGATCGCCGGACTGGCGCCCATCAGCGCCAGCATCCTGGGCGCAAGCGGAAAGCAAATGGCAAAGATCAGCGCGGCAGCGCATACTCCCAGAATCATGGACTGCACCGCGGCGCGAGAAGCGCCTTCTTTATCCTGCTCGCCGGTGCGGCGCGCCACCACGGCGGTGGTTCCCATGCTGAGCCCGATGGCCACGGCAAACACCATGACCAGCATGCCTTCGGTGATGCCGACCGTGGCCGTGGCGTCCGCGCCCAGATGGGCGACAAAAAAGATGTCCACAATGCCGAAGAGCGATTCCATGGCCATTTCCAGCACCATGGGAATGGCCAGCAGCACAATGGCGCGGTCAATGGAGATGGCGGTAAAGTTCTGCCGGGAGCCAAACAGCGCTTCCTTCAGCAACGCAAGCGTGCTTTGTATTCTGCCGGTCGAGAGTTCGGATACAGGTGAGTTCAATACGGATTCTCCATTTTAGATTCAACAAATCGGCAATCGGATTTGAGTGAAATCACACTGCCGGAATTGGCGAGTGACCAAGTAAACTATCGAGGCTGGAGAGGCAGAATCATTGAAGTGGGTTCTTTTGTATCACAGCTTTGGTGGACAATGCAAAGTGCATTTTTAGCGGATCAGCGCTACCGTATGTTCTATAATCCCGCGCGAGGATTGGAAGTTATGAAAACCATTTTTACCGCACTCGTTCTCATTACGCTGGCCTCTGCCCAGGAGCAGGGAAGAGTGGTCCGCTATCAGATCAAGACGAATGAACTGAAGTACACCTTTGCCGCCTCTCATGCTCCGGTGGCGCGTCTGCAGTCGGGGGACATCCTTGAAACCAACACCGTGGACTGCTTCGGCAACGCGGTGCGAAAGCGCGGAGACACGCTCAGCATGGCTCCAGGCGACAATCCTCTTTCCGGCCCGTTTTACGTGGAAGGCGCGGAGCCAGGGGACACGCTGGCGGTGAAGATTCTCGACCTGCAGGTGGACAGCGATCAGGGTGTGGGCGCGCTGGCTCCGGGATTCGGCGCCATCAATTCCACCAATTACACGCCCATGATCAATCCGCCGATTCCGGAAAAAATCTGGTTCTATCCCATCGACCACGCCACCAATACGGCTACTTTTCAGGCGCTTGATTCCAAATTCAAAGTAAAAATTCCGCTGCATCCGTTCTTTGGCTGCATTGGCGTGGCTCCGGCGGGCGGCGAGGCCCGCAGCTCCGTTGTGCCGGAAGCGTTTGGCGGCAACATGGACTCTCCGGAAGCCAGCGTGGGAAATACAGTTTATTTCCCGGTGAATGCACCGGGTGCACTGCTGTTCCTGGGAGACGGCCATGCCGCCATGGGCGATGGTGAAGTCGCAGGCACGGCAATCGAAGTCCCGCTGCGCAGCCGCGTGCAGGTAAGCGTGATCAAAGGCAAAAAGATCAGCTGGCCGCGCTTTGAAAACAATGACTACATCATGACCGTGGGCGCGTACCGTCCGCTCGATGATGCTTTGCGAATCGCCTTCACCGAACTGGTCACATGGATTCACAACGACTACGGTCTTTCCGAACTGGATGCCTACGAATTGCTCTCGCAGGTGGCGGAGATCCACCTGAATGAGATGGTGGACCCGAACTATGTTGTGGTGGCGAAGATCAATAAGAAGTTTTTGCCGGTGCGGACTACGACGGAGGTGAAATAAGCACCTACAGCGTTTTCAGATATTCAAGAATCTCCGGACTTGTCCAGTCGAGAGGGCCCACGATCTTGCGGCGAAGTGTGCCCTTGGCATCAATAATGAAAGTCTCCGGCTGGCCTGTGGTGCCGTAAAGATCGCTGCTTTTGTCCTGGGCATCACGAACGGTAAGAAGCTCCACCTGGTACTGGTGCAGAAAATTGTAATAATCCGCCTCGGAGTCGCGGATATCCACGGCCAGCACCGTGACGTTGCTGCCCATTTGCTTTTGCATACGGATCAGTGACGGCATTTCCTCAATACACGGCCCGCACCAGCTGGCCCAGAAGTTCAGCACCACGGGCTTGCCGCGAAGGGCGTGCAGGGAAATGGTGCGGTCTTTGTCCGTGATGGTGAAATCCGGAGCAGGCGAACCAATCATTCGCGGATGGGAACCACGATCGCATCCGGCCATAACGGACATGAGGACGAGAATAATACCCAAACGCTTCACATCCGTATAATAAACCCAGACACATGGAATTCGTCCAGCCATTAAAAAATGTTCACGTGATCGTGCCGGCGCGCAACGAGCAGGATTGTATCGGCCGCTGCCTCGGATCACTGATCAGCCAGCAGGGAATCGACTGCCAAATCACCCTGGTGGACGACAATTCCAGCGACCGCACGCGGGCCATAGCCGAATCATTTCCTGGAGTGCGCGTGCTCGAAGCGGGCGAACCCGCCCCTGGAACCATAGGCAAATGCAATGCCCTTATCACCGGTGCGCGGGGCGCTACCGCTGCCTGGCTTTTGTTTACGGATGCTGACACTTTCCATCTGCCCGGGTCGCTCGCCGCTGCCGTAAAGCAGGCGGAAGAGCGCGGCGCAGACATGCTGTCTTTTTCTCCCATGCAGGAGACCGGCTCGCTGCCGGAGATGGCCCTGATGCCCGTGATCTTCGCCGATCTTGTGCAGGTGTATCCGCCGGCTCGCGTGAATGATCCGCGCGACCCCACTGCCGCGGTCAACGGACAATACCTGCTGGTACGGCGCGAGGTATACGAAAAACTCGGCGGACATGCTGCGGTCGCCGGTGAGGTCCTTGAAGACGTTGCTTTGGCGAAACTCTTCAAGAATGCCGGATACAAAATATGGTTCGCACACGGAGCAGGTTTGGTGCAGACCAGAATGTACCGCAGCTTCCCGACGATGATCGAAGGCTGGACCAAGAACCTTGCGTTGCTGTTTTCCAGTCCTTTGCGCCTGGCTGGCTCTCGCGCCCTGGAGTTCGCTGTGATTTCAGTAACGGCTGCGGCGGCCATCCTGCTTCTGTCGCAGCAGCGTTATTTTGCCGCAGGGGGCCTGGGGGCGTACTGCCTGTTGCGGTACATACGTTTTTGGGCGCGCATCGCCAAAGCGCACTTTCCCCTGTCAGCGAACCTGATGGCATTATTTGGGCTGCCGTTGTTTGCCTGGCTCTTGTGGCGCTCATGGTTCCAGATTCACGTCCGGCGCGCCGTGACCTGGAAAGGGCGGACCTGCGCCCATTTCGCCCCGGCTGCGGCCAATTCATCCTCGCGAAAGGAAAGTCTTACCTAGACAGATGGTCTATCTGACGAGAAAAGCCGAATTTTCCGCCGCGCACTATTATCACAACCCCGAATTCAGCGCAGAAGAAAACCAGCGCATCTTCGGTAAGTGCAGCAATCTGAACGGCCACGGCCACAATTACACGCTCGAGGTCACGGTGAAAGGCGAGGTGGACGCGCGGTCAGGCTTTGTTGTGGACCTCAAGGAACTCAAGGACGTGATGCATCGCGAAGTCATCGAGGCCATGGATCATCGCTTCCTCAACAAGGAAATCGCGGAATTTCGCGACCGCATTCCCACCACAGAGAATATCGCCATCAGTATCTGGAACCGTCTGCAACCTAAACTGCGCGTGGCCCAAATGCACCGCGTCCGGCTGTATGAGACGCCGGATCTCTTTGTGGATTATTACGGAGAAGCATGAAGGCTTATCTCACCCGCCGTTACCGTTTTTCTGCTTCGCACAGGCTGCACTGCCATTCCATGTCGGAAGACGAGAATCGCTCCGTTTATGGCAAATGCAATAATCCGCATGGACATGGTCACAATTATTTCCTTGAAGTCACCGTGGCCGGGCCGGTCGATCCCAATACGGGAATGGTCTGTAATCTCGCGGATTTAGATGGTTTTGTGAACAGTAAGATTGTCCAGCGGTATGATCGGGAAAATCTGAATACGCTGGCAGAATTTAGCACCGCCGTGCCCACGACCGAGAATCTTTGCATTGAGGTTTACAATGTTCTGCACTCGGGCTTTCATCACGCACAAGTGGAGAAGGTCCGCATGGAAGAAACAATGCTCAACTCATTCGAGTACGCCGGAGGAAGGGAAGTCCGCCGCTAGTGCGGCGCGACGAACATGAAACCTGTAGACGAACAACTTACATTGAGTTCCGCCAGCATCCAGGAACTGCTGCGCGAACTTCTGCTTCGCCTGGGCGAAGACCCGGAACGTGACGGTTTGCTGCGTACGCCGGAGCGCATGCAAAAGGCGCTCGAATATCTCACTCATGGCTACAACCAGGATCCGGACAAGATCCTGAACGGCGCGCTCTTTAAAGTCGATTATGACGAGATGGTCATCGTCAAGGACATTGAGATGTTCAGCCTGTGCGAGCATCACATGCTCCCTTTTTTCGGCAAAGTACACGTGGCCTACATTCCCAATGGCAAGGTCATTGGCCTGAGCAAGATTGCCCGCCTGGTCGATGTTTTTGCCCGGCGTTTGCAGGTGCAGGAGCGCCTGACGGTGCAGATTGCCGGCGCCATTCAAGCTGCCATCCAGCCGCAGGGCGTGGGTGTGGTGATTGAGGCGCGGCACCTCTGCGTAATGATGCGCGGTGTGGAAAAGCAACATTCGTCCGCCGTGACCTCGCACATGGTGGGCAGCTTCCGCGATTCGGAAAAGACGCGCAAGGAATTTTTAGCGTTAATCCACAATGGAAAAAATGGAAGCGCGTTTTGATGCCTGAACCTGCAAGCCCAAAAGTAGCGGTGATTACCGGCGGCGGCAGCGGCATTGGCCTGGCAATCGCGCGCGCCCTGGCCCATGCCGGTTTATCTGTGGTGATTACCGGACGCAGTGAAGCCCGCCTGAACGCGGCCGTTCTCCTTTGCGGAGATGAGAACATAACAAGTTTTCCCTGTGACGTTACCGATCCACGCTCGGTTGAAAAACTGTTTTTGTGGGTCCATGACCGTTATGCTTCTTTGCACGTTCTGGTGAATAACGCCGGAGTTGCTCATGCCTTCGCATCCGTGCCGGAATTTTCTTTGGAGACATGGAAGCAGGTGATCGACACCAACCTGACGGGCACGTTTCTCTGTGCTCGCGCGGCGCTTCCGTTGATGGGCCCAGGCAGCGCCATCGTCAACAATCTGTCAGTGGCGGCCGTAAAGCCCTTTGCCGGCATGTCTGCCTACAATGCTTCCAAGGCTGGCGCGCTGGGCTTTACCAATGTACTGCGAGAAGAGTTGCGCAGCCGAGGCATTCGCGTGCTGGCGCTGCTGCCAGGGGCCACGGATACCGAGATTTGGAACCAGTTCTGGAGCGAGGCGCCGCGCGAAAAAATGGTTTCTGCCGATACGGTGGCCCAGCTAGTCCTGAACGCCGTGCTGGCGCCGCCCGTAGCCATGGTCGAAGAAATTCGTATTGGCCCCACCGCTGGTGCGCTTTAGGCTTCGTAGAATAAATAATGGCGGCGCGCGGGCAGCAACTTGATCAGCGCCACGCCGGCAATAAAGCCGCCTACGTGTGCCCACACTGCAATGCCGCCATCTTCATGGTTTAAAGAAAGCGTGGAGGCGGCCCCGCTCAGAAACTGCAGAACGAACCAGTAGCCCAGTACCAGCCAGGCCGGAAGCCAGAAGATGAAAAAGCCGAACCAGGTCAGCACGCGGGCGGAAGGGAACAGCAGGAAATAAGCTCCCATCACGCCGGCAATCGCGCCGCTGGCGCCGACCGTGGGAATCTGGGAGTGAAGGTTGAGCGCAAACTGCGTAAAGCCTGCTGCCAGACCGCAGGTGAGATAAAACAACAGGTAACGAAAATGCCCCAGACGATCTTCGACATTGTCGCCCCAGATCACCAGCGCCCACATGTTGGAGAGCAGATGCACCAATCCGCCATGCAAAAACATCGAGGTAAAGAACGGCAGAATTCCGGCTGCAGCCGGCAGTGCTCCGGAAAGCCAGCCATCCACGTGCCTGGGCACCAGGCCGAACTGCATGGCGAACGCATACTTCTCGCGGTTAGACAGCGGGTACTCAAATAAATAGACAAGGACATTCAGCGCGATCAGAAAATAATTGACAACCGGCGTGGTGGAACGAGGCGCATCGTCACGAATCGGAATCATTTACGTATTTGGCTGCTTACTAATTATGATGCTTGATAAATGGGAATAGCTCAAGTGGACGGAGTATTGATCGTTAACAAACAGGCGGGAATGACCTCGCATGACGTGGTGGCGAAGGTGCGCCGCATCATCGGCGAAAAGTCTGTGGGGCATCTCGGCACCCTCGATCCTATGGCCACCGGCGTGCTGCCTCTGGTGCTGGGGCGCTTCACCCGCCTGGCACAGTTTTACAACGAAGCCGATAAGCGCTATGAGGGGACAATCCGCTTTGGTTTTGCAACCGATACCTATGATGCCGAAGGCGAGGCGAGCAGCCCCGAGCAGCCAGTGAATTTGTCACTGGAGCAGGTTCAGGCCGCCGCCGTTAAGTTTGCCGGCAAGCTGCAGCAGGCGCCGCCGCCATTTTCCGCCAAAAAAGTTGCCGGCGTTCCGGCGTACAAGCTGGCTCGCAAAAATCAGCCAGTCGAGTTGCGCAGCAAAGAGGTTGAGATCAAGGAATTCGAGATCACCAGCTGGGATGGCGCGTGTGCAGGGTTTCAGGCCTGGGTAAGCTCCGGTACATATATCCGCTCCATCGCGCACGAACTGGGACAGACGCTTGGCCCTGGAGCGCATCTGGCAAAGCTGACGCGGACGACAGTCCGCGAGTTCGCAATTGCCGAAGCCCACACGCTGGAAGAGATCGCCCAGGCTGTGTCTGATAATTCCACCGCCTGCCTCATGTTGCATCCGCGCCTGGTTTTGCCGGAGTTTCCCGCCGTCACCGCGCCGGCGGATACCCTAACGAAAATTCGACACGGCGCAGCAGTCAACCTGCCAGAATTCAGCAAAGCTCCTGTAATCAGAGTTTTCTCCGGACAACGCACACTCCTGGCCATAGCCCGGCGCGTTGCTGGAACACTATTCCAGCCCAAGGTGGTGCTGGAAAGCCAATAAACCGCCTCAAACCCAGCGTCCGATAATGAGTATCCGCGTATATCGGTAAGTCTGATAACGCGCTCCCCTGCTGCACACATCCCGCACGCATAGCATCAACCGCACGCAGTAACGCTGCCATACCAGATGTCGGTGGAGGCTGAGCAATGCAACGTGCATGGACGCAGCGCGGTCGTAGCGCGGCAATGAGGGTGCTGGATTACTTCGATGTGATGATCCGCCTGGCGCGGTCCGCCAATGACCGCCGCGCCCTGAACCACTGGGAGCACTGCTGGGCCATGGTCGCCGCACTGGTGTATGGCGATTGCCGCGTACCTCCGCAGTTCAGCGCGCCACAGATGGCAGCCATGGCCGATATACACCAGCGCCACCTTACCTCACAGTATGGCGCTGCCAGCTCACAGTGTGGCACCGGTACCGCATCGCCCCGGCCACAGTGGTACATCGACAAATATTCGCGCCCGCTGCGCAAGGTAGTTGCCCGCACCATTGAGCAGGTGCCGGACGCACGCAGCAGGAAGATCATGGAAATGCACTGGGACGTGCTTGAGTGCCATCACAAGCTGTCGTCCCATGCGCACAGCTACGGCGCACGCCCTGCACGCCACCGCCGTTGCGATCAGTGTCCTCGTCAGTCTCCCGTAGTACCCAATCCAGCACGGAAAGAGGCAGTAAATGGCTAAACATTCGAGCACCGATGTGCTCATACCGCGTGACGTGTACGAACGCATGTGCAATGTCATGATCGAGCTAACCAACCGTGGAGCCAGTCAAGAGGCCATGGTAAAGCGCATAGCCAAAGCTGGCGAGGTCAAGGATGTAGTGTCGTACATCGACCGTATGCGCAAATACATGAAGCGCCACGCTCCGGCGCGCCATGTACACCACGTAGACGCACTGCCGCAACCATCCAGCAGGCAGAGCAAGCGCAAGCAGGCACCGCGCAAGCCAGTATCGCGGCGCAGTGTAGCTACCGGCACTGTTACGGGCGCAACACAGCAGGCATCCAGCCAGCCAGTTGCTGCGGTTGCCCCTGCATCAACCAGCGAGGGCGTATCCGCATAATCCATGGCAGACCTGAAGATCATCCCGCTGCACCTGATTGATCAACCTGCGCTGGCCCAGCGTAGCCAGATGAATGAGGAGCAGCTTGCAGAGCTGGCCGCAGACATCCAGCGCAACGGACTAATCCACCCCATAGCGGTTTATGGGGTGGATGGCAGGTATCAAATTGCCGCAGGCCACAGGCGTTACATGGCGTGCCGCATGATCAACCGCGAGTCGATAGAGGCCCGCGACTACACCGGCAGCGGCATCCAGCCCGAAGCAATCATGTTTGCCGAGAACGGATACCGCGAAGAGATCAGCGATTGCGACATGGCTATATGGCTTTCGCAGATCACCGAGAAGTACAACCTGCCGATTGATCAACTCATGAAGCTGACGGGTAAGAGTGAGAACTGGATCAATAAGCGCCTGTCACTCTTCTCTGGCGATAAACGGATATTCGACGCGCTGTACGCCGGGCATATAAACCTCGGACACGCTGTAGAGTTGAATCAATTCCCGGATGACTACATTGCCATGTATCTGGAGGTAGTTATTCGCAGCACGCCGCCGATTGCCACGGTAAGGCAGTGGCGGCACGATCTCCAACTACAAAACATGCCAGCGCCAGTGTCACAAGATGGCCAGCCACAGCCTGCAGGGCCAGCGCCCCTGCCCGGCGTGGTCGTTGAATCGTGCTGGTGGTGTGAAAGCAACATGATGCCGTGGTCAATGCGACATGTCCGCGTGCACGAGCATTGCCTCGAAGCACTCAAGAAAGCACAAAACCAACAACCGTAGGAGGTAGTTGCACCGTGTTCAAGTTGATTAGATGGGTGTTATGCACCATGTCCTTAGGGATTGCCGTGCTGCTCTTATGTGTAGAGCCATACATGCTTACACAGCATGGCCACGTAATGCGGGACGCGCAGCTGGCTGGATTCGTACTGGCCAGCAACGTGTCAATCATGCTGCTGATAGCGTCATTTGCGATTACTCCGCGCAAGCATAAGCCTGCTGCACGTGCAGCGGCTACACCTATCCGTAAACCGGGTAATGATCCGACATGCGAGCGATGCGGCCAGGTGCCCGTAACGTCATATATGCGAGCACGTGATTTGATGTTGTGCTCTATATGTGTGGACGGTTTATCGTTTATACACGATACGGTTGTACCAATTGAGCATGGCATACAGCTACGCGCACAGCTGCGAGGTACCGGCAATGAGCCAGCGTAGCGCGTACACAACTAAAGGCGCACGGTATGGTACGAGGGGAGCGCTGCGGTGTGTATACACAATCACCGACTCAAGCTACCGCCGCATTGCGTGCAACATGCCCGGCGTAAGGCGTGTGGTACGGGGACAATTCGGCACTACGCGCAAGGTGCTGTGTAACTCGTGCGCAGACGTGTTGCGAGTAATCGGCTGGACTGTTGAGGTTGCGGAGGAACGGCCATGATCATGTGCTGCTACCCACGCTGCACGCTGCCCGAGCACCTTGAGGGCGATCACCACATAGGCAGGCCGCCGCTGCCGTTCGGCGCTCTCCGCGTGGTGCAGCGGTTTAATACCAAACACGTGCCATGCATCATGCGTGACGATGGATTAGCCCACAGATGGGCTGTATGTCTGTGTATGGATGATCAAGGGTACGCATGGGAGCTGTGCAGAGATTGCTGGCTGCGCGGCGGACATATGTTTCCCCCGCAGATAACACAGCAGGACGGTGCAGCATGAAGCACCCTGTAACCGGCGAGCGCGCCATTGCGATCACCGCAAGCCAACTGGAGGCCATGCAAGAGTGCATTGCTTGCCATCCAGCACCACACTTTGTACCAAACATGCAAACCTCTGTCGCCCTGCTTAACCGTGGCTGGATACGCAAGGCGGACCCGGGCGCACAGATCACCACACGTTCCATGTACTACATCACCGATGCAGGCCGCACAGCCTGCCGCATAGCAGTAAGGAGCGCACCATGCAAACGCGTGAGCAATTCGTAATATCCGCCCGTGACGCAGCAGCCAAGGCCGGTCACATCTGGCCTGAGTATGCTGCGTGTGAAGCCGCGCTGGAGTCTAACTTCGGCACCAGTAAGCTTGCAACTGAAGGTAATAACCTGTTTGGCCGCAAACAGTCACACGCGCACCCTGTATACGACACCGTATCAATTGCAACCATGGAATACGTAAACGGCGACCAATATCACGTGATGGCGCAATGGGTCAAATATCCGGACATTGCCACATGTTTCAGTGACAGGATGGACACGCTGCGCCGCCTGCGTACCGTCTACACGGAATACAACGATGCTCTACATGCCCCTGATGGTTACACGTTCGTGTGCGACGTGAGCCACAGGTGGAGCACCGACCCTGACCGAGCCAAGAAGGTGTTGTACCTATACGCCACCTTCAAGCGAGTGCTGTAGATGTACGACGCCACTGGAGTAATACCGGAAGAACTCATGTACATTGAGCGCCGCAAAGATGTGCGCCAGTGGCTTATATCATTTCCCGTGCCCGGACACGTAAAGAGGGAATTGCTGCTGTCGTGGGCGCGCACGGTGTTTGTCAAGCTGAGCGAGAGAGAGATTGTGGAGGTTATGAACAGTGGAACCCAGCCATAAACCATCAACCACTGGCGAGTACTTACTGGAGCGCGTTGCGGGCCTTGAACCCATAATGCAAGCGCTGGTCGATCACCGAGTACCCATGGATGCATTACTGAAGCACGTGCGCAAGATGTACGCAATGGCGGCGCTCGATATTGAGCGCGGCAATGCGTGCAGAGCGTCAGTGCGAATTGGAATGCACCGCAACAGCCTGCGACATATTGTCGGCAGGCGTAAGGAGCGACATGCAGGCAATTAATCCAAGCGATTTACCCATGTACGACAGGATGCGCAAACAGGTATCACTCGCCGCCGTTCATGCCATGGACATGCTGCGAGAGGATAAGCCATACGATGCTGCATACTACGCTCGCGTTGCGCTTGATCGTTGCAATGACCTAGTAAAGTACGTAGAGACAGCGCGCAGCCAGGAGAAGGTGAGCGATTAATGTGTAATATAGCCTTTGATATATGCGTGCTCGACATTGACAACCAGCCATCAATTGTCGGCATAACCGTGCACGTAACTGGTGAGCCTATTGTTGTCACCGTAAGCGTGTGCACTGATAAAGCGCGCTCGATAGCAGCATCCCTGCTGCTGGCTGCACGCGATGCGGACCAGACCACAGCCGTGCCGAGGCCTGCACTGGTCAAACACTAACAGGAGGCACAACATGCCGGACAAGCGCACGATGTATTACGTGATATTGGCCAGCGGCACAATAGTGTGGTCGCCACGTATGTCATTTTTGGTACGCCTGCAAATAACACAGGTGTTCGATACTGCAACCTGCGGAGGTATATACATTGAGCGCACAGCCACCGCCTAGGCCGGGCATAGCTCAGAAGCTGCTGGCAGAGCGCCAGCAGCTGCCGGGCCTGATCCCACAGGAGATTGCCATATTCAAGGCATGGTGGGCAGTGCACGAGCACGAGTACACGTCCGCTGACTTCAATGTGCGCGTGGGGGTTGGCGTTGACCCAGGCGCTCAGTTCGACGAAGCCACGCGCCGAACGGCAGTGATGTCAACGCAGTACCGCGTTGATGCACTGCTGCACACAGGCAATCAGGCGCACATTGTGGAGGTAAAGTTCAGGGCAAGCCCGCTGGTGCTTGGGCAGATACTGTCATACCGCGAGCTATGGCTGAGGTCTAATCCCGGACAGCAGCAGCCAATCCTGCGTGTGCTGTACTTCCAGACCAATGATGACACCCTGTACGTACTCGACAAGTTTGGCGTGCTTCACGATCAGGTAGACGCAGACTTCAGTACCATCAAAGTAACCAAGCAAATTTAAACTACACAATCGCCGTTGCTCATTATCGCAAACAATCAATGCTAAATCTGCAAGCTGTACGTGCCAAAATAATTACATGCCAAACATTTAAGCCACAAAGTTCAGTCCAAAAAGTTTCCGATGCCACGCCTAAATAATTTATTGGCAGTAATAAAATTTACCGGGCGCCGCGACTTCGCCGCGGCGGCGGGTTGCCACGGTACACACACAGCACCGCAGGTCCAGATATCTGATCGGCCGGCTTGCGTGTTAACACGCGCCTCCGGAGTCAAACGGCAAAAAATGCAGCCACCAACACAAAAATATGGCCATATTTGCCATCTGGCAGGCCGCTGGAGGTCACGGAGCCACGCAGGCAATGGGTATACATGGCATACGGTGTTAACGCGGTTTATTGTCCAGGAGTGCTTACCTCCTGCAGGAGGTGTTAACACGGCAGAGCGGACGAGGCGGGCAGTGGTGATTACATGAAATTTATTAATGGCTGGAAACGCTGCCAGGGTGGGGTTGCGGCAACGAGCCAGTGTTGTCTGTAGTGTCGATCGTATCGTTGCCGGGGTCCAGAAAGCAGCGCATCCAGAGAAGCTCACACAGTGTGCGCCTGTGCATTACGTGCGCCGAGGCAATCGCAACAGGCACACCACCACGTGCCCTGATGGTAGAATTGCAGGGCGCAATACGCGCAGCTACCAAACTGCGTGAGTCGGAGTGAGGTCACAACATGAAGCCAGCTGTATGGATAATAATTGCCTGCCTGTGTGGCGCTGGAGGTTTTGCGTCCGGATGGGCAGCGCACACACAGTCCGCGCCAGTGCTGCACGTGGTTGTAGATGATATTCCATTTATGACCGCAACGCCTGCGATGCCTCGCAGGACTAAGGCGGACATGGACAAACCAGCGCACGACCTAAATGTAGCGTCATGTATACTGCTCGGCATACCAGACCGTAAAACTGGCCAGATAAAATATCCACACGAGTGCGACCAGTACAAATCGGACATTGCTGCCGCCGTTAACCACGCTAAGCAGTAGGGGTTTGCGGCGGCTTTGCTGGCGGCTTTTTAGGCATCTTTGCAGCTTTAGCCTTAAGAGCATTGGCAAAGTCGATCTCTCTCTGTGTCCACCACAGAGCCAGCGTTGCATGATCTTTGTCGTTGAATCCATTTTCAGCTGCCCAGGCGTCAAAGTCAGCATCCGTTACCAAGCTGCGCTCTCCCAGATACAGCAGCTCCTGCAGGGTCAAATGGCGATGCTGGTGCTCAAGGAATATCCCGCCTCTCCGCAGTCGAATGCTGTGTTCAACATCTGACAAATGCAGGGTGCGCAGCTCTGTCTCGTACTCCTCTGTGCTCATGAACCTGCCTTTGACAAGGGCAATAATTACCTTGACTCCACCACCAGTTTTGGCTATATTTAAGTTCATGGACAACGTCATGAGTAGCGAGCCAAAAAGTCTGCAAGAAGCGGTCGTTTACTTCTCGAACCCTGATAACTGCATCTCTCATCTTGTGGCCCAGCGCTGGCCAGACGGCATCGTAAAATGCCCAAACTGTGGTAATGAGAAAGTCAAATACCGTGCCCATCGCCGCACCTGGACCTGCTCCAGCCACCATGCGAAGCGGGAATTCTCCATCAAAGTTGGGACCATGATGGAGGACTCCCCGATTGGCCTGGATAAATGGCTTATTACCACCTGGCTTCTCACCAATTGCAGGAACGGAATTAGCAGCTATGAGATCGCGCGGGATGTTAAAGTCTCCCAAAAGTGTGCATGGTTCATGCTGCACCGTATCCGGCTGGCTATGCAGGATGACTCCTTTGGCGGCAAGTTCAGCGGCGAATGCGAAGCGGACGAAACCTTCATCGGCGGCAAGGCGCGGAACATGCACATTGATGTGAGAAAGCGCCGCATCACTGGCAGCGGGCCAGGCGACAAAACCGCCGTCATGGGCATACTGGAGCGCGGCGACAGCAAAGGGGCTCACAGCAAAGTGCGTACTGCCGTAATCCCAAACCGCAAAAAGGCAACGCTTCAAGCTAAAGTAAGGGAGCATGTGCAAGCTGGCGCGGCACTGTACAGTGACTTCCTGCTTTCTTATGAAGGGCTGGCCAGTGACTACGCGCATCAGGTTGTAGACCACGCAATAGAGTATGTTCGCGGAGCAGTCCACACCAATGGGCTGGAGAACTTCTGGAGCTTGCTCAAGCGCGGCATCAATGGAACTTATGTGAGCATCGAACCATTTCATCTTTTTCGCTACCTCGACGAACAGACTTTTCGCTATAACAACCGCAAACACCTTAACGACGCTGGCCGCTTCAACCTCGTGATCCGCCAAATTGTCGGCAAACGGCTGACCTTCGCCGAACTAACTGGTAAAGGGTTAGAAACGGCGGCCTGCTAATCCCTTGAGATTGAAACGTGGGAGGCGGGCTAAACCTTAGCCCGCTAAGCTTCGAAAAACAGCTTTTCCAGCGCCATTTTGCGAACCTGCCATAGAGCAAGCTCAGCGCCCTTAATTTTCAGCCTGCATTGCCCTTCGTTATTGATGGTCAGCGATGCCTCAATATGCTGATCCGGTGCAGTCACTACTATGTGGCCACCGCTGAGAACAAATGTAACTGAATCTCTACGCTGAACGGTGCCACCTGTGACTGAAAAACATTCAGCGGCTCCCTTATCGAAAGATAAAAATGGCAGCTCTCCCACTTCTTTACGTTTTTCGACATCCTGCCTCACTTGCTCCCTTAGTTGTTCAAACACACGTACTGCGGAGCAGCCAGCGCGCACTGTGACCCAATCGACATTTTCATCAATAGACATAGATTTACTTACGCTCCAATTTTCTGGCTGCCTTTTTAGCAGCCCGTTTTTTCTTCCACTGTTTTTCGCGGCGCTGTATCTCTTCATGCGACACAGCCAGGACTTTGCGCAGTACCTTGTTGAATTTTTCTAAGTCAGATCGCATCAGCCGCTAGCCCTCTCTTTCTCATGTACTTAACCTACGTTTGACACTCAATGAGTGAAGAAGCGCAGCCATTTCCTCTTTCGTGCAATCTTTCCAGCTCACGTCAGGAATATTGCGTAATTGTTTAATCGAAATGCTAAAACTGCCAGTATTCAAGCGGCCCTGCGCTGCGCGGCGTAAATACCAAGCTAGTAAGTCCGCAGCCTGCAACTGAGGAAGGTGAGGGTCTTCTTGCTCTAAAGACTTGCTTGCGCCGGGTCGTGGACGCTTGAATAGCGGGCTAGGCAATTCAGATTGTAGCATCAGCCTATCCAGCATTTCCGCGCCTTTATCGCCGCGCTCAAATATGTATGCTATAGGCAGATTGGATTTATATTTACCACGAATCAAATACTTAGCCCTAACCGCACAATCGCGGCCACAGGCAGAGAATGGGTTAAACACGCCATCTATCTCGCAAACTTGATTAGCAGAATTAAATAAGTGGTGCTCCATGCGACCACCAATGGTTGCCGCCATACATTCACTAGTTACTTCGGATAAAGCGTCTACAAACTTATTACGGTATGCCTCATTCTTCCATTTAGTATCTGCAAATACTCCGTTTTTTGTACTAAATAGTTCCTTCATATGAAAGTAGGGTGCATTGAACTCCTTGAGAACTAATTTCCAGCCAACCTCCCACTTCTCCCATTTTTCGAGAGATGCAACGAACCCAGCTACTACAGTTGCCGGCTGGCGTATGTCCTGCGCTTCATCCACGCTACAGTCAAAGCACGCCGTATATCCTTGAAAGACTGCAATAGCGCCACTCACATTAAAGGCCCTCCCCCAAACTACACGAATAAAGCGCGCGATTTCAGACTGGCCGGTAATCATACCGCACCCACATTCTCTGCCAAATCTGTGGTGGAGTCAAGGTAATTATTGCCTTGACAAGCGTCAGCAGCTCATCGGCATACGCCCTCTCCTGAGCGATTAACTCTTTACCCGCAATGGCATCTAGCTTGTTCTGGGCAAACGTAGGCGACCATCCCTGGCCGGTTAGAGACTTTAGCCCGTCAAAAGGCGTGATCTTGCCCAGTGACACCAGAACATCAACGTCCTGCGGCGTAAGCCGTGGCAGCAGTTGCTCCATTAGCTCGTCAACGTACGCCTCACTAAACCCCTTCTGCGCAAGCGCCTGCCGCGCTGCGGCTAGGTCTATAGTGCCACGCTGCACCGCGTTTACGTACTGCTGGTCAGTGAGTAAGTCCTGCCGGTATCGTTCATTGAGTTCTCGCGTGTACGGCTTGACAATTAGCGTGTCAATCAATGGCTTTAGGGCTGAACGGTGCAGCCTGCCCAGGCCTAAATTCTGCGCCATCTCCTCTCCAACCTCTCGCCACTCCTTAAGAAAACCCAGAGACTCAATCTCTGTAACGATTGACAATATTGCGGCAGACACACTGAAGTTGATATTGAACCCAGTAAATGCACGCGCTGCCTTCTCTCCGTCTACGCCTGACGGTCCTGATCCGCCGCCAAACTCAAATAGCAATAGATCGTGCAATTTACTTCCAATAGCAACCGCCCTATCTAGCTGTTGCCTTGGGGTTCCGCCACTGGGTATATCTGCAGGGTCAACCTCAACGCTCAACAGATCGGACATGCTGGCGGCAACAACGCCATTGAGTGAGTCCTGATTGTCGCGCCGTGCAGCCTCTATGCCAGTAAGGAATATTTCGGCAATTACAGATGCAATCCTGAACAACACTCCAAACAACCCTATAACCAGAACCGCTGACATGGCGATCAATGCGCCAGCTAGATTAGCAACAGTGCGCGATACTAAGCCTACCTCACTCTCTTTATTTAGGAATCCAAGTATTGCTTTTCTGACCTGCGATCCTGCACGTGTAGCTGCCTCATTGGCAGCATCTATTTTAATATTAGGATCAGCCATTAAATAGTATCCTCGCAGCCTGATTTAGGCAGTTAACTGGGTCGATGCAACCATCGTCTACCCATAGATCATCGTTGAAGTTATCCATCACGGGCGTGCCATCCACGAACTCATTAGGCACCGGCAGTGTGGGGTCTAAGCCTGCGAGTGACGGCACGCCCTCATCCAGCCCAAGATAAAAGCTGGCCGGTGGATTGTGTGCGGGGTTGGCAGGGTCAAAGTTAAGCGGCAGGAACCCCAAACCCTTAGGCGCGCTCTTGCGCGGAGAGGGAAAGAAGAACCCAGGCGGCAGCCCAGTTACCTGCCGGATAAACGCATTGAACACGCGCCGGTAGCTCAGCAGCAGCGTAGGCCTGCGCAGCAGCATTGACGGATCGGCAATCAGGTTCAACAGGTCGATGGTCGCGTTGAGCGTTGCGCGTATTGTCAGGAACACGCCCTGCACGTCGCGCTGGATGGTTCCCAGCACCGCATCAAGCTTATTGGCAATGTTGATGTGCAGGGCACGCAGTATTGAAAGGAACTGCCTGATGTGCTGGATCATCAGGATGAATGGCCGCACGTACATGTTGTAGATGCGGTCGATGTACTTCTGCACGCTCTGCAGGAACTTGATGATAGGCCGCAGATGTGCCTCAAGGAAGCTGCTCAGGCTTTGCAGTCCGTGGAACACCTTAAGGAATATGCCCTTGAAGAAGTGGTCCCACAGGTGCTGGAAAAACCCGCCAACCGCCTTGAATACGCCAACCACGTATTGCGCAACCAGCACGAGGAAGTTGAAGAGGAATACAAACACCTGCACGATGAGATTAAACAGCTGCGCCAGAACCACGCCCACCGCGCTGCCGATGCCGCCGAAGAATCCCAGAATGCTATCAAGTATGCCCATGGCTATTTAGTACCCCGTAAGCAGCTTTACCTGCTGCACCTGTTGCAGCTTCCACGCATTGATAATCTCGGTTGAGTCCTGACCAGCAGCGAAGTCCTTACTGAACGGGCCATAACTGCCCACCTTGATCGTTACTCGTGTTACGTTGACAAGGCCGCCGGTTGCACTGGCCATCGGCACATGCGCAATCTGCTGAACCACTACTGCGTATCCATCATCGGCCATCATTACTCCTTTGGTTGATGTGCTCACGGCACATGGTTTCAGTCACATAAATCACCAGGCGTCTTGGGAAAGCAATGCATAACCACATCCCCAGCCAGATCGGTTACAGTGTGGCAGCAGCTATCACCACCG
>WNFP01000684.1_pt1 | contig 50134 bp, 47 predicted proteins | sample 5400201 | NCBI WGS metagenome assembly WNFP01 (sample SAMN13153355, study PRJNA577476) | soil metagenome | isolation source: 115 cm saprolite under Madrone tree | place: USA:California | collected 2016-06-14 | reverse complement strand
TTCCGAACTTGCTGCGCTCGAAGATCGCAGCCAATGAATCATCCGCGGTGGGTTCAGTTCGTACCATCAACACGGCGGAAGTGACGTATCAATCGAGCTGGGGCAGCGGTTTCGCTGTCGGCTTGACGAATTTGGGCGGGGCCTCCCCCTGCGTCGCTGCGACTTCGGTCGCAGCTTGCTTAATCGACCCCCTCTTGAGCGTTGCCCCTAATACGAAGAGCGGCTATGTGTTCAACGCTGCGGGTACTCTTCTGGTTGGCGGCGTACTCAACGGATTCGAAGTGAATGCCACTCCAGCCACTGTGCAGACGACCGGCGTGCGTGCCTTCTGCGCGGACCAGACTGGGCTGATCCAGTTTGTGACCCCAGGTGCTGCCCCCATCGGCGTTGCGGCGGGAGCATGCGCAGCGGTTCCGAACACCCCTGGCGTTTCGGGCCCGATTGGCAACTAACTCCTGAGCTAAGCTAACCATCGGCACAAGGGAGGAAGCTTCGCTTCCTCCCTATTTTTTGCCCGGGACTGTTGCGAGCAATACGCAAGACGTGAAGATCTTCGATACAGCGCAATTGGCTCCTCCTTTGCTATGATTCCAGGTAATCTTAGGAAACTCCGTGGGGCTGGCATGCCGAGCCGTCAGAGAAGTGGCCCGTAAAGTGCTCCCATTTACCTGGAGAGCTTTCAGCTGGAGAGCTTTCAGTTTGTCGGCTCTGAAAGGAAACATTGACGTTCGGTAGGGTCACTATGAAAAGACCACAGAAAGGCTTTTCGCTCGTCGAGCTTCTGATCGTCGTGACCATCATTTTGATCATTGCGGCTATGGTGATTCCGAACTTGCTGCGCTCGAAGATTGCAGCGAACGATTCATCCGCTGTGGCCGCGATCCGCAACATCAACACGGCGGAAGTGACGTATCAGTCGACTTGGGGCATCGGTTTTGCGCCTAATTTGACGAGTTTGGGTGGAGCCTCCCCTTGCGCCGTCGCGACGTCGGCGGCAGCCTGCATCATCGACCCCCTTTTGAGCGTCGCCCCGTTCACGAAGAGCGGCTATGTGTTCGCCGCTGCCGGAACTATCCCGATTGCCGGCGTCAACAATGGATTCGAACTGAATGCCACTCCAGGTGTGGTGCAGGTGACCGGCGTGCGTGCGTTCTGCGGGGACCAGACTGGGCTGATCCAGTTTGTCACTCCGGGTCCTGCTCCTATCGGACTAGCCGCGGGAACTTGCGCCGCAGTTCCGAACGTTCCCGGTACTTCCGGTCCCGTCAACTAACTCCAAGGCTGAACCGCATTATGGACGGAGGAAGTTTCGCTTCCTCCGTTTTTTCTTTCGAAGTGTCAGGCACGGGCACCGCGCGTGTCTTTCCGCTTGGCCGGATACTCTGTAAGATGGGAAAGTGACTTCTCGTATGCGTGTCGCCGTCGCCTGCCTTCTTCTGATGCCGCCGTTCGTAGATATCTCCATCCATGTGAAGCGGTTTGAGGCTACGTATCGCGGCGCGCGCACGCTGCAAGTAACTTTTCTTGAGCGCTACTCCGAAAACGGGCATATCGTGCGCACTGAGGCCGGCATAGCCTATTTCCGCCGCCCTGGCAAAATGCGCTGGGAGTACGAATCCCCTGAAAAAAATCTCTTCCTTGTCGACGGCAAATCGGCCTGGTTCTATGTTCCGGCAGACCACATCGTGACTCGGGTTCCCGCGAAACAGAGCACCGATTGGCGAACGCCCCTGGCGTTGCTTGCGGGCGAAGTGAAACTGTCGCGGATTTGCGAGCGAGTTGATCTTGCTGCTGCTGAAAAGCCGGAGAAGGATGGCGACGCGGTGCTATCCTGTCTGCTCAAGGGCTCAGCCATCAGCGCCGGCCAAACCCTCGGGAAGGGCGCCGTTGATTCGAATAGAGACGTACTTCTTCTCGAAGTTGCGCAGGATACCAGCGAACTTGTTCGCGCAGTTGTGCGCGGCAGCGGAGGTGTCCGTATCGAGTTCAAATTCAAGGACTGGCAGTTTGATCCTCCACTTCCTGATTCTTTCTTCCGCTTCGAACTCCCTCGCGGAGTGGCCATTGTGAACGGAGAAATGCCCCTTGGCGAAGGTCGGGTAAACCCCTGAGCACGCAGACGTTCCCCGCCCGTTTCCTAGGAAGGAACAGCCAACCTCGCGGGCCTTCCCCGCATATCAACTAGTTGAGGTAAACTGAAGGCGTATGGGTCAATTCCTTTGCCGCGTCGCGGATGCCGATGGACGTGTCTTTTCGCACGTCGAACCCGCGAGTTCGCTGGATGAAGCGCGCCAGAAACTCGTGGACCGGGGATTGTACGTGTATTCCGTGGAATCCCGGGGTGGTCGTCTGGCCGATCTAGTCCGGCGGAAGAGTGGACGCCAGGTTGACGGTTCGGAATTTCTCATCCTCAACCAACAGTTCAACACCCTCATCAAAGCGGGCTTGCCGATCTTGAAGTCCCTGGATCTTCTCGCCACGCGCGCCTCCTCTCCCAAGCTTCGTCCGGTTATCTCGCAGATTCGCGACCGCGTAAGAGAAGGAAAGTCGCTTTCCGAGGCTGTTGCCGAAGCCGGCGTTTTTTCCAAAGTCTATTCGACAGCCATCCTTGCGGGAGAGAAGAGCGGGAACCTGCCGGGCGTATTGGAGTATTACATCGCCTATCAGCGGGTCAGCACGGGCGTGCGCAAGAAGATTCTCGCTTCACTCGTCTACCCCGTTTTGTTGATCACTGTGGCGATCGTTATCGTCACTTACCTGGTCACCGCGGTGATTCCAAAGTTTGCTTTGCTTTACCGCGACTTGAACGTGGAGCTCCCCGGTCCCACCCGGCTGTTGATCGCCTTAACGGTCGATTATCGCTATGCTTTTTTAGGAGCCGTGGCGTTGCTGGCCGTGGCGGCGGCCGGCGTTTTTCTTTGGTCCCGTACCGAAGAAGGCGGAACGGCCTTCGATCGTTTCAAGTTCCACTTGCCGGTGATTGGCGATACGCTCCTCAAATTTCAAGTTGCGCAATTCTCGCGCACGCTTTCCACGCTTTTGACGGGTGGCACGCCCTTGGTGGCCGGACTCCAGACCGCCAGCGATGCCATCACCAGTAAATTGTTGCGCTCTACCGTCAACCAGGCGACTCAGATGGTGCGCGAAGGAGAATCTATGCACGCCGCCCTGGCTGCCAAGGGCGTGATGCCCGAATTGGCCCTTGATATGATAGAGGTTGGCGAGTCGAGCGGCGCGCTTGCTCCCATGCTGAACAGCGTCGCCGAGTTTTATGAAGAAGAGGTCAACCTCCGGTTAACGGCGCTTGTTTCTCTCATCGAGCCGATTCTATTAATTTTTATGGGATTGCTCGTTGCGTTCATCCTGATTTCCCTGTACCTGCCCATCTTTTCTTTTTCGGCAACCGGGGCGGTTAAGTAAGGAACCATGGCTACCACTGAACAGCTTCCTCCGGCGCCCGGACTCCCGGGCGAAGGTGACGAACACAACGAGCGCGAGTTCGCGCGCAAACTCGCCGAACGATACCGCTTCGCGTTCATTGATCTGCGCGAGCAGCGCATCGATGCCGAACTGTTTCGAACCATCCCCGCGGACCTGATGTTCCGCTATAACTTCGTGCCGCTCGAATTGCAGAACAATGTTTTGGCCATTGCGGCCGCGGATCCCGGCCAGGTGCAGATGAGTGATGAGCTGCCCCTCCTGCTGGGCAAGAAACTTTTGATTCGCGTCGCTACCGCCCGCCAAATCGGCGACATTCTAAAACGCACCGAGCAATCGCAGCGCGTTCTCGAGCAAGCCACCGAAGCTTTCACTCTTCAGACTTCCAAGGAGGACGAGGAAAGCGACGAGACGATTTCCGGCGACCGCCTGACCCGCGACAGCACTGCCAGCCCGGTCGTGCGTCTCGTCGAGACCATCATCTTCACCGCGCTCGAGCGCCGCGCCAGCGACATCCACATCGAAGCTCGTGATTCCGAAGTCGCCGTCAAATACCGTATTGATGGCGTCTTACAGCACGCCATGCAGCCCATCGCCAAGGAATGGCATTCCACGGTCCTCTCCCGAATCAAAGTGCTCAGCGATCTAGACATTGCCGAGCGCCGCGTCCCTCAAGATGGGCGCTTCCGCGTGAAATACAAGGGCCGCTACATCGATTTGCGCGTCTCCATCATGCCCGCCAGCCACGGCGAAGACGCCGTTCTTCGCGTCCTTGACAAGGAAACGCTTTCGGAAAAATTTTCCAGCCTGACTCTCGACGTTGTCGGTTTCTCCGCCGAAGAGACCCGCCGCTTCCGGCGCTATATTCGGGAGCCCTATGGCATGGTCTTAGTCACGGGCCCCACGGGGTCCGGCAAGACCACTACGCTCTACGCGGCCATCAATGAAATCAAGACCGACGAAGACAAGATCGTCACCATCGAAGATCCCGTCGAATATCAGCTTCGTGGCATCACACAGATTCCGGTCAACGAGAAGAAGGGGCTCACTTTTGCGCGCGGCTTGCGCTCTATCCTCCGCCACGATCCGGACAAGATCATGGTTGGCGAAATCCGCGACCAGGAAACCGCCCAAATCGCCATCCAGTCGGCGCTCACTGGCCACCTCGTTTTCACCACCGTCCACGCCAATAACGTGACGGACGTCATCGGCCGCTTCATTAACATGGGCGTCGAGCCGTACAATTTTGTCTCCGCTCTCAATTGTATTATGGCGCAGCGGCTGGTTCGCGTGATCTGTACAAACTGCAAGAAGCCCAAGAGATACTCTCCCGAGGAACTGAAAGAAGCGGGGATTGATCCGGCGGTGTGGGCCAACGTCACGTTTGCCGAGGGCGCAGGGTGCCTGGAATGTTCCGGCACTGGGTATCATGGTCGTACCGCGATTTGTGAATTGCTCGATCTCACCGACCGCATCCGAGAAATGATCGTGGATCGTCGGCCCACTTCGGAGATCAAGCGCGTCGCTTGCGAAGAGGGCATGATCACCCTGCGCGAAAGCGGGCTGGCCAAAATTCGCGCGGGCATCACCACCGTGAAAGAGATTAACAAGGTGACTTTCGTTGAGTAGCGCCACTGCAATCCGCCAGGGTATTTACCAGTTCCAGTGGGCACGCAGCATGGCGCGCTGGCTGGACGCCTTGCCGCACATTTCCTTGGCCATCGAAGTCGCTTCGGAGCGTGTGGCAGCGGCCCGCTGGGGCCGCGCGGGTTCGCTGGAGGCGTATGCTGTGGAGGCGCTCCCGATCGGAGTTCTTGTTCCGTCGGCCGTCGAAACCAACATCACGAATAATGCCGCCGTCAAAGCCGCGGTTGCCAATGTGTGCGACCGTTTGCGCGCGCGTGATGAAGACGTTGCCATGATCCTTCCCGATACTGTCATTCGCGTTTTCGTGCAGCACTTTGAGGAATTCCCGCGCTCGGCAGCCGAAGCAGAGCCGATGCTGCGGTGGAAGCTGAAGAAAAGTGTCCCCTTTGAGGCCGATGAAACAGTTATTTCCTACATGCGCCAGGCTCCCCGCGAAGCCGGCTTGGACGTAGTCACCGCGCTCGCCCGTCTCCGTATCATTCGTGAATACGAATCCCTTGTCGAGGGAATCAGTCTGTATCCCGGAGTAGTGCTTAGTTCTTCGCTGGCTGCCATCTCGCTTCTCGACGACGAAAAACCGACGCTCCTCGCGCGTGTCTCGGGTTCCACGCTGACCACTGCGATCGTCCGCGGTGGCATTTTGTGCGGCTATCGTTGCACCGACCTGCCTGCGCGCGGCGCGGGCCTCACGCCGCAAATGCTTCTCGAGGAGATTTTTCCCGTGGCGGCGTATTATCAGGATACCTGGCAGGAAACCATTCGATCCGTCCGCGTCGCTGGGCTTGGCTCGCGCCTTCCCGAATTTGTCAAGCCTCTCGAGGACGAATTTCATTGCGAGGTACGTTCGCTGCTCGGCTCCGCGGTCTCGGAAGGCCTGATCAAGGAAGATGCTCGTCCGCTGGCGGATCGCGACTTGGAAGGTTTGGTCGGATGGATGCTCCAGCGGGGCTAGAATCGGTTCTGCAAACTGAGGCGTGAATTAGGCATGAAAGTTCGGCTTAACTTGGCGACCAAGGCGCTGGCAACCCACCGGCGGTTCCTGGCGGGTGCTGGTCTCACGGCTTTCTTCGCCGGTCTTGCTTTTCTGGGCCTGGGGTGGCACGTGTATTCCGCCCGCAAAGCCCAGGCGGAGCTGCGCCTCCGCACGGAAAAAACGCGCCGGGAGATGGCCACGCTCGAAGCGCAGCGTAAGGACCTGGACCGTTATTTCAAGCAAAAGGAGATCGCCGACTTACATGACCGCGCCACTTTCATTAACACCCTTCTCGACGCGCGCAGCTTTAATTGGACGCTGATGTTCATGGATCTGGAACGCATCCTGCCCGGCGGCGTGCGCGTCATCAGCATCGCGCCAACTCAGGTGGGCGGCCATGTCGAGCTGAAATTGACCGTGGGTGCCGCTAACGACGAAGCTGAGCTGAAATTCGAACATGCCCTCGAAGAGTCCAAGGAGTTTACGGGACTTCAAATCCTGGATATCCGCCCGGGCAGTGCCACCGCCAATCAGAGCCCCGATCAAAGGATCGTCCAGTTGACCACCATCTATTCGAGGAGCTGATGCGGCGCGATTTCACAGTACGGAAGCGAATCATTCTCGGCGGCGTCGCTCTTCTGGTCATCGCGGATGTCGCCCTGGCGGCCTACAGTTGGGAGCTTTCCTCTGGGCCGCAGATCCTCGAACAAGGGGAAATGATACAGCACGATCTCTTGAAAGCCGATATTCAGCGCGCCCAGAAGATTCGCGACAACATTCCCGCCACTCAGAAAGATTGCGACCGTTTCGAGCGATCCCTTTTTCCGGCAAGTTCAGGCTATTCCGCCGTCAGAGCTGAGCTAGGCGCCATTGCCAGGAAAAGCGGAAGCCGGCTCGAGAATATCGCTTTCAAGCAGACGGATATTGCCAGTCGCGGAATGACGGAAGTCGCCATCGACGCCACCGTCAACGGTGACTATAAAAGTGTGATCGGGTTCTTGAACGGTTTGCAGCGCTCCGCCAGTCTGTATGCGGTGGACTCTTTGACGCTTGCTCCCGAGAGCGCCAATCAAACGTCCGCAAACATTATCAAAGTCGCCCTGCATCTCAAGACCTACTTCAGGACGGGAGCATGAAGCAAAAGAAACAATTCGCCGTCCTCGTCGTTCTCCTGCTGATCGCTGGCGCCATCTGGTTTTTTTATTTCGACCATGACAGGACTGTCGTGACCGCCGACGCCAAATCTGTTGTCCATAACTATAAGTTGCTTTCCGTTGACAACCCTCAGCTCCACATCGACGGCGTCGAAAGGGCTCGCAAAACGGAATACAAGAGCAGGGGCCGCAACATTTTCAGCCGGGAACTTCCGCCTCCGCCGCCTCCTTCGCATCCTCCCGTGAAGCCGGAGCAGTCCGGCCCGAAACCAGAGGTTCCTCCGCCACCACCGCCGCCTCCCACTCTTCCCGTGAAATTTTTTGGCTTCGGCACTGTTCCCAACGGCACCGTCCGTCTCGCATTCTTTACCGACGGGCAGGAAATTTTTGTTGTCGCCGAAGGCGAACTCTTGCTGAATCGCTTTCGAATCCTCAGGATTGGCAACGCCAATGTCGAATTCGAAGAAATTTCCACCGGGCTTCGCAACACCGCCCCCCTCGACGAGCAGGCAGCGCCGCAATAATATGGATGCCACACGCAAACGAACGGCAGCGAAGCGCAGCGAGCATGGTTATGCTCTGCTCGTGGTCGTCTTCCTCACCACCGTTTTGCTCATCTCCACCGTGGCGATCGCGCCGAACGTCCTCACCGAAGGCCGGCGCGAAAAAGAAAAAGATATGATCTGGCGCGGCAAGCAATACGCGCGCGGCGTGAAACTTTACTACCGTAAGATGGGGAAATTTCCTACTTCCCTCGACGATCTCACCAAGCCGAAGCTGGGTTCCCTGCGCTTTATGCGCCAGGCCTACAAAGACCCGATGAACAAAGAAGACGGTTCCTGGAGATTTATCTATGTGGGGCCGGCAGGCCAGTTGATGGGAAGCCTGAAACCACGCCAGAATCTCCAGCTTCCGCAGGCTGGCGCAATCGGCACTCCCGTGAGTGCATTGAATGGGCCGGGCAGCCCCGCACAATCTGGCACCTTCCAATCTGGCACGTTCGGCCAACCAGGCGGAATCGGTCAGCCCAACGCGGGCGTGCAGCCGGGCCAAACCGGGACGCAGCCTGCCGGGTCAACCTCCGGCGCGAATCCTTCCGCGACAACTGGGAATCCCGTCAGCGCCGACCAGGGGGATGCCTCGGGAAATTCGCCGGTGATTCCTTCGGGCGACACACCGACGATTATCGGTGGCAACATCATCGGTGTCGGGAGCAAGATCAACAAGTCTTCCATCATCATCTACGACAAAGCCAAGAACTATCGCCTCTTCGAATTTATCTGGGATCCGTCGAAGGATACTTTCGGCGTCGGGCAACCGGGGTTGCAGACCGGAACAGGATTGGGCCAGCCTCTAGGCCAGACTCCTTTCGGCCAGCAACCCGGACTGAATCCCACCAACCCGCAGAATCCGCAACAAAATCCGCTGCAAAATCCGCAGCCGCCGCAGCAATAGTTTTTATTGCTGCTGACTCTGAGGCTGTTCCGTCCGGGGTGGTGCAGACGCAGCGACCGGCGCAGGCGTAGCTGTCGGCGAAAGAGGAGTCGGGGCTTTCTTGGATGCTTCCGTTTTGCTCTTGTCGTAGCCGCGCTTGACGCGCCGCACGTACGAAATCGTCTCCGCATAGGGCGGAACGCGCCCGTATAGCTGCACCTTCTCTGGCCCGGCGTTGTACGCGGCGAGCGCCAGCGCCAGATCGTTGTTGTACTTCTGCAGCAGGTCGCGCAGGTAGCGGGTCCCGCCGTCGATATTCTCCGCCGGGTCATCAATATTTTTCATGCCGAGCTGCGCGGCAGTTTCGGGCAAGAGCTGCATCAGACCGCGCGCATTTTTGCGGGAGACAGCTTTGGGATCGAAGTTGGATTCCACAGCAATGACACTAGTGATCAAATCTGCATCCAGGTTGTACTTTTTCGCCGCCGCTTCCACCAAATCGCGGTAAAACGGCTGCGGACCGGCAGCCGCCGGGGGAGCAGCGGGCAAGGGCGCAAAAGTATCTTCCGGCTCGATGGATACGACATCGGCGGCGGGGACATCCACGAACCCGCCGCCCAGTTGCAAATGGTATTTGTCCCCCTGAAGTTGATAGCCCGTCACGTGCAGGCGCTGGCCGCTGCGTAGCACGACGTATTCCGCCCGCAGCGCCGGAGCCGCCAGAACGGCGAGCAGGAGTACGAGCGCGGCGCGGGTTAAACGCACGGTGCGGCCTCCCGCAACGCAAACTGCTCGATGGCTAGGGCTACACCATTTTCGTCGTTCGTGCCGGTTTCATGCCAGCCGTAGGTTTTCAACTCCGGCACGCTGTTTCCCATGACTACGGGAATCCCGGCAAACGAAAGCATTTCCAAGTCGTTGTGGTTGTCACCGATGGCCAGAATTTCTTCCCGTGCGATGCCGCGCAGCGCCGCCCATTCCGCCAGCGACGATCCCTTGGAGCAGCCCGCGGGGATGACATCAATCATCGCGAAATCCTTGTGCTCGTAGGAAGTCACGGCGAGGCGGAACTCTCCGGCGAAATCCGCGGCGCGCAGCCGGGCTTCCGCTTCGCGCATGGCCGCAATCCTGCCGCTCAGCATCACTTGGATGGGATCCTCCGTCAAGCAACTCTCCAGCGGGCGGGCTAGTCCGATGAATTCCAAGTTCCGCGAATAGTAGGCATAGCGCAGGGAATCGTCTGGGTCAAGCGATTCCAGCATCAGCTGATTCTCGCGCTGGCGCTCGAAAATCACGGCCGCGCCCTCGCGCCACTCCGGGGTGAGATGCAAAACCTGCGCCGCCGTTTGCTTTCGCAAAAGGTGCCGCAGGTGCGTGCGGCCCTCTTTGGAGCGGATCAGCGCGCCGTTGCTCACGATCAAGGTCAGCGCGCAATCCAGTTGATGCGCCACGGGCATAGCGAAGTCATAACGCCGCCCGGTAACCAGCGCCACCTCGATGCCACGCCGCGCCGCTTCCGCAATGGCCGCGCGGTTGGCCTCCGGAAGTTGCCAGCGGCTGTCGAGCAGGGTGCCGTCAATATCGAGCGCAATCAGTCGCACAGCCATAGAGTCATTCTACCTTGGATGCGATGCCTCTTGGCCGCATTGCACCAAGCGGATGGATATTCCCCGGTTTTTTGTAAGTGTTGCATCTAAAGGGCTTAGCCATTCCGTAAGTCTTTTGTTTGCAACACTTGCGGGGAGATTTGTAGGTGTTGCAGATAAAGGACTTAAAGCAGGAGTGGACAGTGACCCAACGCGGGGGGTGCACGTCAGCAGACAGCGGTGAGTCAAAGCATTGGCAGGAACCCTAAACCGGGAAGAGGCGAGAGGGCGAGGATGGGATTCGATATACACGGGAGAGAATAGCACGCCTTACTGAAGTTGTTAAGTGTTTTGCATTTAATGGTCGAAATTGAGGGTTGCATGGTTGTCATGGTGGGTTGAACGGCATTTGCACTGAGAAGACCAACAAGAAGAAAGGCAGAGTTAAAGGACTCGCCCTCAAAACCGAGAACGGGATACCCGGCTGCATTACGTGGCGGGATTCGTGTTTGACAGGCCGGGAGGGGAGGGCTAGGCTTTCGACCCGAGCGGAAGCTCAAAACGGAATTTCCGGAGTGATCGCTGACCCATGATCACACGTCGTGACTTCGCGAAACTTGCCGGCTTTGCCGCGGGAGGCATGGTTATCTCTTCCCGCGGTGAGCCGCAGGAAAAGCCATCTCCCGCAGCAACCGGAAATCCGGCTGCCGTTACCAGCGGCTTTATTCAAAACAAGGGTGCGGAAATCTACTACGAGCGCACCGGCAGCGGTCCCACAATCGTGTTTGCGCATGGGCTGGGCGGGAATCACCTTTCGTGGTGGCAACAGGTCCCCTATTTTTCACAGCAATACACCTGTGTTACCTTTGCACATCGCGGATTCTCGCCGTCGCGCATTACATCTGGCAGCGTCGATCCTACTTTGTTTGAAGAGGACCTGCTGGCGCTGGTTGACAAACTTGAGTTGACGAACGTTCAGCTCGTTGCGCAGTCCATGGGAGGGTGGACTTGCCTGAACTTTGCTCTGCGCCATCCGAAGCGCGCCCGGGCTTTGGTCATGGCGTCCACCGGAGGCGCGGTTGATCTGAACACACTCGACGCAGCTGACCGCAAGGGCATTGAAACCTGGGTTGCAGCGCACCGGGGGATTGAGGCTGAACTTCGCAAGCGGGGCATTCATCCGGCCGCCGGAGAGCGGATGGCGCACGGACAGCCTGCGCTGGAATTCTTATACCGGGAAATAGACCGCCTGAGCAGTGGCCTCGATAAAGAGGCGCTTCGCGCAAGACTATCGGCTGCGCGGACTTTGCCGGCCGAAGAGTTGAAGCGGCTGGCAGTGCCGGTGCTGTTCATCTCCGGTAAGGAGGACATCGTTTTTCCGCCTCCTGCGGCGGCGGCGCTTGCCAGGCTTGTTCCTGGAGCCAAGCTGGAATCCGTTCCTGAGGCCGGCCATTCTGTTTATTTCGAGCGGCCTGAGATTTTCAATCGGTTGGTGTCGGACTTCTTTAAGATGCACTCAGGGCCCGCTGCGGGTTCTGCCTCGTAAATCGTCGCCCCATAACTGGGTATGAAGGATCAATTAAAATAAAGAGGCTAGCGAAAAGCAGCCCCACCCTTGCACCCCCCCAAGATGGGCCAACCCGCGCGTTGGTGAAGTCTTTCTCCTTCTATGCCCGGCGTTTGCCTTCCATGGCTTCACGCAGGAGCTTGTTGATCCTGGTCTGGTATCCGCTTCCCTGGCGCTTCAGCCAGGCCAGTACATCGGCGTCGACGCGAATCGTCACGGGCTTTTTGATGGGACGGTAAAACTTTCCCACGACCGCACCCCTCCATTCCCGCACTTCGGGCGCATCCGTCAAATCGATCTTATCGTCCGGCATCCGCGCCAGCGCGGCAAGTTCCTTTGCCACTTTCCTAGAGACCTTCCTCATAGATTTTCCTTTCCCACGGCGTCGCCTTTCGCGCCGAAATGATCCGTATGAATTCCTCCCCGCCCTCTTCACGATGGGTATGTACGACTAGCAGCGGTACCACTCCAGCGGCTATTCCCAGCGTCTTCCAGCGCTCCTCCCGTTCCTCGGAGTGCTCCGGCACGCCGACGGCATGGGGATCGTCAAAAACCAGCGTCGCCGCTTCGAAGCTCACGCCGTGCTTTGCCCGATTCGCGCGATTCTTCCGCTCGTCCCACTCGAAGACCATCGCTGTAGCTATCTGATTGTACATACTATACCATACGTACAATCAGCGCAATACCACTCGCTGGACCACTCGCTGGACGTGCAAAAGCGCCCATTGAACGATGGCACAGTGAAGAACGAGAGATTCCTCTCTGAGCGTGCCGACCGCTGCGTCCCGCAAAAACCATCCGGGACCCAGAAAGCGCGCAGGCGCGAATGTGGAAGAGAAAATCGGCCTGCTCCGTTCGATCCCGCAAAAGCATCCGGGATGCAAACGACGCAAATGACGCTGTGGCCGGGGCGATACGGCAGCAAAAAGGCGTGTGCTAGACTTTCTCGGTGATGACGAAACCCACGAATGTCGTTGAGCTAGAGTGCTCGGCTTGCCGCAAGAAATACGACGCGTCCAAAGAACAGCACGTTTGCACCTGTGGGAAGCCGTTGCTGGCGCGATATGACCTGCGACGGGCTGCGGCTGCGCTGACGTTGGACAGCTTGAAGAGCCGGCCACGGACGCTGTGGCGCTACGCTGAAGTCCTGCCCAATGATCCGCCAGTTTCGCTGGGCGAAGGCATGACGGCGTTGGTCCATGCCGAGCGGCTTGGCGCGTCCATACGCTGCCGACAGGGGACCCTTCAGCGCCTGTACATCAAGGACGAAGGATTGAATCCGACGGGTTCGTTTAAGGCGCGGGGGATGACCGCGGCGGTCTCGCGGGCCAAGCAACTTGGCGCGAAGGCTTTGGCGGCTCCGACGGCCGGGAACGCGGGAGGTGCGCTTGCGGCTTACGCCGCGGCTGCGGGGCTGCCTGCAGTCATTGTGATGCCAGCGGACACGCCTTCGGCGAATGTGATGGAATGCCAGGCGTTCGGGGCGAAGGTCGTCAAGCTGAATGGGTTGATCTCCGATTGCGGGAAATACGTGGCCGAGCGCAAGGACCGCGAAGGCTGGTACGACGTTTCTACCCTCAAGGAGCCCTACCGCATCGAAGGCAAGAAGACTATGGGGTACGAATTGTGGGAGCAGTTTGGAGGGAAACTGCCGGACGTGATTCTTTATCCCACGGGAGGAGGCGTCGGGTTGATCGGCATGTGCAAAGCGTTTGACGAAATGCAGGAGATGGGCTGGATTGGCGCGGAGCGGCCACGCATGGTGGCCGTTCAGGCGGAAGGCTGCGCGCCCATCGTGCGGGCTTGGGAGGCGCACCAGAATTCGGCGCAGTTCTTCGAGAACGCGGCGACGGTTGCGTCCGGTTTGCGTGTTCCAGGGCCACTGGGCGATTTCTTGATCCTGAGCATGCTTCGGCAAACGAAGGGCACGGCGCTAACTGTCACCGACGAAGAGATGCTCGACGCTGGAAAGGAACTTGCGTCGCTCGAAGGAATATTCGCCGCTCCCGAAGGTGCGGCAACCGTGAGCGCAACAAGAAAGCTCGCTACGTCAGGGTGGATCAAGCCGGAAGAAACTGTGGTGCTCTTCAATACCGGCACTGGGTACAAATACGCTGAAGCCTGGCAACGGGCGCTGCAGTCCGGGCCGGGAGCGTAACCCCGTGGCTACGCGCAGACTCTATTACGACGACGCCTTTTTGAAAGAATTCACCGCGCGAGTGATGCACTGCGAAGTGCTGCCCCCGGACTTGAACGCGGGGATCACGGGGACTGCCTGGGGCTTGCTGCTGGACCGCACGGCGTTTTATCCCACGTCCGGTGGGCAGCCTAACGATTTGGGAAAAATCGGCGACGCCAACGTGCTCGACGTTCGCGATGAAGGCGAGACAATCCTACACGTTGTCGATCGCAAGCCGTCGGATCCGGAGGTGAACTGCTGCATCGACTGGCCGCGCCGATTCGGCCACATGCAACAGCACACCGGCCAGCATCTACTGTCCGCCATGTTTCAGGAGCGCTTCGGGCTAGCCACGGTTTCGTTCCATATGGGAAGCGAAATGTGCACGATTGACCTGCGCGGCCCCGAACCGAGCGACGAAATTCTTGAGGGCGCGGAACGCGCCGCGAATCGAATTATTTTCGAAGATCGCCCGGTCAACGTTCGCTACGGAACCGCGGACCAATTGTCGGAACTCGGCGTACGCAAAGGGGTGGAGCGCGACGGGATTCTGCGAGCGATCGAGATCGAGGGGGCTGATTTGCAGCCCTGCGGCGGCACGCACGTGAAGAGCACGGGACAGATCGGCGTCGTTCTGGTGCGGCGGTGCACCAAAGTCCGGCAGGACTGGCGCGTAGAATTTGTCTGCGGGGGCCGCGCGGAACGCGTCGCGCGCCATGATTTTCACTTGCTGCGTCAGACTGCCGAAAAATTGGCGTGCGCGGCGGAAGACACTGTCTCCGCTGCATCGCGCGCAGTGGCGGAACGCGACGCGAACTTCAAGACGGTCCGGACTTCGTTGCAACGCCTTGCAGAAGCTGAAGCCGCGCTCGCATTGCAGGCCACGGCGCCCGGTCCGCAGGGCCTGCGCATCCTTTCGCGTGTGTTTGAAGGTGTTCTCGCGGATTACCTCGGCTTCTTCGGCACGGCATTCGCGAAATCCGAGAAGGCGATTGCGCTCCTGGCCACGGTTGAGGATGGCCAGCTACTTTTCGCACAGCATCCATCCGCCGGGAAGGACATGAACGCACTTCTCAAACAGGTTTTGGAGGAAATTGGCGGCAAGGGCGGTGGTACTCGCGATTTCGCGCGCGGCCGGCTGAATGACGGCGCGTCGGCGAAGCGAGCGCTTTCTCTTGCCGAGAAACTTTTGGGTTAGAAGAATCGCGTGAGCACGCGATCCGGCAGCTTTTGTAAATCCACCAGCGTCAGGAAATCGATGGTCTTGAATTCTCGGTCGATGGCGGGCGGTCCGCAGACGCGCGCGGAAATATCAAGATACGCGCGGAACAGGCGGGGAAGGCCCGGAGGCGCGGCGCGCGAACCGTTCGGCCTGCACCCGCGCCCCTCCACGGGATTCGTTGTAAGTGACGGTTCGACGAGATATTTTTCGCGCAAGGTTTCGTAAAGCGCCATTCCTTCAGCCTCATCCTGAGAGGACAAGGAACTGCACCCAATCAGATAACGCGCGCCGCAGCTCATGGCGTACCGCGCGATGCCTTTCCACAGCATGTGCAAGACGTTGGTATTGCGGTAGTCCTCATGGACGCAAGCCCTGCCCAGCTCAAGGACTTCGGCGCGCAGCGTTTCGAACGGGCTGAAATCAAAAAACTCCTCGCCGTAATAACCGAGATTTCCCTTGGCGCGATAACCGCTCTGCATGCGATACGTTCCGGCCAGTTTACCAGTGGAAGCATCGCGAACCATTAAGTGGTCGCAGATGAAATCGAAGCGGTCGCGGTCCAGGCCAATTCGGGCGGAGCTGTCAAGGCCTTCGCCTAGCTCGCAATTGAAAACCAGATAACGCAGCCGCTGGCAGTCGATGACGTCGTCCAGTGTTTGCGCCATTCCTACACGGAAGAGGTCGGTGGTTGCGAGTGGATTTCCGCAGTCGTGAAGCAGAACAGCGGTTTTAAGCATGGTTCAAGTTTCGAATGAGGCACATTACGGGAATGTTTCAGAAGTGTGATTTGGATGTGTCCGGGGGTGGCCGATACGATACAACAGCCAGACGTATGGTCTTAGCTCGGTACCCCTCCGAGAGCTTTGTAGAGGGCGATTACCGCGACGTAGACTTCCATTTCGCTTTCGGCGACGGCGTCTTCGGCTTGCAACTGGGTGCGCTCGGCATCCAGCAAGGAGAGAAAATCAACTACACCTTCGCGGTAGCGCAAGCGGGCAATGTCGGCGGCGCGCTTGCTCTCGCGAGCTTGATCATTCAACTTGATGAGCCGAGTTTGCTGCGCATGGTAATTCGCGAGCGCGCTTTCCGTTTCTTCAAGCGCGCGGAGCACGGTATCTTCGTAGAAGGCGAGAGTCTCTTCCGTGGCGGCGCTCGAACCACGCACACGAGCGCGTGCGCGGCCTAAGTCGAACGCGGACCACGACAATCCAGGCGATACTGACCACGCGCGCGAGTCTCCGGTAAAAAAGGTGCTACCTCGCCCAGCCAGGAATCCGAGAAATCCGGAGACGCTAACCTGCGGGAACAGACTTGCGGCTGCGACTCCTTGACGCTCGGTGGCTGCGGCTAACCTTCGTTCGGCAGAGCGGACATCGGGCCGGCGCTGGAGGAGTTCGCCAGGATTGCCGATGGGGAGAGCTTTCGCGATGGCTGGATAATCGCGCGGCGCGAGATCCGCGTTGAGTTCGCCGGGGCGCGTCCCGGTGAGTACCGCCAACCGGTATTCCGCGCGAGATACGTCAAATTGAAAGGAGGGGATGGTGGAATCAATGGCAGCCACGCGGGCAGCGGCGCTGGCAACGTCCTGTTCTTCACCTACACCCGCGTCGCGGCGGAGCTGCGTCAGCCGCAGAGTCTCGCGCTGATTCGTGAGGCTGCGTTCGGCGACGGCGAGGCGCCATTGCGCGCCGCGAAGCTCGAAGTAATTGCGAGCGAGTTCGGCGACCACGCTGACTTGGACATCGTGAAGGTCGGCTTCGAACGCCTGGTTCTCGGCCCGAGCTGCCGCAATTCCATGGCTAACGCGTCCGAAAAGGTCCGCTTCCCAGAAAGCATCGAAACCGGACGTAAAGGTATTGATGGTGCGACGTTGGTCACCGAAGCCGGGAATTTGTTCTTTGCTGTATTGGTAGGAGGCGGTGACGGGAACTGTCGGATAACGGTCCAGTTTTCTTTCGTCAAAGATGGCGCGAGATTCGGCGAGCCGGGCGCGGGCGATGCGGATGCTGTTGTTCGATTTCAGGGTACGATCCACGAGCGAATCGAGAACCGGATCTTCAAATTGTTTCCACCAGCGAGCATCAAAGGGCGCGTCCGTTTCCAGGTTCGCGTCGGCGGCGTGGAATTTGACGTCGGCAGGCTGCGGCGCTTTGTAATGCGGGCCCACGGCGCATCCGCTAAACAGAAGCAGCCCGGCGAGCGGAAAGAAGATTTGTTGAGAGCGTGTCAGCACAGGCTTATGCCTCCACCGAAGTCGCGTTCGATAGACCAGCGTTTGCGGCGACTTTCTTGCTCTCGCGGCCCTCAACCAATCTGCGAACCAAGACGTAGAAGACCGGAGTCAGCACCAAGCCAAACGCGGTGACGCCAAGCATGCCAAAAAATACGGCCACGCCAATGGCGCGGCGCATTTCCGACCCGGCACCGGTAGACAGCACTAGAGGAATGACGCCCATGGTGAAGGCGAGAGAAGTCATTAGGATCGGACGCAAGCGCAAGCGGCACGCTTCCAGCACGGCATCGACCCTATTCATGCCGTCCTGAAGCTGCTTCTCCCGGGCAAACTCGACGATCAGGATGGCGTTCTTGCAGGCCAGGCCGACCAGAACAATCAAACTGATCTGGGTGAAGACGTTATTGTCACCGTTCAGCAGCCAGACGCCGGCGATGGCGGAAAACAGAGTCATGGGAACAATCAGGATGATTACGAAGGGTAACGACCAGCTTTCGTACTGAGCGGCAAGCACGAGGTACACGAGGAAAACGGAGAGCGGGAAAATGTAAACCATGGTGTTGCCGGCAAGAATCTTCTGGTAAGTGAGTTCGGTCCATTCGTATTTCATGCCGTTTGGCAATTGCTGGTCCAGAATTTTGGCAATCGCGGCTTCCGATTGGCCGGTGCTGAAACCCGGCGCAGCCGCGCCATTGATTTCGGCGGCGGTAAATCCGTTGTAGCGCATGACGCGGTCCGGCCCGTAAGTCGGCTTGACGGTGACGATCGATCCCAGCGGAATCATTTCTCCGGCCGAGTTCCTTGTCCTGAGGTGACTGATATCTTCCGGCTGCAGCCGGTAGGGCGATTCCGCCTGGACGTTCACCTGGTACGTTCTGCCAAAGCGATTGAAGTCGTTGACGTAGAGCGACCCCAGGTAAACCTGCAAGGTGTCAAAGACATCGCTGAGAGGAATGCCATGGGTCTTGGCCTTCTCGCGGTCCACATGAGAATCGATTTGCGGCACGTTGATATCGAAGCTGGAAAACACTCCTGTCAGGTCGGGTGTCTGGTTGCCTTTCTGCAACGTAGTAGTGATTTCTTTGTAGAGCGATTCCAAGCCCGAGCCGCCGCGGTCTTCTATGTAGAGTTTGAAGCCGGCCACTGTACCTATTCCTTGAACGGGCGGCGGAGGGAACACCGCAATAAACGCTTCCTGGATGGACCCGTATTGTTTGTTCAGGGCGGCGGCGATGGCATTCGCGGAAAGCTCGGGAGACCTTCGATCATCCGCAGGTTGCAAACCAACGAATACGATTCCAGAGTTCGGGCTGTTGGTGAAGCCGTTGATCGAGAGGCCGGGGAATGCGACGGCATTCCGCGCTCCCGGTTGTTTCAAGGCAATGTCGGACATCCTGCGAATTACATCTTCAGTGCGATCGAGGGTGGCGCCATTCGGCAGTTGAGCGAAACAGACGAGATACCCCTTGTCCTGTGTGGGAACAAATCCCGTGGGCACACGCGAGAAGCCGACAATGGTCAGCCCAATCAGTCCTGCATAAATCACGACGGCGATCACACTGGAGCGAAGAGTGTGCGTGACAAGAATTCCGTAGCCGCGCGAGGCGCGGCCAAAGAAGCGGTTGAATAGCTTGAAAAACCACCCAAAGGCAAAATCGATGGCGCGCGTGAAGCGATCCTTCTTGGCGTCGTGAGATTTCAAGAGAAGCGCCGCGAGGGCCGGACTCAGGGTGAGCGAGTTAAACGCCGAAATCACCGTGGAGATGGCGATGGTCAGCGCAAACTGCTTGTAGAACTCGCCCGAGAGTCCGACGATGAACGCGGTGGGAACGAAAACCGCGCACAATACCAAAGCGATGGCGACGATCGGTCCGCTGACTTCATCCATCGCACGGCGAGTAGCTTCGTGGGGTTCATGCCCCAATGCTATATTTCGCTCGACGTTTTCGACGACGACAATCGCGTCATCCACGACGATTCCGATCGCCAGCACGAGTCCAAAGAGGGACAGCGTGTTGAGCGAGAAGCCGAACAGAAGCATCACGGAGAATGTTCCGACAAGCGAAACCGGAAGGGCCAGCAGCGGAATGACGGACGCGCGCCAGGTCTGAAGGAAGACGAGTACCACAAGGACGACCAGGATGAGGGCTTCGATAAACGTGTGGCCCACTGCCTGGATCGACTCACGCACGAAAACCGTCGGGTCGTAGGCGATTTTGTAGTCCACGCCTTCCGGAAAGGACTTCTTGAGACGTGCCATCGTGTCTCGTACTTGTTGCGAAGTCTGGAGAGCGTTCGAACCGGGCCGCTGCGAAATGGGAAGAGCGGCGGCAGGCTTGTTGTCCAGCAAACTGCGGAGTGCGTACGTGCTGGAACCGAGTTCGACACGGCCTAAATCCCGGACGCGCGTAATCTGGCCATCCTTAGCGGCGCGCACAATGATGTTGCCGAATTCTTCCTCGGTCGTGAGGCGGCCCTGGGTGTTTACAAGCAATTGAAACGCCGTGCTTCCTGTATTTGTCGGCGGAGCGCCAAGGACACCCGCTGCGACTTGAACGTTCTGTTCGCGAATCGCCTGGACGACGTCTGTGCACGTCAAGTTGTGCGAAGCCAATTTGTTTGGGTTGAGCCATACGCGCATGCTGAAGTCACCCGCGCCGAAGATCTGCACGTTGCCAACGCCTGGGAGGCGGCCCAACTCGTCTTTCACTTGGAGATATGCAAGATTCGCGAGATACAACATGTCATAGCGGTTGTCCGGCGACACCAGGTGCACAACCATGAGCAAATCGGGCGAGGTTTTTTCCGTGGTTACGCCGAGGCGTTGGACTTCCGGCGGCAATCGCGGGAGCGCTTGCGAAACACGGTTCTGCACCTGCACTTGCGCCTTGTCCAGGTCGGTGCCCAGGCCGAAGGTGATCGTCAGCGTCATGACGCCGTCGGCGGTAGCTTGCGAGAACATGTAGAGCATGCCTTCGACGCCGTTGATTTGCTGTTCGAGAGGCGAGGCCACGGTGTCCGCGATGACAATCGGATTTGCGCCTGGGTAGGTTGTGCGCACCACGACCGTGGGCGGCACGACTTCCGGATACTCGCTTAGGGGGAGACGGAAATACGCCAGTGCCCCGATGACAAAAATGATGATGGATATTACGGCGGCAAAAATGGGCCGCTTGATGAAAAAATTAGAGATATTCATGGGTGGCTCTGGATTACTCCCGCACTTTCGATTCGCGCGAATTGCCTTCTTGACGTGCGAGGGCGGATTGCGTGGATGTGTCGCTCAGCGCGTTAGCCTTGCTTCCCATGGAGACTGTCTTGGGCGCGACGGTGGCTCCGGGACGCACGCGCTGCAGGCCGCTGACGACGATAATGTCGCCCTGGCGCAAGCCTTCACGCACCACACGCAGTCCCTCCGTCATCGGGCCGAGTTTCACGGAGCGATATTCGAGCGTGTTGTTTTTACCGAGCACAAAGACGTACTTTTGATTCAAATCGGTGATGACAGCCTCGTCTCTCGCGAGACACCCACTCTGGGCGCCGCCACCTTGCAACCGAATCCGTGCAAAAAGCCCTGGGGTCAAAGCCAAATTCTTGTTCGCAAAAGTGGCGCGCAGGCGAATGGTACCTGTCGAAGAGCTGACCTGATTGTCCACAAAGCTCACCTGGCCGGAGTGGGGGAATCCGTCTTCGTCCGCCAGGCCTAACAGGGCTGCGCCGCGGAGATCATGCGAAGTTGTCCCGTGGGTTTGCGTGACGCGCGCATACTTGAGGAACGTTTGCTCATCGACATCGAAATAGACATAGATAGGATCGAGGGAAACCAGAGAGGTCAGTGGCTTGATCTGCCCGGCTCCGCCTTCGACCAAATTGCCTTCGGTGATCTCTGCTCGCCCCACGCGACCAGTAATGGGAGCGGTGACGCGCGTGAATTCCAGATTCAGTTCGGCTCCGCGAAGCGCCCCTTCTGTGGAAGCGATGCGAGCCTGGGCTTCGTTGCGAACCGCGGCGCGCCGGTCGTACTCTTCAGCGGACATCCCATCGTTGTTATGAAGGCGTTCGGCGCGCTCGAAATCGCTTTGCGCTCGCGAACGCTGCGCTTTCGCTTGCGACAGTTCGCCCTTTAGACGGTCCACTTCCGCTTGGAAGGGACGTGCATCGATCTGAAACAAGAGGTCGCCCTGGCGAACGATTTCGCCTTCCTTAAAGTGCACGCTCTGCAAGTAGCCAGAAACGCGAGGACGCACTTCCACGGTATGGACGGCTTCCAGGCGGCCCGTGAACTCATCAGTGTCGCCTATTTGCTTGCAGATGACTTCCGCTACGCTTACCTCCGGCAAGGCTGGAGCCTTGGGTTGGGCTGAACTGGAACACCCGGCACTTAGGCTCGTAAGAATCACCAGAGCGATGGCCATCCCCTGCGGCGTCATGCTACTGAACATCTCACTCTTGTATCGATGGTTTGCTTCCGATTGCATGTCCCTCTCCAAAAGGAGTTTCGCTGCTTTGCCGTTCGACGATTGGTGCCGGAGGCCTACCGAGCTGCTTGGAAATGCAGCCCTGATACCGTCGTGGTCAAGATAGATGAAGAATGGGGGAGCATGGTTACATCGAGATAGGTAACACGGAAGCGATACATGGTATACAATGTGCTACCAAGCCCAGTATGGCTAAGCGTCCAGAACTCTGTCCGGTAGAAGCCACCGCACGCATCGTCGGTGGACGATGGAAAGGAGTCGTTCTCGAACAACTTTTCCATGGCACCAAGCGTTTCTCCGAACTAAAGCGTGGTATTACCGGAATCACACAACGAGCGCTCGCCCAGCAACTGCGCGAACTGCAGAACACGGGAATCGTTGAGCGTACTGTGTACCCTGACAGGCCGCCACGAGTGGTGTACGCCATTTCTCCTCTGGGAAAGTCGCTGAAGCCTCTGCTGGATGCGATGTGCCACTGGGGCAAGTCTCACTCGGCAGCCATGGCATTGAAAAAGCTTCGGGCCTCCGATCAACTGCAATGAGGCCGTTCTGTTGAATAACGTGCGACCGCCCCCCTCTGTTTCCATGTAATTTCATACTGTTCGACCGTTAGTGTGCGGAGCCAGTGCCAGCCGACCTGAAGTTGCGTGTGAAGAAAACCAAAGGCGCTCCGATCAGACAGGCGCATCCCAGCAGCCAGAAGCAATCGAGCGACGCCATGAAAGAAGCCTGGTGATCCAAGATCCTGCCGAGTTGGGCCTGCGCGTGTGTCGCGGCGTCGGCCGCGGAATAACCATGCCTCGCAAAATACGCGGACAGGTTTGTCAAAACCGCCTGATACGGTGCGTTCAGCGGAGTGGCGTGGGCGACAAGCACCGAACGATGGTATTGGGTGCGGCGCGCAACCACTGTGGTGGCAAACGCGATGCCAAAGCTCGCTCCTTGATTTCGGAACAGATTCGTCAGACTGGAAGCTTTGTTGTTCTTCTCTTTTGGCAAGAATGAATAGGCGAGCTGGCTTACGGGAATGAAGAGCGGAGCGATGCCCAGGCCCTGAATCGCCCGTGCGAAGGCCTCATGCTTATAGTCGGTGCCCAGATCGAAACTCGCGTAGTACCACATGCTCAGAGCAAAAATGATGTAGCCCACCGCGATCATCGGCTTCACGCCAACTTTTGGCAGTAGTCTTACAATGACCGGCGCCAACACGACGATCACCATCGCTCCGGGACCCAGGACAAGCCCGGCATCGGTGGCCGTGTAGCCATAGAGGCTCTGGAGCATTTGCGGGATCAGCACAGTTGATCCGAAAAGCGTGAAGCCGAACAGGAAATAAAAGAAGTTGGCGATGGCGAAGTTGCGTTCGCCGAGAAGCCGAATCTCCACCACGGGATCGGGGTGCCGCCACTCCCAGACAGCGGCAATAACCAGAGCGATTACTGCCACGGTGAAGAAAATTACGATGAAGTTGCTCTCAAACCAGTCTTCGGTTTGGCCGCGGTCCAGGACCACTTCAAGGCACGCGAATCCGAGGGCGACGAGCACGATCCCCAAGCCGTCGATCTTGAGCTTGCTGGCTTGGCGGGCCGCCTGGACTTGACGGGTGAATTCGGGTGGATCCGATACCAAACGCTTGGTGAGGATCAGCGACAGAATTCCAATAGGAATGTTGATGAAGAAAACCCAGCGCCAACTCCAGCTATCGGTAATCCAACCGCCCAACGGAGGACCTATCGCCGGTGCGGTCACAATGGCCATACTGTAGAGGGCAAAAGCCGCGGGCCGCTTGCTCGGTGGAAAAGTGTCTACCAGAATGGCTTGCTCCACGGGCGCAAGCCCGCCTCCGCCAACGCCCTGCAAGACACGGAAGAAAATCAGCAAGCCCAAGCTGGGCGCTAATCCACACAACAGAGAACTTGCGGTAAATAGGAGCACGCAAGCCATGTAGTAGCGCTTGCGTCCGAAGACGCGGCTCAGCCACGCGGAAAGCGGCAGCACGACAGCGTTGGACACCAGATAGCTGGTGAGCACCCAAGTGCTTTCGTCGTAGCTGACGGCGAGACCGCCCGCGATATGCGGTAGGGCGACATTGGCGATGGCGGTGTCGAGCAGCTCCATGAACGTGGCGAGGGTGACGACGATGGCGACGATCCAGGGATTGATTGCGGGTCGCGTTGCGGCCACGTTGGGAAGGGAAATGATAGCTGCGGCGGCGCTCATGATGCTTCCTGGCTGCTTTGATGCAATAAGAGACCGATCGGTCGCATCAAATACATGGTAAGATACGATTAGCGACCAGTCGGTCGCAGTGTTGGCTTGGTGGGAGAAGGTTATGCGAAAAGGCGAGCAAACCCGGCAGGAGATCATTCGCAAGGCGGCACCTATCTTCAATCAGAGGGGCTACGACGGGGCGGCTTTGTCCGACCTCATGCGAGCGACAGGCTTAGAGAAAGGCGGGATTTACCGCCATTTTGAGAGCAAGGAACAACTTGCAGCGGAGGCCTTCGACTACGCCTGGAAACTGGCGATAGATACGCGGTTTGAGGGAACGCAGGACGTTCCAAATGCCGTGGATCGCCTGAAACTGTTCGTCCGAAACTTTCGGGACCGGCGCGCCGGGCTGGTACCGGGAGGGTGTCCACTGCTTAACACAGCCATCGATTCCGATGACGCGCATCCACCGTTGCGGAGGAAAGCGCGTCGGGCGCTTGATTACTGGCTTGACCGGCTACAAGCGATTGCCGAGGAAGGGAAGCGAAGGGGTGAGGTCCGCTCCGCCGTCGATTCTGTAGAACTGGCCACGCTGATTGTGAATTCACTCGAGGGCGGCTTGATGGTTAGCCGGCTGCAACGCAGGGACGACGCCCTTGATTTGGCTTGCCGTCATCTGGAGGAATATCTCGAAACGAGTGTTCGTGCGAAGGAATCAAAGAAGCGGGCGAAAAAGTCATGAGTGCCCCGGAGACTCCATTGAAAGCCGATTTCAGGACTAGGGCGAAAACGAACGATGTTGCGGTGGCGCGGCTGATTGGATTTGAAGCGAAAGAGATTGCGGATGGACGAGCCGTTGTCACGTTGGCAGCCGGGCCACAGCACGCAAACCCCATGGGGACGCTCCACGGGGGAATTCTTTGCGACATTGCGGACGCGGCGATGGGGATGGCGTTTGCGAGCACACTTGCGCCGGAGGAAACCTTCACAACCGTGGAATTGAAGATCAATTTCTTCCGGCCCGTGTGGGAAGCCAATCTGAAGGCCGAGGGCAAAGTGGTGCGCCGTGGGCGCAGTCTGGGCTACGTGGAGTGCGAAGTCACAGATGAAGGCGGGCAGCTCATTGCCAAGGCGTCCTCGACTTGCATGGCCCTCAGAGGCGAGCACGGCAAGGGACGCTAAGCGTTAAATGGTTGCACTGTTACTCGCTTACCGGCGTGGGATGCGCGACGGTATTGAGTTCCACAAGCCGAGTCCACGAAAACCACAAACTTGAATGGGCCAGGCACCCGGAGTACCTTATTGCTAGTCTCTAGCGGTGAGGTTTGCCGCTCGTACTGTGGGCCCGCGACAAAACGAGGCCTTCCACGCAAATCTTGTCTGTGTGAAATTGGAAGCGCCATGGCCACAGCAGTTCAAGATCTCGGCCGTTCAAGCAAGAAATTATCTCACGGCGACCGTGTCGATTCGGTTGTCAGCAGGGAGAGTCTGCTGTCCGAGCCCAAGGAAATAGCTGATTCGTGGCGGCGGTGTCAGGTCGACTATCGCGTGGATGCAAAGAGCCGCTCGACACCCCATGTCGTTACTCAAGGCGAACTGAAAGCTTCCCAGGAACCCGTGGCCAACATGCTCGTTCAAGCCCAGGACGAGATGGACCGGCTCTATGCGGTCGTCCGCCAGCAAGCGTACGTCGTTCTGTTATGCAACTTAAGAGCATGCCTCCCAGGGAATTGGTTGAGGTGATCCGTCAAGTTTACGCCGGGAAAAAGCGGATTCCTTTGCAGGTCGCGGCGCGGTTAGCGGAACACATCAGCGACGAGGCTCTGACCGACCGTGAGACAGAGGTCCTCGGTCAAATTGCCGGAGGAAGCCGGAATCGAGACATTGCGGAAAAGCTCTTCATTACTGAAGGGACTGTGAAGGCCCACATCAAGCACATCATGCACAAGCTGGGGGCAAGAGATCGCACTCAAGCCGTAGCGATTGGTCTGCGCCGCGGAATTATCCAACTCTAGGAAGCTGAATGCCCCGCGAAACCCCTGGTCTTTAGAAGATTCGCGTTCCGCCTCTACTCAAAGCGCAAACAGCCAGTACTTCACAAACGCCCAGGCAAGCGGACCAGCCAAGCAAAGGGCAATCGCTAGGGCCAGCAGCATGTGACCACCAGTGATATTCATTGCCGGTGTTCCGGGCTCATGCTGGACAAGCACGGGCGTTGACTTTGGAAGTCTCGGACGCGAATAGCGAGCATCGGGGCGGGACGTTGGTGCGTCGGCTGCTAGGCATGGACTGGGGGTCATTGTTTCTCAAATCTCTCGCGGAAAAGTCTTGAAGCGTCGGAGCGCGTCATCTTCCCGGGACGACCGCCACTGCTCTTTTCGAAGAGCGATTGGCGAACTGGTCTTGGATACCGGGTGTCGAAGACAGCATCCCAAACCCCGCTGCTGATTCCATAGCCCAATTTTATTCCGCGGGGGCTGTGATGGTACAGATGATATCGTTTCAGATGCCGGAAGAGAGGAATCCGGGACTTTCCGAAATGCAGGAAATAATGGAGCCATTCTTCGCCGACATAACTTTGCACGACACCGGCGAGCAGGGCGGGCAGGGTATACACCGGAAACAGGAAACTGAATGGTGCGGCCACAAAGAAGAGAGGCAGGATATCCTTCAACTCGCCGCTGATGTGCCAGCCGTCAAAGGGTCTCTCATGGTGTTCCCAGTGAAGAGGGTCGAGCCGCTCATGAAGAAAGCGGCGAATCAGGCCTTGGCCCGGAGGAAAGCGGCCGTGGAGGACGTAACGATGGAAAAGATATTCCACGAGGCTCCACACGGGGAGGCCCGCCAGATAAAAAACCATCCCGATCCATGGGTGCCCGCTGCGCAAGACGAGTAGCGCTAGGATCAGCGAGTACGTTGTGTAAAAAGCGGTCAGCGGATAGAGCCTCCGGCGTGCAATACGGGATTGTTCGCGTTTATAGGCTTCGAACGAACCCTCGCTTGAGCGATGGCCTGATAGTGCTGGCGCCAATCCTGCGGACACAACTCACCTCCCGATGAACGAATTCCCTTTGCAGTACTTCGCATGTTAGGTCCCGGCTTACTCGAAACTGCCGGTCACGCCCTGGAAGCCGTTCATCGCCTGTTTCCACAGCCACTTCATGACGCGAGCGGCGCTGTAGCAGTAGGCGACGTTATAGCCGAGCGTTGAAAAGCATTGCGGTTCACAGCCTTGCTTCATCTCCGCGAGCTGTTTTACGTCGAATTTCTGGTTTTCGACCGTGCCCCAGTCGTACTTCGCGTTGTACATGGGGAAGCACGGGGCAAGAGTCCCATCGGTGCGAATGATCAACCAGTTCTGTCCGGCGCGGCAGCCCCAGTGTTCACCGACCCCGCGCATGAAGCCCTTCATGTTCTGCAGCCGGGGAATGGAATCGACCATCTTCCAACCCTGGCGCTGCTTGTCGATCAGCCAGTCCAGGAGATCGTCGACGACCGGGAAGTCCTGCGGGCGAATGTAAGTGTCGTTCTCATTCAGATGCTTGAAGTGATCCTGCTCCATCATGGGCGCTTCGTTGATATGGAAGGTGATGGAGATCCCGTTCTCGTGGGCGATTTTCGCGAGCTCCTTCACATCCTCGATATTCGTGCGGCAGATGTTGGTGTTGAAAAACATGGTATAGCCGTATCGGTATTGACGTTTGACGAGATAATCGAAATAGGAGCGGACGTGCTCCAGCGCCTTAGGCAAACCGGGTTTTTCCTTGATGGTGTCCACGGCGAAATTGATAGTCGCGATTCCCGCGTCGGCCAGGCGGTCGGTTACTTCCGGCCGCAGAAGGCGTGCGTTCGTGGCCAGGTAGACCCAGAAATCCTTTTTTGCCGCGTAGTAGACGACTTTGTGGACAAAGTCTGGGCGAAGGAGCGGCTCACCGCCGGTAGGCGCAAGCACGCGACACGGCGTGGTTTCTAGCCAGTCGATTGCGCGCCTGGCGGTGTCTTCGGTCATGCCTTTCACGCGATTGTCGTAAGACCAGCAGTAATGACAATCGAGATTGCATTTCCATTCGGTGAAGAGGTAGGCGATGATCGGCTGGAAGTCCCCTGGAAGCACTCGGGACTTGAAGTAGGGAAACATCCACCCTTTCATGGTCTTCAGGATCTTTGAAGCAGGCCAGTGTCGTTTGCCGGTGCCAACCACGGCGTCGTGCGCGGCAATATCTGCCTCGTCGAGATCGTGGTACAACTCCGGATATTGAGGAAACACCGGTTCGGGCAGCGTTTTGGCTTTCCTCAACTCCGGCGGGTGAGGCGACGGATCGTGCGAAGGTTGTTGCAGTAGCTCGTGGAGAGGGACGTCGAGTCGGAACGGCTGAGTTGGTAGAGTAGGGAACTGCTGCAATTCGGACATTCTATCTCCCTTCCTTCTTGGCCCCCCAGCTAGCCGAGCCGGGCGGTCGAAAAGTATGTATTCGCACTTCTGGGTACTCGAGATTTGATTCTCGATCCTGGCAAAGAGGCACAAAAAAGTTGAAGGAAGACCATTCCCTCCAAGATATCGCCAGCCGACTATCGAAGAGCAGGCGAAGGACGCACAGCGAAATCTGTATCTTTTTACGGAGTTTCAATATCAAAATCCTGTGGGGCATGCAACCAGGTTTCGCGAGCTCCTTGAGCGCGGAGTACCGGTATCGGGCTGGCGCGATTCCGACAGCTCCAGGGTCAGGAAGGCTCAAATAGACGAAACGAAGTGAGTGTGGGGACGTGAAGAATCCAAGTTTTGCTCTCGTAACCGGCGCTTCCCAAGGACTGGGAAGAGTGTTTGCACAAGCGCTGGCGACCCGCGGACAGAATGTGGTTCTCGTTGCCAGGTCGAGAGACAAGCTGGAAAATCTGGCTAATGAATTGCAACAGGCGCACTCAGTTACTGCCAAAGTGATGGTATTTGACCTGACTTCTCCTTCCGCAGGCCAGCAACTCGCTCAACAACTGCGTGACCGGAAACTTGACGTAAACCTGCTGGTCAACAATGCGGGCTTCGGCGTCCGAGGACCGTTCCAGACCTTACCATTGCAGCGCCAGATGGAAATGGTCCGGCTGAATAACGACGCCGTCGTCGAGCTGACGTATTCGCTCTTGCCCTCGTTGATGGAACATCCGCGAGCGGGAATCATCAACGTGTCGTCTGCAGCTGGTTTTCAGCCGATTCCTTATGCCAGCCTGTATTCAGCAACGAAATCGTTTGTAACAAATTTCTCTTTGGGGCTTCAGCAGGAGCTGCGATCGAGCGGGGTGAGCGTAGTCACGCTTTGTCCTGGCCGCATTCTTGCGGATAGTCACGCGGGGCAAGAGAAAAACGCCAATCGAAAGTTTGGCTTCATTTATCAAGCGGCCGAGGATGTAGTGCGTGAAGCGTTGGAATCGCTGGCGAACGGCGGCGGGCTCGTGATTCCAGGTTTCATAAATAAATTCAGTGTTTTCGCGCAGCGCTTGATTCCGCGCCGCGCGGTCCCAGCCCTCGTTGCAAAAATGTCCCGGCAATGACACCGCGCTGCGCGGAAAGTTGCCGGGACTTTCTGCCGAGACCCTAGAGCACTTCCGCCCGCCGGAATGTGCACATGCGGCGTCTGCGACAAAATGACTTGCCTCCAGGAATCCGCTCGTTCATTATCCAAGTCAACGATTCCGTTGTAAGCCTGTTGATTTTATGTGTCGTTCCGGCGTCCCCGGGCATCAGACATTAAACGGAACAGGGAGTACGGAGATTTCATAACCGGTTTCGATAGGCAGTGCATTCTCGTTCCAGCAGGAGCGAGGATCACGGCCTGGAATGGGGATGAAAGGGACTGGCCGTATGCGTCTCTCGGAGTTACATAGACTAGGGTCGGCGTCTAAGCACAAGCTTGTGTTCTGCGTTTTGCTGGGGATTACCTTAGGAGTTATCGCAGGTATGGCGCGCGCGCAGACGGCGCCACAAGAATCGGCGCAATACTTGAGCGGTGCGATCCGAGGTACGGTGAGCGCGCCCAGCCAAGGGGGAAAGCCAAATCCTCTCGAAGGCATCCGGGTCGAACTGGCGAAGAGCAGCCAGGGCTCTGAGTCCCTTGCAACCGTCACTGACTCCGTGGGGCACTTCGAATTTACGCAGTTGGCCGAAGGCACGTATACCCTTAGTGTGAAACAAGAAGGCTTCAAGCCATTTGCCGAAACCGTTTCGTTTAGTGCTAATCAAGCGTTAGTGGCCGACATTGCCCTCGCCCTCGACACGATAGTGGATAAGGTCGAAGTCAAGGAGCAGGCCGCAAGCCTTCCGACAGAAAGTTCTTCCCCCGCTTCAACCGTCAACAACACGCAACTGGAAACGTTGCCACTAGCGCAGCAGAAGTTCCGGGATGCGCTGCCTATCGTTCCGGGTGTGATCCGCACGCTCGACGGAAAATTGAGTGTCAGGGGCGCCTCCGAGAACCAAGGAATGCTGGAGGTGGATTCCGCGAAGACCGTCGATCCTGTGACGGGTTCGTTTTCGATCCCAGTGCCTATCGATGCGATTCAGAAGGTTAGCGTCGACAAGACTCCCTTCAGCGCCGAGAAAGGTGGTTTCTCCGGCGGATTGACGACCATAGAAACCACGCCACCTCCGAGCGACTGGTTCTACAAGGTGAAAGACTTCAACGTCAGCCTGCGCGGTAAAAACGGGCACTTCGTTGGCATCTCGCAAGCGACACCACGGGTGTCGTTTGGAGGTCCCATTGGCGATGGCAAACTGAGCTTTTCTGAGGTATTCGAGTACGACGTAAGAAGGGATCCAGTACGCGGCCTAGCCTGGCCCAAGAACGAAATCAAATCTCAAGGTTTCAATTCGTTCACTCGTGTTCAGGCCATCTTGTCTCCGCAACACGTGTTCAACGCCGACGTGAATGTGTTTCCGATGCGCACGGAGTTCGCCAATATCACTGCTTTAGTGCCGCAAACCGCGTCGTCGGATTACAACCAAAAAGGCATCTCGGCGGGAATCTCGGACCTTCACAGCTTTCGCTCAGGAGCATTGCTCAGGATTGCATTGCGGTATACGCGGTTTGATAGCAATGCCCACGGGCAGGGAGCGGCGGACATGCTGGTCAATCCGGAAGGCTGGGACGGCAATTTCTTTAGCTCCTGGACGAGAACTGCCAATCAGTTTGAAGCGTACCCAACTTTTCAATTTGCGCCAAAGAAGTGGCTTGGACGACATGAGCTGAAAATTGGCCTGGATGTGACGCATCGATCTTATGTCGGCAATAGCCTGTCGCACCCGGTTCAACTGTTGAGGGAAGACGGGACGCTTGCGGAGGAAATCAGCTTCACGGGCAACGGACCACTAAGCGCTTCGGCCACGGATGTAGAGGAATTCATTCAGGACCGATGGATGGTGAACGACCACCTATCGATCGACGTGGGAGGGAGGCTGACGAGCGAGACCGTGGGACGGGCGGCGGCCTTTGCCCCACGCGTGGGCTTTGCTTTTTCTCCGAGGAAAGACCAGAAAACTGTCCTTCGCGCTGGCGCCGGACTGTTCTATGACCGTGTTTCCTTGCTGGAAGCGGACTTCGTTCACAATCCGCAGCGGACCGTGAGCTTTTTTGACGGAACGGGGAAACTCATCGGAACGCCCATTTTTTATCAAAACGCCTACGTCGGAAATGGCGCCGGCCCGCTCGCGTCGCGAGTGCTGCCAGGGCCCGACACCAGTCCTCGCAGTTTCGTCAGCAATATCGAAGTCGACCGCCAATTGTGGTCCAACGCGGTCCTTCGCGTCAGCTATATCTATAGCCAGACACGCGACATGTTCGTCGTGAATCCCGTCCCGGGCATGTTCGGAAGTGCGGGCTTGCTGGGCCTTTTCCATAGTGGCCGTGCGAACTATCACGAATTCGAGACGACGCTGCATTTCCGGCCTGCTCAACATGCCGACCTGAATGTTTCGTACATCTGGAGCCGGGCGCGAGGCGACCTGAACACCGTGTCCAGCGTCTTCCTTCCTTTCGAGCAACCTGTGATTCGGCCCAATGTTTCGGGCATTCTGCCTTCGGATGTGCCTAATCGCGTGGTCAGTTGGGGAGTGTTCCACCTCCCGTGGTCGCTAACGGTGAGTCCTGTTGTCGACGTGCACACCGGCTATCCCTACTCCAATATTGACGTGCTTCAGAATTATGCAGGGCTGCCGAATGGATCGCGCTTCCCGACGTTCTTTTCCGCCGATGCGCAAGTTTATCGAGATTTTCATCTGCACCTGCCTCTCATGGAGCATGGGAGCCGGCATAAAGTTCGCGTCGGCCTGTATTCGATCAATCTTACGAACCATGGCAATTTTCGCGAAGTGTACAGCAACGTGACTTCGCCATTTTTTGGAAGGTTCACTGGGTTCCAGCGTCGCGTGGATGGCTTCATTCTTAGTTTCGCCGACTGAACGGGCGGCAGGGAACCAGGGAAGGGGTTACGGAGAGAAAGGAGTGGCTTTTAGTTATGGCAATTCAAGTTGGACGATTTGGAAAACTGGTCGCGATCGCTTTTGTTTTGGGATGGACTTCAGCAACGTCGATGGCGCAAGGCCAGATGTTGCCCAGCCAGACTGCAGCGGAGGACGCGCGATTGACCTACAGCGCTCCAGCGGGTCCAACTGGCGATGAGATTGTCGCAAGAATGCTTGAACGTAACCGGTTACGAAGCGAGCAGTTGCGACGATACTCGGCGGTCCGAACGTACGAGATCAGAAATTCCGAGGGGAAATTGGCTGCGCAGGCGGTAGTGCGCGTTGACTACCAGGCGCCCGACAAGAAAACGTTCAACAAGACCTCCGAAAAAGGATCGGGGCTCGTGCGTCACCTGGTGTTTGACCGCCTGATCCAGAGCGAGAGCGAGACGTCTTCTGGCCGGGAGCATCGTAACAGTGCGATCATCACCGCGAACTACACGTTCACGCTGTCCGGCGAAGAGGACGTCGGCCCGTATCATTGCTTTGTTCTTGAAGCCGCTCCGAAAAGCAAAGAGAAGTACCTGTTCGAAGGGAAAATTTGGATCGACGCCCAGGACTTCGCGATTGTGAAAATCGCCGGCCACCCTGCCAAGAAACCGTCCTTCTGGATCAATCGAGCTGACTTTGTCCGGCAATATCAAAGAATTGACGGCTTTTGGCTTCCGTATCGTGACGAGACGTCCGTGGAAGTCAAGATATACGGGCGAAGAGTATTCACCGTCGATCATCAACAATATGTCGTTAATCCTGCTCCTCTTCAAGCGGAGACCGGAGACATGGGCGATGAAGACTAGCGATTTCGTTAGTTTACGCGTGTCATTTCTTCTCTGAATCCTCTGAGGAACCAAGCTTACTATCGCGCTGGGCACCGTTGGACGGTGACGCTTATAGTCTGATTTCATGCCTCGGCCGCGCAGTCAGAGAAAAACGTCTAGCGCGCTAGCCACAGGGCATACCGAATCGCTTGGAACACCGTCCACTGGTGGTGGGCTCGCAGGATCCGATACCACTCTAGCGGGGATGGCGATTTCATGATTGCACTCCTCTTAGTCGGTTTTTCCGCGTGGTTGTTCGCTTGTGCCATGGTTCGTTGGGCGTCAATGGAAGGACGCACAGAACCATTGGCGGTCCCGAACATGCCCAACACCATTGGCGCAATAGATTGATTATTCATGTCGTTGTCCCCACCAGATTCGGAAGCGCTCCTAGTGAAAATTCAATAACGTCCATGTGGTACTTTGCGCGATGAAGGGCGGGCAGCGCATCACGAGATGGAATGTTTTTTTGCTACTACCGAAGGCTTTCTACCAGGTACCTCCATCATGGTAGGCAGGAACGGCTATCCGTCTGGCGGGGACTTTGAAGCTTCCTGCCTACTCCTGGAAAGCTGGCAAATGCAGCGTCTTGGTTGTACGATGCAGTAGATCCCAAGAAATGGGCGCGTTCCACAAAGTGAGCGGACGGAAAGTACCGCACCGCCGAGGATAAAGTTGACCCGTTTCGACCCCTGCCGCAAGCGAGTTTGCTTTCGTCGTCTCGATGGTCGGAAGCGGAAGAGAGCCACGCGTGCAACTGCAAACCGTCTCGCTCGAAAGAGGGCTCTTCTCCTCATCGTTTGCGTCTTTTTGAATGGCTGTCGCTTCCGACAGCACAGCATTCCAGGACCAACTATCGAATTCACCAGGCTCCCGCCCGCGGCGGAGGGCGGTCCCGACAGGGTCGACACTATCGAAGGACGCGTAATCGGCGGACGGCCCGGGCAGCAAATCGTTCTTTATGCCCAGTGGGGACCCTGGTGGGTGCAGCCACTCGCCGATCACCCATTTACGACAATTCAGGCGGATTCGAAGTGGAGCAACTCAACACATTTTGGAACGGAATATGCCGCTTTGCTCGTAGATCCGGGATACCGGCCGCGGGCGAGAATGGACCTTCTACCGAGCGAAGGTGCCGGAGTGAGCGTCGTGGCAATCACGAAGGGCAGGCCCGCCTTCTGGCAGATCTGGTGGTTTCAACTAGGCATCGCGGTCGTTTTGGCCCTCGCGGTAGTAACACTATTTCGTGTAAGGATGCACAGAGTGGCCCAGGAACTAAGCCTTCGCCTTGAAGAAAGGCTCGCGGAACGCACGCGCATTGCGCAGGAACTGCACGACACGCTCTTGCAGGATTTCCTCAGCGCCTCCATGCAACTTCACGTCGCAAACGATCAACTCGCAGCGGATTCACCAGCCAAACCGCTCGTGACTCGCGTTCTTGATATGATGGGGCGCGCCATTGAAGAGGGCCGGAATACCGTGCAGGGCTTGCGGTCGTCTCATAGCGGTTCTCAGGATTTGGAGCGGGCGTTTTCGGGGATTCATCAAGAGTTGTCTTTCACGAAGCAAGCCCAGTTTCGTGTGATCGTGGAAGGAGTAGCGCGGCCATTGCGGCCAGCGATTGGCGATGACGTGTTTCTCATTGGCCGCGAAGCGCTGGCGAACGCATTCCGTCACTCCGGTGCAAGTGAAATTGAAGTCGAACTCGAATACGCGGCCGATCAATTGAGGCTTCTGGTGCGCGACAACGGTTGCGGAATCTCCAACGAGACCCTGCAATCGGCCGGCGATGGACACTGGGGCTTGTTGGGGATGCGCGAACGAACGGAAAGAATTGGCGCAAGGCTGAGGATTTTGAGCCGTGTGTCGGCTGGGATGGAGATTGAACTGTCCGTCCCCAGTCATATTGCATATATCCCCCGAGACTCTGATCGTCCCCCGAGTTGGCTCTCACGACTGCGCCCGAGAAAGGCGAAGGGAACAGCCTCACCCCTTGAAAGCGAGCATGTCGGATGAGTGAGCTCGCGCGAATTCGCGTTTTCAGCGTGGATGACCATCCGCTGCTTCAGGAAGGCCTTGCCGCAATCATCAACAATCAGCCGGACATGGTTCTAATAGCCCAAGCGTCCAACGCACAAGAAGGCATTCAGCAGTTTAGGAAGCACAAGCCAGACGTAACTCTCATGGACCTCAGGCTTCCGGACAAGAGTGGTATCGATGCGATGATAGCCGTCCGATCGGAATTCCCCGAGGCGCGCATCATTATGCTGACGACCTTTGAAGGCGACGTGGAAATCCAACGGGCGCTGGAGGCGGGAGCCCGCGGTTACATGCTCAAGAGCATGCCGCCCAAGGATCTGGTTGAAGTGATTCGGCAGGTTCATGCGGGAAAGAAGCGCATCCCGCCGCAGTTGGCGGCACAGCTCGCGGAGCATTTGAGCGACGAAGACCTGACGGCACGTGAGATAGAAGTCCTCAGTCAAATTGCCGGGGGGAACAGGAATCGAGACATCGCGGAGAAGCTCTTCATCACAGAGGAAACTGTGAAGGTTCACATCAAGCACATCATGGAGAAGCTGGGGGCGAGTGATCGCACACAGGCTGTCGCGATTGGCCTCCGTCGCGGAATCATCGAACTGTAGGAAGCGGACTCCGCGCGCAAAACCCATACCTCAAAAGTGGTACGAAAAGATGCCGCCATGTGGGGTTTCAACGGGCTGCATGTTTTCGTATCTTGAGTGGCAGTGCGTTTCTGAGGGCGCGCAAGGGAGGTACGCGCTGCAAAGATTATATTCCACGTTTCCGGGTGGCAGGCCCGGCATAGGGTTGTTGCTGTTGCGTGCCGCCGTTGGACTTGCTTCGACCGCTGTGGGGGGGCTGTATCTCTCCGGTACCTCCAATCCTTCTTTCGACAAATGGTTCGCTGGTTTGACGTTGACCATTGGCGGTGCAGCCCTGGCGATCGGATTTCTCACGCCGTATGCGGGAGTCTTGGTGGGGGCATGCTTCCTGGGGATCGCCTTTTCATGGTTCCCCGCGCCTTCCTGGAGCTTGCACGACACTAGGCTGGTGGCTTTTGGAATGATCATTACGGCTGTCGCGATTGGATTACTCGGGCCGGGGGCGTTTTCCCTCGATGGCCGCTTGTTTGGACGGCGGGAAATTGTGATTCCGCCCTCCTCGCGCCCGCCAGAATCGTGACGGACTGCGATTCGAGGGCTAATTCCCAGATTCGATCTACAGGTCTGTTTGTAAGACGATGCCTTCACCAACCGAAAGTGGTATTCAGAGTCTCCCCCTAGGGTGGTACCCAAAAACCATTCCATCTCGTGATGTGCTCCGGGATTTCATCCCACATAGTGCAACGCGAAAACAAACTGCCATGGGGGTTACATGATCTCGGAAAACTCAGCGATTTCGAACGGGAGAAAGAAGGCGCGCTCTGTGATGTATAAATCTCAGGAGCCTGCCGAACAAAGCCTGGTGGAAGCCGCCAAGGGCGGCCACTCGACGGCCTTTGGCGCGCTTTGCGAGCGATACACACAACAACTCCTGCGCGCCGCGCATCGCATAACTAGAAACCGCGAGGACTCAGAAGACGCGGTTCAAGATGCGCTACTGAGGGCATTTGTTCACCTTAGGGACTTTGACGGCAGGTCAAGCTTCTCAACTTGGCTCACGCGCATCGCAATCAATTCAGCGCTCATGATTCTCCGGAAAAAACGAACTTCGCTTGAGACTGCCACGGTCGGCGCCGATGATTTTGGCATGGATGGTCTGATCCACGAAGTAGCGGATCGTGCGCCGAATCCGGAAAGGCAGTACGCGCAGAGCGAAGAACAAAGAATTCTGAAGAAAGCCATCCGCAACCTTCGACCATCGCTTAGGGAAGTGGTTGAAGTTCAGCAACTGCAAGAACGCTCGATGCGGGAAACCGCGAGAGCGATGTGTATCTCGGTGGCCGCGGCCAAGGGACGGCTGTTTCATGCGAAATCGGCGCTCCGCAAGTCGCCGATCCTGAGACTGATGCATCAACCTCGGTCTGGCGGCGAGTTTCGCATTTTGTCGGCCGCGTAACGGCCGTGGCAAGTGAAACGCAGAATGGTTGACCGTATTTTGGAAAGGAGCATAAGAGATGACAAAGAATAATGCATCTGGATCCAGTGTTTCGGTACGGGCCGGCTCGGAGCCGACAGCGGACCTCACCCGTGAAGGTGTGACAGAGATCTCCAAAGAACTACGGCATCTCCTCGCCGACGTGTTCGCGCTCTACGTCAAGACGAAGAATTTTCACTGGCATATGAGCGGGGTTCATTTCCGCGACTACCATCTGCTTCTTGACGAGCACGCCGAGCAGATCTTCGCCATGGGGGACGATGTTGCGGAACGAGCGCGCAAGATCGGCGGCAACACCCTTCGGTCAATCGGCGATATCGCGAAGCACCAGCGCTTAAGAGATAACGACCGAGAGTCCTTAGGCCCAAAAGACATGTTGATTGAGCTGCGTACGGACAACCGGGAACTAACCCGGTTTCTGAGACTGGCGCACGAGATCTGTGAAGAGCACAACGATGTCGCGACGGCCAGTCTGATTGAGAACTGGATTGACCAAACAGAACGCCGCTCCTGGTTTTTATCAGAAATAGTTAGTGGCCAGTAGGAGCGACTGGATGCGACTTCAGCGCTGTCGATGGAAAGGCATTCGCAGGAAAAAGTAGATGACCCGCGAGAATTCAATAAGAAACAACTTGGTGACGCGACGCGACCTCCTCATCGTCGGCACTGCCACGGTCGCTGCCGTGGCGCTTCCATCGGCATTGACTGGCGCCGTAGGGCACAGAATTTGACATCCCCCATCAGTTACGAAGGAGAAAAACACATGACCACAATTACTACCAAAGACGGCACGCAGATCTACTACAAGGATTGGGGAACGGGCCAGCCGATCGTCTTCTCGCACGGTTGGCCGCTGACCGCGGACGACTGGGACGCGCAGATGCTGTTCTTTGGGCAGCATGGCTATCGCGTCATTGCGCATGACCGGCGAGGGCACGGGCGCTCCACCCAGACGTGGGACGGCAATGAGATGGACACTTACGCGGATGATCTGGCGGCGCTCACGGAAGCGCTGGATCTGAAGGATGCGATTCACGTCGGTCACTCGACCGGGGGTGGCGAGGTCGTCCGCTATCTCGGCCGCCATGGTGCCAAACGAGTCGCCAAGGCGGTGCTAATCAGCGCCGTGCCACCGCTGATGCTGAAGACAGAAAAGAACCCAGGCGGTCTGCCCATCTCGGTTTTCGATGGCCTCCGCGCAGCGTTCGTAGCCAACCGGCCGCAGTTCTACAAGGACATCACTCTGCCGTTTTACGGGTACAACCGGCCCGGCGCAAAAATTTCAGAAGGTATCCGCGAACACTGGTGGCTGCAGGGCATGTTGGGAGGCGTCAAAGCGCATTATGACTGCATTAAGGCGTTTTCGGAGACCGACTTCACCGAGGACCTGAAGAAGATCGACATCCCGGTGCTGGTGATGCATGGTGACGACGATCAGATTGTGCCGATTGGCGCCGCCGGCCTCATGTCCGCGAAGATTTTGAAGAACGCAACGCTGAAGGTCTATCCGGGCTTTCCACATGGCATGCCAACGACCAATGCAGATCAGATCAACGCCGACTTGCTCGCGTTCGCACAGCGCAGAAGTCAAGCGTCGGCGTGACGGGGAGTGCAGGAGGATTAGAAGAATCGGTCGGCCCGCAAGTGTGGCCCGGATTTCGGCGGCCAAATCTTACGGTGTTGCGAAAAGGAGGCATCATGATGTTCGGTACGACCGCATTTACGCTCTTTCACGTCGCATTGAGCCTGGTGGGAATCCTTTCGGGGCTCATCGTCGTTTTCGGCCTGCTCGCCGGGAAAAGGCTGGACGGCTGGACAGCGGTCTTTCTGGTGACGACGGTTTTGACGAGCCTAACCGGGTTCCTGTTTCCGTTCCACAAATTCTTGCCTTCGCATGCCGTCGGGATTGTTTCCTTGCTGGTTTTGGCGGTCACGATTCCGGCCCTCTACGTTTTTCATCTGGCGGGTCCGTGGCGCCTGACTTATGTCATCGGCGCCGTCATCGCCCTTTATCTCAACGTTTTTGTTCTGATCGCCCAGTTCTTCATGAAGATTCCCACGCTCAAAGCGCTGGCGCCCACACAATCAGAACCTCCCTTTCTCGGGACACAGGTGGTGGGCATGTTGGTTTTCATTGTCCTTGGGTTTCTCGCCGCTAAGCGCTCCCCCGCGGGAGCTGTCCATGCAGCATGAAGGCTCTCGTCAGCATGGAAGGATTGTCTGTATCCTCCTCGACAGGCGTAGCATCAACTAATTCAACTACGCGCGAGGCGAAAATAGAGAATCCGGATTACCGGGAGAGTCTCACTGCTGGAGCTGACCATGAACACACTTTTGAAATATAAGTTTTGGATAGGCGGAGCGGTTGGCTTGCTCGCCATCGGTCTGATCATTGGGGCGGTGCGTCCAAAGCACGTATCGGGGGCGCCCGGGGCTTCCGCGGAAGTTGAAGTCGTGCAGATTGAACAGAAGGATGTCCCGATTTTTGGTGAGTGGATCGGCACGCTCGACGGATTCACAAATGCTGACGTCCGGGCGCAGGTCACGGGCTATCTGCAGAGGCAGGGCTACCAGGAAGGTGCGTTCGTCAGGAAAGGTCAGTTGCTGTTCGAGATCGACCCACGTCCCTTTCAGGCTGCGTTTGACCAAGCCGAGGGGCAGTTGGCGCAAGCCAAGGCTGCGCTCGCCAACGCCCAGGCCGTGCAAGGTAGGACTGAGCTTGACGTGAACCGCTACACCCCTCTGGCCAAAGAGCAAGCCGCGAGCCAGCAGGATCTTGACAACGCTATCCAGAACAACCTGGCGGCAAAAGCAACGGTGGCCACCGCTAACGCTCAAATTAGGACAGCTGAGGCTGCCGTCGAAACGGCCAGGATTAACCTCGATTTTACGCGGCTCATTGCCCCCATCGATGGCATTGCGGGGCAAGCTCAGCTCCAGGTGGGCGCCTTGGTCAATCCGAGCAGCGGGCCTGTGACGTCTGTGTCGACCGTCGACCCCATCAAGGTTTATTTCACTGTCAGCGAGCCCGAGTATCTCGATTGGAACAAACGGTTCCCGACGGAGACGACCCGGCAAGCGGCTGGCAAGAGTCTTCGCCTCGAGCTGATTTTGGCCGACGGCTCAACCTATCCGCGCGACGGGACATTCTACTTTGCGGACCGCCAGGTGAATCAGAGCACCGGCGCAATTCGGATTGCTGCGCTGTTTCCGAATCCTGGAAATATTCTTCGCCCCGGCGGCTACGGCAGAGTTCGGACAGCTGTCCGTGTGCAAAAAGGCGCGCTACTTGTTCCTCAGCGCGCGGTGTTGGAGTTGCAAGGCAGCTATCAAGTAGCGGTTGTGGATGGCGAGAACAAAGTGAGTGTCCGCACGGTGCAAGTCGGCGACCGCGTCGGCACGCAGTGGATTGTTGCGGAAGGACTAAAGCAGGGCGAACGCGTAGTCGTCGAGGGAGTGCAGAAGGTGCGTCCGGGCATGCAGGTAAACCCCAAGCCATTTGCCGCGGAAACGAAGGAAAGGTAATCCGATGTCAAAGTTTTTTATCAACCGTCCCATCGTCGCCATGGTGATTTCCATCGTCATGGTGATCGTCGGCACGATTACCATATTGAGTCTCCCCGTTGCCCAGTTCCCCAACATCGCTCCGCCGGAGATTCAAATACAGGCGACTTACGTCGGCGCGGATGCACAAACGCTTGAGCAGGCAGTGGCCACTCCCATCGAACAGCAGATGAGTGGCGTGGACAACATGAATTACATGTATTCGCTGAATGCCACGGGCAACTCGAACACGACTCTGATCGTGAACTTCGACATAAAAACAGATCCCAATACTGATTTGATTCTCACGCAGGCACGCGAGACGCAAGCCGCGTCACAGCTTCCCGCGGATGTTAACAATTACGGGGTCACCGTCCAAAAATCTGTAACGTCTCCGCTCATGTTGGTCAGTCTTTACTCGCCGCACGGGACTTACGATGCCAAGTTTCTGGCAAACTACGCTTACATCAACCTCCGGGACCCAATCACGCGCTCGCAGGGCATTGGCAACGTCCAGATATTCGGGGCGGGCCAATACGCAATGCGTTTATGGGTAAAACCCGACCAATTGGCAAAGCTGGGCATCACCGTCCCTGAAATTGTCAGCGCTATTCAGGCGCAGAACACAGTGAACCCAGCCGGGAAGGCGGGCGGCGAACCTGCACCCAAGGGCCAGGAATTTACTTATTCGGTGCTCGCACAAGGCCGTCTTGTGTCACCGGAAGAATTCGGACAGATCGTCCTGCGGGAGACGCCTGATGGGGGGATCGTGCGGGTGCGGGATGTCGCCCGAATCGAGCTGGGCTCCCAGGACTACAGCGTCTCAGGCCGCCTGAATGGGAAACCGAGCGCTATCGTCGCCACCTACCAACTGCCGGGTTCGAACGCAGTTGACGCGGCCACGGGAGTCAACAAGCTGATGGCCCAGATGAAGCAGCGCTTTCCGGAAGACATGGATTACGCCATCGCGTTGGATACGACGCGCGCAGTCACGCAAGGCATGAAGGAAATCGTCATAACACTCTTGATCGCCCTCACGCTGGTGATCCTAGTCGTCTACCTCTTCCTGCAGGGCTGGCGCGCCACGCTGATTCCCCTGCTTGCGGTGCCGGTCTCGCTCGTGGGCACTTTCGTGTTTTTCCCCCTCTTCGGTTTTTCCATCAACACGCTTTCTCTCTTTGGGCTTGTGCTGGCGATTGGCCTCGTGGTGGACGACGCCATCGTCGTCGTTGAAGGCGTGGAACGGCACATCGAGGAAGGCATGACTCCGAAGGACGCGGCCTTGAAAGCAATGGAAGAACTGTCCGGGCCTGTCGTCGGGATTGCGCTGGTTCTCTCCGCCGTATTTGTGCCGACAGCCTTTATTCCCGGCATCACCGGCCGGCTCTACCAGCAATTCGCCGTCACGATCGCGATTTCCGTGCTTCTGTCTGCGTTCAATGCGCTTACGCTTAGTCCCGCTCTTGCCGCACTTCTGCTCAAGCCACGGACACAGAGCCGAGGATTGCTGAGGAGATTTTTCGATTGGTTCAACCGCGTCTTTGAGCTGGCCACCGAGGGCTACGTCCGTTGGAGCGCGGTATTAGTCCGAAAGACCGTCGTAGTGGTCGTGCTGCTCGTGGCTTTTGGCGCGGCGGCCGGCTTTTTTGCCAGCCGAGTGCCATCGAGCTTCCTTCCGGACGAAGATCAAGGCTACGCCTTCGTCAATCTCCAGCTCCCCAACGGAGCTTCGTTGGAGCGTACGACCGCGGCTGCGGCTGATGTGGAAAAAATCCTGGCGAATACCCCGGGCGTTCAATACACGACCAGCGTCGTCGGCTTCAGCTTGCTTAGCTTTGTGCGCACCAGTTACAACGCGTTCTTTTTTGTCACGTTCAAGCCCTGGGATGAGCGCACGTCACGCGCCGAACAGTTCCAAGCGATCAAGGCACATCTGAACCAGGAATTGAGCCGGCTGCCTGCGGGGATTGCTTTCAGCTTTTCGCCGCCCGCGATTCCGGGCGTTGGCGCTTCTGGTGGATTCACTTTCGTCCTCGAGGATCGCGCTGGAAATGATGTGCAGTTCCTGGCCAAAAACCTGGGCACGTTTCTGGAAGCGGCCCGCAAACGCCCGGAAATTGCGGGTTTGTTCACGACGTTCTTAGCCGGCGTTCCACAGGAGTTCGTCCAGGTGGACCGCGACAAAGTCCTGAAGCAAGGTGTACCCCTCAACGATGTCTACCGGACGATCCAAGCTTTCATGGGCGGTTATTTCATCAACTATTTTAACCGGTTCGGCCGTCAGTGGCAGGTTTACATCGAGGCGGAAGGCGAAGACCGCGCCAAGATGGAAAACGTCGGACGATTCTATGTTCGCAATAACAAAGGTGAAGACGTTCCGTTGTCCACATTAATCAGCGTGAAGCCGCGGCTCGGGCCGGAGTTTACGATGCGTTTCAACGAGTACCGGTCGGCACAAATCAACGGCAGCGCAGCGCCCGGCTATAGCGCAGACCAGGCTACGGCGGCGCTAGAAGATGTCTTCAAGCAGACCATGCCGCGCGAGATGGGCTTTGACTACTCGGGCATGTCCTTTCAGGAACAGAAAGCGCGGGAGGGAGTGCCCGCTTCAGTGATTTTTGGACTTTCCCTGCTATTCGTGTTTCTTATTCTCGCCGCGTTGTATGAAAGCTGGTCGCTGCCGTTCAGTGTGTTGCTCAGCACACCCGTGGCAATCGCTGGAGCCTTCGGGATCCTTTGGTTGCGCCGCGTGCTTCTCGGCGTTTTCTTGCCGCCTTACATGGTCCAGATCGAGAACGACGTATATTCGCAAATCGGACTTGTCATGTTGATCGGTTTGGCGGCAAAGAACGCGATTCTCATCGTGGAGTTTGCCAAGGACGAGTTCGAGAAAGGAAAGCCTCTGGTCGATGCCGCGCTCGAAGGAGCCAGGCTTCGTCTGCGGCCGATCCTGATGACGTCTTTCGCGTTCATTCTCGGTTGCGTTCCGCTGTGGACAGCGACTGGCGCCGGGTCGGTTGCCCGGCAAATCATGGGCACTACGGTTATCGGTGGGATGCTGGCTGGCTGCGCGATTGGAATCTTCTTTATCCCAGCGATCTTCTACCTGGTGGAAAAATGGTCGGGCGCCGGCAAAGAGCACGCTTCGGGAGCGTTGCCGGCAGCGCCCGCTCCAGCGGAGGCGGACTAAAATGAACTACCGCGACAACAGCGCGAAAGAACGACGGAGCAGCCTATGAAGAAAATAGCGTCATTTCTTGCCGCTGTTGTGGCCTCGGGTTTAGTCACTGGATGCAAAGCGGGGCCGAACTACCATCGCCCCGCCGTTCAACCCCCAACGGCCTACCGTGATCTGAGCGAAAACCCACAGGTCCAGGCTCAGGCGGCGTCTTATGCGGATCTTCCGTGGTGGCAGGTCTTCCAGGACGCGCAGTTACAAGAGCTCATCCGTACAGCGTTAAAGCAAAACTACGACTTGCAGCTCGCGACGGAGCGCATCAACGCGGGGCGCGCGCAAGTTCAGATAACGCGCTCGAATCTGTTTCCACAGGTGACGGGCAACGGCGATTTCAGCGGTGGGAAAGAACACAATTTCCAAACCAAATCAAATTTTCTGACCCTTACCGCCGACGCGGCCTTCCAATTAGACTTCTTCGGCAAGTTGCGTCGCGCGACAGAGGCGTCACGCGCCCAACTCCTTGCGACAGAGGACGCGCGGCAGACGGTCATATTAACGCTCGTGAGCGACGTTGCGAGTGACTATTTCGCGCTCCTGCAACTTGACCTTCAACTCCAAATCACGCGCGAGACCGTAAAGACGCAGGAAGATTCAGTCAAGCTGACCAAGCTCCGTGTCGATCACGGCGTGGCTACAAAGCTTGACGTGCTTCAGGCCCAACAAGTCCTCGATACGGCAAATGCCCAGATTCCCGACCTGGAGCGGCAGATCGCGCAGGAAGAAAATGCCATCAGCATTCTCCTTGGCAATTATCCGCAAGGCGTGCCACGCGGACGCCCGCTGGTGGAACAATCGCTTCCTCCCGAAGTCCCGCCGGGCCTGCCATCATCGCTACTTGAGCGACGGCCTGATATTCGCGAGGCCGAGCAAATCTTGGTCGCCGCCAACGCCGAGATCGGAGTCGCCAAGGCGCAGTTCTTTCCGCAAATCTCGCTGACCGGATCTGGTGGCGGGTCGTTTGGACGGAGCAGCGCATTTACCAGCCTGCTAAGCACGCAACTCGGATTCTGGTCTTACGGCGCCCAAGTAAGCCAGCCTATTTTCACGGCGGGAGCCCTTCGCGGAAACCTGCGGCTAGCCGAGTCCCAGCATCAGCAAGCATTGATCGCGTACCGGCAAACCATTCAGCGCGCGTTCGGAGATGTGTCCGACGCCCTGATCGGCTATCAGAAATTGCATCAGGTCCGGGTTCGCCAGGAGGACACTGTCGCGGATTTGCAAGAGTCCGTCCGCCTTTCCAACTTGCGCTACAAGGGCGGGACCACCACCTATCTCGAAGTCTTGGACGGCCAGCGGTCGCTCTTCTCCGCTGAGCTGACACTCGCGGGGGCGCGAGGCAACGAGTACCAGAGCCTCGTTCAACTTTATAGGTCACTTGGCGGTGGCTGGCAGCAGCAATAGCCATTGGACCTTTAAAAGCTATTCGTCTTCCGGTTAGCGACCAACGAATGCGACAGATATCTCTATGGCTGTGAATAAAGTTGCGCCATGGACTTCAAGAAATGGATTCACCCACAGAAATAAGGCAGAGAGCTGACCTTCGCGATTACCTGGCAGCCGAGCGAACGCTTCTCGCCTGGATTCGCACGGGGCTGGCCTTGATGGGATTCGGCTTCGTTGTGGCGCGGTTTGGGCTTTTCCTGCAGCAACTGCGACTCATTGATCATGTTCCCTCAGTGCCGTCTTATGGAGTTTCGCTGTGGTTTGGTACGGCGCTCATCGCGGTGGGAGTGGCCGTGAATCTCTCTTCCGCTTGGCGCCATATTCGGTTGGTTCGTGAACTGGACCAGGGCGAAGCTGGATGCTCTCGTTCGTTGGCCCCGACCGTTGCGACGGCCCTATTCCTGGCATTGGTTGGGCTTGCGATGGCGATTTACTTGGTTTCCGTCCGCGGCACTGCGAGTCTTCAATCCGCAAACAGTGAGGAGGTGTCTATGGCATTGGCATCAAGTAAGGAAGCGCCAATGGGAGGCATAGGAATCATCGACAGGCCGAGCAATCACTCGGTCGAGCAGACAGTGGAAAAACTCAAGAATATTCTGCAATCCAAGGGAGTCACCCTGTTCGCGCTGGTCGATCATAGTGGGGAAGCGGAAAAAGTGGGAATGAAGATGCGGCCCACCAAGCTGCTTATCTTTGGCAGTCCTAAAGCCGGCACACCTCTGATGCTGGCCACTCCCAGCATCGCCATCGACCTCCCCGTGAAAATCTTAGTTTGGGAAGACGCGCGGGGAAAAGCTTGGGTTTCGTACAACAGTCCCGATTATTTAAGAGAACGGCACGGACTGCCGCAGGAGCTGCTGCAAAATATCGCCGTCGTCGAAACATTGGCGGCCAAGGCCGCCGAGTAGCTCCGGCAACGGTCGATGCGGGCGTATGACACTCGGGGACTTTGCTTATTGGAGGTAGACCGATGGACCCGCTTAAACAGTTACACCCGCTCTGCAGTCGCAGAGACATCCTGAAATCCAGTGCCTTGGCCTTAGTCCCATTTGCAGTTCCTTCTGCGATTTCCGCATTTCCTTATCAACAACAGCCAATGACCACGAACGGCGGCGATGATCCATATCCAATTCCGTGGCTGGACAAAAACGGCAGCCACAACCAACCGGCAGGCCCAAACCTCGAACCTTCGCATATCTATCATTTCAAAGGCCATGTCGCCCGGTGCAGCACCTTTACGGGCATGGGCACCGACAATCAAGGAAATCGCATCGCGTTTGGCAGTCCCACAACGGATTACGGAGTGATGCAGGGAGAGTAATGGGCCGCCCGAGCCGCACAGAAGGGCAGCTTCACTCACATATGACTCTTTCGGGGACCGGCGGTCCCCGCCAACCAAATACACGATTTGCACCCGCCTATTGCGCCGTCTGGACTTTACTGGGTCGTTCCTGTTCCAGAGCGCGGCCTGACGATCAGTGCGGACGGGAATACTTTTACGCTGGAAATGCGGAACGTCGGGGTCGTCGATCAGCCGCGCTGGCCTGCGCTGGACTCCATAGCTACGCCCGCACGGATGACCTTCAAAATGGTTTGGAAATCAACCGGCGAACCGGCGAAATACGAGGACGCCGGCAGACATTTTCGCTTCACTAGAACCCGCGCGACGTGCCAGATGGAGGCGGAAGTTGAGGTTCCTTCCATCGGGTTTTCGTGGAAGTCCGATCCGTTGAATATCTCGAAGTGCGACGTGGCCGTCATCGGGGAAGAAGTCAACGGTCGCTACTACGACAGCTTGGTAACCCAATAGGACATGGGGTTGCACCGCCGTTGCCATGTATTTGTTGCAACGAGTATCGTGATAACGCATCTAAGCCAGGGAGAGGGTTGCTTGCCTGGGAGGAGTCACATAGATGCAGATTGGAATCGACAGTTTCGCAGCGGCCATTTCCGACCCGGCCACAGGCCTAACGCTCAGCCCCGTAGAGCGCATGCACCATCTACTGGAAGAGATTGAGCTCGCCGATCGGGTTGGCCTGGATGTTTTCGGCATTGGCGAACATCACCGGGCGGAGTTCCTCGACTCGGCTCCCGTTGTGATCCTCTCCGCTGCCGCCGCGCGCACGGAAAATATTCGTCTCACCAGCGCAGTCACTGTTCTCAGCGCCTCCGATCCCGTTCGCGTCTTTCAGGAGTTCGCGACTCTCGACTTGATCTCGCGGGGCCGCGCCGAAATTGTCGCCGGTCGCGGTTCCTTCGTTGAGTCCTACCCTCTCTTCGGCCTGCGTCTTGAAGACTACGACTCGCTCTTTGCGGAAAAACTCGATCTTCTTCTAAAAATCCGAGCAAACACGCAAGTGCACTGGTCCGGCAAACACCGCGCGGCTCTTACCGGCCAAGCAATCTACCCTCGCCCGCTGCAAGATCCGCTGCCTATATGGGTCGGCGTCGGCGGCACCCCCGAATCCTTCGTTCGCGCCGGCATCCTCGGACTTCCTCTTATGGTGGCCATCATCGGCGGTGAGCCTAAACGCTTCCGCTCGCTTATAGACCTCTACCGCGAGGCAGGGCGCCGCGCCGGTCATTCGCCCGAGCGCCTTACAGTAGGTCTTCATTCTGTTGGCTTTCTTGCAGATACCACGGACGAAGCCGCGGAAATATTCTTTCCAGGCTATGCCCACACCTTTACCGAAATCGGCAAGGAACGCGGCTGGCCCGCTGCCACGCGCGCTCAATTCGACGCCCTGCGCGGACCTACCGGCGCGTTGCTGATCGGAGATGCCAAGACGGTTGCGAAAAAGATCCTTTACGTGAATAAAGTTCTTGGTGGCATCTCCCGCGTCACATTTCAAATGGGTGTCTCGACGCTTCCACACCAAAAAATGTTGGACGCCATAGAAATCCTCGGGACCGCCGTGGCACGTATCGTCCGGAACGAGCTCGGCGTCACTCCTGTACGCGCCTGATGATTCGAACTCTTCGCGCTGAATTGTGACGCGGGGCACATTTTATCCAGCTGGGGCTTCGGCGGTTCGAGTCCGCTTCACAGACGATGCGGACGGCGTCGTCATGACCGTTAATGATGGAGATCTCGCATTCTCCGTGCCCACACCGTTGATCACGCCCCCGCTCCTGCGGAGGTCCTGGCGACGCTCAACGAACGGATCAACGCGGCGCGGCTCAACATGAGATTCGTTGCGATGCTCTTTGCTGTGCTCGACTCGACCGCTCGGCAAGTAATAATTGCAAACGCCGGCAACCGGTACCCTCTCCTTATGCGCAAGGGAAAGATTGAGGAAATCCCGCTATCTGGAATTCCGCTTGGCCTGATGTCGGGCACTCGATACGAACCGGTATCGCTCGACGTCCAACTCGGTGACACTGTTCTCTTCGTTTCAGACGGCATCCTCGAGTGCCAAAGTAGCAAGCACGAGGCCTTCGGTACCGAGCGTCTTGCCGCGGTCTTAGTCTCTTTGCCGTCGGACGCCTCAGCCGAGGAAGTCTCTTCCGCCATTTTAAACGGGACGGATGTATTCAGCAGTTATTCGTGCGCCCTGCGCGACGATCGAAGCCTGATCGTTCTCAGGGTGACCGAGGAATCGTGCCGGGACCTTTTATGCGTTCCCGTGATCTATTGAATCGATTGGAAACTGACCGCGGGAACCATTCTTTTCTCGTAACTGCTTGAAAAGAAATGGCGGGGACGACGAGACTCGAACTCGCGACCTCTGCCGTGACAGGCAGCGTTGTGATGTAATCGATTGATATCAAACGGTGTCGGCGGACATCTTTTGATACCACAAGGTACCCTAGATCATGTCTTATCGTCCCCTTATTGTACCCGGATCGTGCTTTGTCCACTCGCCCGGCTATGGTCGGCCTCCTTGACGTTTCTTACGCTCGGCATCCTGCTCTAGCATGCTCACCATGAGGCGAACCGGTGACCGGAACGTGGTCGCGCGCAGCCGGTCGAACATGGTTTGCAAATCAACGAGCCCATGGGCTGCAGCAAGGTCCAACGCTGCGAGCGTACCCACCACCTTCAGTCCGAGATGTCGAGCTATAGTCACCCCGTCTCGTTCATCCATCAACAAAAGGATGGCTTGGAGTTCGGAGGCGAGCGATATCGCTTCGCGCTCACCCGCGTCGAGATGTTCCAGAGCCGAATCGACGGGCCGTTTCAGGCTCACAACTTCCAACCATGCAGGAGGCTGCGAAATCCACGCGCGCACAATAGCGGGCGTGTTTGCATGAGCCAGCTCGGCCTTCACGGCGGGAGGAATCAAAACCGTTCTATATAGGTTTGGAAGAATCTCGGCTGCTTGGATGAGTACGAGGTAGTTCA
>WNFP01000395.1_pt1 | contig 50284 bp, 48 predicted proteins | sample 5400201 | NCBI WGS metagenome assembly WNFP01 (sample SAMN13153355, study PRJNA577476) | soil metagenome | isolation source: 115 cm saprolite under Madrone tree | place: USA:California | collected 2016-06-14 | reverse complement strand
AGGTGGAAATTGACCACATCCCGGATCCGCGCGTTGAAGCTGAACAGCACTATTACAACGCCAAGCATTCCAAGCTTCTTGACCTGGGCCTGCAACCCCATTATCTCTCGGAATCTCTTCTTGATTCACTTATGAATATTGCGCTCAGGTATCGTGACCGGGTAGATCCCACGATCATGCTGCCACAAGTGAATTGGCGTGAACCGCGCAATGACCGCCGGCTGCAAACCAACATCGCTGCTGGAGTTTCTGTTGGTGCGGCGAATAAGTGACTTGCGCAAGGTGTGCGATAACTGGAAGAAGCGAAAGCCTATATCGTTGGTGGTCCGTTCGTGCCTTAGGAATCGCTTTTGCCGGAAGAATTCGGAACAAGAGTATCCGCAGTGGCAACGAATTGGCCGTTTCGGAGTTGGTAGTCCACGTTACGCCACCGGATTGACGTACGCGTGAAACTCACCAGCCAGATTAGAAACGCCATGGCGTCCCAGAGCGGAATCAACGGCATCTTCGTCCAGAGCCCTATCTGCTTTAGTCCTTGGATTCCGATGAGCCACGTCAAAGCTACGCGAAAGAACAGGTACGAACCCCAATAGGCCGCAATTACGGGTAATGTCGGGTGGACCAAAACGGCGAGGGTGGTCCATGGCAACCCCCAAGTAAGAAGCAACCCAAAGTGACCCCATGGCCGCATTGCTCTCATTACCGTCATCCAGCGCGCGCGCTTGGCCAGGAGCTCACGTACTCCCTGGAAATCAGGTACGGTTTCCACTACATACGGCAACAGCTTCATTTCCACTCCTTGTTCAGCAATCAGGCGCCCAAAGAGCAGATCATCCGCGGGTCGGTTTTCCAATACCTGAAAGCCCCCGAAGCTCTTGATACACCGCTTGGTCGACGCCATGGTTGGCCCAAGCGCAAAATGCACTCCATCAAGCTGCCACGCCACCAGTACGCCTGCGTAAAAGTCTGAAATCATCCCAATCGTCTGAAGTTTCTCGACGAATGATCTTTCTTGCGAAGATCGGTAGAAACAGGTCACCCCTCCAACTTTGGGGTCGCGCAGCGGCTCAATCACTCTTCGCAGATATTCGTTATCTACGCGCACGTCGGAATCGTTGATGACGAGGTATTCGTACTGGGCTTCGCGTTCCATCAGCCGCAATTTAGCGACCTTATCGTTGATCGCCGTGTGGCCGGCGCTGTACAGCAGGCGGATCTTTCGCTCCGGGAAGTCCCGCATCACTTTCCGGATGATCGGCACCGAAGGATCGGTCTGGTCCGTCACGCAGAAAAGGAGCTCGTACTCGGGATAGTCCTGTCGGCAGAAACTGGCGAAATTCTCATAAGCATTAGGATCCAAGCCGCGAACTGGCTTGAGATTACTCACCGGCGGAGTGAAATCGAGATTTCTCCCGGCCTGTTTTCTAGACTGCCAAAAGTAGCGGCCGGAACTGAAGATGGCCAGAAAGTAGAAAACAAACGGAATTGCTGCCGCGAACAGGACCACGAATTCTAAAGCGCTTGAGGGCACGCCACCTCATTCCCGATTCAAGTGCGGCCAGTCTGGGAACCCTGCCATACGGAGGGTTCCCAGGGGGGCTGTCCCCTATCCTGAGTCACACTCCGCCCTAAGATTCTATCCTGAATCAGGAGAATTCCTGAATGCCACGGAATTCTTTGCCAGGAGTTCTTGCGTCTTTATTGTGCTGATTTTTTGCTATTCTGAAATGCTGGTCTATCAAATACGTGACGCACACTCGCAGACTCCAATTGAAAACGATGCCCCTGATTCTGGTCAGCATCATTTTGGGACCCCTTGGAAATGTATTCCTGGGCAAGGCCATGAAAGGCGTCGGGCCGGTCTTTTCGGGAAGAATTCCGAATCTCGTCCCGATTGCTTCTCGCGTGCTGGCGTCCGGCTACATCTGGCTAGGTATCGCCTGCTTGCTGGGGTTTTTCGTCGTCCACATGATGTTGCTGACCTGGGCAGACTACAGTTATGTGCAGCCTGCCACATCTCTCTCCTACCTCTCTATCTCCATCCTTAGCTACCTTCTTCTCGGAGAAATCATTTCTCCGTTGCGCTGGCTTGGAGTCACCGTGATTTGTCTTGGCGTTTTCCTCGTAGGTCGTACCTCACCCGGCACAACAGGGGCGCCTGACCGTGCATGAAATTGCGCTCTTGCTCTTGTTCTTGATTGTTGCAGCGGGAACGGCAGGCGAGTTGTGCGTGAGTCGTGCGATGAAGGGTGTCGGAGAAGTCCACGACTTCCGTCCCAAGTCGATCCTGAGATTCGTTCTGCAATCCATGCGCTTGCCATGGATGTGGCTGGGCATCGCACTGATGAGCCTGGGATTCTTCTCCCTTCTCGCGATCCTGTCATTTCAGGAAGTGAGTTTCGTGGTCCCCGTCAGCGCCCTTAGCTATGCCGCAGGAGCCTTTGGAGCAAAAACCTTCCTGGGCGAACGCATCAACCGAAATCGCTGGATGGGAATCGCCGTGGTCTGTATCGGCGTCACCATCGTCTGGTGGAGCAGAAAATAGCGAGGAAGCTACGGCGGCGGGAGCAAGCTTCCAGCGCGCTGTACGCAGGAAATTCTTGGTAGGGGCGGTGGGGATCGAACCCACGACCTTCGGCTTAAAAGGCCGCTGCTCTACCACTGAGCTACGCCCCTAACTCTTAACAACATCTTACAACGAAGAGGTTTAGCGCGCATCCCGCATCGCGCCTAACTTCGTATACACGATAGTGACTAACGGCGTTGCCGTTGCATATAATCGCGTCCGCCGCGCCAAGCAAGGAGACGCTGTAAAACGTGGCCGATGGAGTGGCACCATAACTTTGCACCGCCCGGACCAGGTGAAAACCTGAAGGAAGGCGTCGCGCACCTTCTCGAGAAGCGCATCTCCGCTTTCACCGGCAGATAAGAAATCTCAGTGAACTTCGAATTCACCGACAAAGTGAAGAACTTGCAACGCCGGGTGCAGACATTCCTGGACGAATACATTTATCCGAATGAGCTGCGGTTCCACGACGAGATCGAGCAGAATCGATGGTCGCCCACGAGGATCGTCGAAGAGCTCAAGCTGAAAGCTCGCGCCGCCGGCCTATGGAACTTGTTCTTGCCGGACAGCGAGCACGGTGCCGGACTGACAAATCTCGAATACGCGCCCCTCTGCGAGATGATGGGCCGCAGCGTGATGGCGCCGGAAGTGTTCAACTGCTCGGCGCCGGACACGGGCAATATGGAAGTGCTCGCCCGGTATGGCACACCGGAGCAGAAAGAGCGATGGCTGAAGCCGCTACTTGCGGGCGAAGTCCGGTCGTGTTTCGCGATGACGGAACCTGCGGTGGCCTCGTCGGATGCGACGAACATCGAGGCAAGAATCGTTCGGGACGGCAACCACTACGTCATTAATGGCCGAAAGTGGTGGACGTCCGGGGCGGGCGACCCTCGTTGCAAGATCGCCATCTTCATGGGTAAGACGGACCCTTCGGCTCTGCCTCACAAACAGCAGTCGATGATTCTGGTACCGATGGACGCGCCGGGAGTGAAGATCGACCGAATGTTGAGCGTGTTTGGATATGACCACGCGCCGCACGGTCATGGCGAAGTCACGTTTGAAGATGTCCGTGTTCCTCTCTCAAACATCTTGCTTGGTGAAGGGCGTGGATTCGAGATCGCGCAAGGGCGCCTGGGGCCCGGGCGCATCCATCACTGCATGCGCTGCATCGGAATCGCAGAGCGCGCCCTGGAAACGATGTGCAAGCGCGTGCAATCGCGCGTGGCTTTCGGGGAACCATTGGCCGAGCAGGGCACGATTCGCGCGGACATTGCGATTTCGCGTATGGAGATCGAGCAAGCTCGTCTTCTGACGTTGAAAGCTGCGTATACGATGGACACGGTGGGCAACAAGGCGGCGCGCGCGGAAATCGCGATGATCAAAGTTGCCGCGCCGAACGTTGCGCTGCGAGTTCTGGATCGCGCCATCCAGGCGCACGGGGGTGCCGGCGTCTCGCAAGATACGTTCCTCGCTGCCGCGTGGGCGAGCGTGCGGACGCTGCGTATTGCTGACGGGCCGGATGAAGTACATACGGAATCGATCGCCAGGCACGAACTCCGAAAATGGGGCAAGTCCCCGGCGAAATCACAGACGCATTGACCATTTGCCGTCGCGAACGGAATTTTTGCTCGCATAGGAGATCCCCATGCCACCGCTCGTGGTGGAAACAGCGCTTTCACTCAAGGATTTCGTGGGCCGCGAGATCGCCGTGACGGATTGGTTCGTGATGACTCAAGATCGCATCGACCGATTGCGGCGTCCGCATGGGCATCAACTACGGCCTGAATCGGGTCCGCTTTCCCTCTGCTGTTCGCGCGGACTCAAAAATTCGCGCCCGCGTGAGACTTCTGTCCTTGAAGGAGCTTTCCGATGCGCTTGAGGCCGCATTTTCCGTGTCGGTGGAGGGACAGGGTTTGGAAAAGCCCTGTTGTGTGGCGGAATGGATTGTCCGTTACTACCCTGAATGATGGAAGGCATACACTTCAAATCGTGCAAAGCGCACTTCTGGAATGCGAAATGGTCAAATCGAACCAGTTTCAGCAGCGTGTAATGATGAGCGCAAGAGAACCTTAACAACCTCCGGCATCGAGGCAAAGCGCGGGTCTTTTGTCAGCCCGACGTGATAGCGGTAATAAATCTGCTGGACAATCACCGCTACCTTGAATCGCGCAAAAGCGAGATAAAAGACGATAGCAGATACGTCGCGGCCGGTCGTCCGCGCATACCGCTCGACGATTTGCGCGCGCGTCAGACTGCCGGCGGCGGTCGACGGGCACCAATGGATCTTCTGCAGTTCGTCAGGGTCCTGCGGATCAACCCAGTAGGCCAGGGTCGTGCCCAGATCCGTAAGCGGATCGCCGATGGTAGCCATCTCCCAGTCCAGGACGCCCACAATCCTGGTGATGTTGGCGGGGTCCAGCACGATGTTGTCGTACTTGTAGTCATTGTGGATCAGCGCGGCATCGCTTGTAGCTGGCATCCGCTCTTTCAGCCAGACGGAGATGCGTTCGAGTTCTGGGAGGTCGTGAGTCTGAGATGCGTAGTAACGGTCGATCCAGCCGCGCACCTGGCGCTCGAGATACCCGTGTGGCTTGCCGAGATCAGCCAGCCCGATAGCCGCGTAGTCCAGGGCATGCAGCCCGGCAAGGTTATCGATGAACGACTCGCTCAGCCGCCGAGCCGTCTCGACCGTAAACGGCAAGCCTGCGGGTGGATCTCTGCGGATGATAATCCCTCGGATCAATTCCATGAGGTAAAAGGGAGAGCCTAGTATGGACTCGTCGTCGCAGTACAGTAGGACCTTCGGTGCCGCAGGATAGACGGCGTGCAGTTTCGACAGCACGCGGTATTCTCGGCTCATATCATGCGCCGTCTTGACCTTGCTGCCGAAGGGTGGTCGACGAAGAACCACCTCCTTGGCACCAAGTTGAAGCGAGTACGTGAGGTTGGAATGGCCGCTGGGAAATTGGCGGACATGCAGACTCCCTGCTTCATTGGGAAAGTGATCGCGCAAATAGGGTTCGAGCTTGATCAGGTCAAGCTCTTCTCCTGGTCGAACTGCTGTCGGTTGGTTCAAAAGGTCGGCCATCGGCAAGTTCCCTTATGCTAATGGCTCTCTCGTCTTGAATCTCAAGCGTGCTTGGCGGATACCGCGCCTGCATCGACTACCAGGCGAGCGATGCGCTCGCGATGAAACGTCGCGTCGCCGAATGCCGTTTCCGATCCCTTCGCTCGACGATAATAGAGGTGGAGATCACTTTCCCACGTGAAACCCATGCCGCCATGAATCTGGATGCCACGGTTGCCGACTATGCGCGCGGCATCGCTGGCATACATCTTGGCGATGGAAACGGCAGTCGCTGCATCCGGCGAGTTCTCTTCCAGCGCCCACCCTGCGTAGTACGCTGCGGAACGAGAGCTCTCAGTTTCCAAATACATGTCCGCGCACTGGTGCTGCACGGCTTGGAACATGCCGATAGGTTTACCGAACTGTTTCCGAGTCTTGGCGTATTCGACGGTGATCTCGAGGGTTCGCTGCATGCCACCGACCAGTTCGGCAGCCAGCGCGGCGGTAGCGATGTCGAGAGCCCTCGGGAGGTCCGTGCCGGAGCCGATTTTTTCCGCCGGAGTGTTGTTGAATTCGACGACGTACAGTTTGCGCGTAAGGTCCATCGCGGACATCGGAGATATTTTTAGGCCGCGAGCCTTGGAATCCACAACGAAGACGCCGTTTCGTGCGACGACGACGATGAAGTCGGCGATGGCGGCATCCGTGACAAAGAATTTTTCCCCGGTGAGCTTTCCGTTGGTCGCGCTCAGTTGAACATCCCGCGGGTTCCAGCTCGCGCCGGCCTCCACAAGGGCGACGGTGGCGCGAACTTCTCCCCGGCAGATGGGCGCGAGATACTTATTTTGGTGGGCCGGCGAGCCCACGGCTTCCAATACAGAGCCGGCCAGAACGACGGTAGAGAAAAACGGGCCGGGCAACAGGGCACGGCCCGCCTCCTCCATCAAGAGCATGAGTTCGAGTTTGCCGAGGCCGACCCCACCGTATCCTTCCGGAAAAATGATGCCGGTGTACCCCTGCTCGGTAATCTTCGACCAAAGTGCGGCATCGTATGCGGTATCCGTCTCCATCAGCCGTCGCATTTCGGCGCTAGGACACTCGCCTGCGAAGAACTTGCGCGCACTGTCTTTGAGAAACTCCTGGCTTTCACTCAGTCCGAATTCCATTGGTCACCGCCTAGTAGCTCTTGGGCAGGCCCAGCACAAAATGTCCGATGATACTGCGCTGCACTTCCGATGTGCCTGCTTCGATGGTGTTCCCGCGCGCCCGAAGATAGCCGTAAGACCAGATGCCCTTATCGACCGCACGACTGTCCCCGCCGAGCAACTGGCCGTACGGACCAAGCATTTCCTGCGCGACCTGCTGGAGTCGCTGGTTCAGCTCGCTCCAGAAGATTTTCTGAATGGACCCTTCCGGCCCAGGGGCGCCCGTAGCGGTGATCCGGCTGAAAGCGCGCAACTGGTTCAAGCGCATGATTTCAATCTCGGCGTAGCACTGTGCGAGCTTCTGCCGTGTAAGCGGGTCCTGGGCGGCCGGGTGTCCGTTCTTCTGAAACTTTCGCGAGAGTTCAATCAACCGGCTGATGTTGCGCTTGAAAAGTGGATGGAGACGCGCTCCAAACGAGCCACGCTCGTACATGAGCGTGCCGACAGCCACATTCCAGCCGTCATTCACCTTCCCGAGTACGTTTTCCACCGGCACGCGCACGTCATGGAAGAACATCTCGTTGAATTCACTTTCCCCCGTCATCTGGCGTAGTGGGCGCACCTCTACTCCCGGCGACTTCATGTCAATCAAGAGAACCGTCAAGCCTTTGTGCTTGGGCGCGTTCGGGTCGGTGCGCACAACCAGCTCGCACCAGTCTCCCACCCAACCGTAGCTCGTCCACACTTTCTGGCCGTTGACGATGTAGTGGTCGCCGTCCAGGCGCGCCTCTGTCTGCAGGCTGGCGAGATCGGAGCCGGCGTTCGGTTCGGAGAAACCCTGGCACCAAATCTCTTTCGCGCTGAGGATGTTGGGGATGAACCGTTTCTTTTGCGCTTCCGTTCCGTAGGCGATGATCGTGGGACCGATCAGTCCCAGACCAAGAGTGTTGGCCATTGGTGGCGCTTCCACTCGTGTCATCTCTTCCCAAAAAATGGCCTGCTGCGTGAGCGTTGCGCTGCGCCCTCCATACTCCTTCGGCCATGAAACGGCGGCCCAGCTGCCCTCGTGCAGCTTCCGTTGCCAGGCTCTCAAATACTGGAATGACTCCTCGATGGGTTTTTCCCGCCATTCACTCCAATCGCGCGGGACGTTGGCGCGTAACCACTCACGGAGTTCGTCGCGGAATTGCAGCTCTTCGGGTGAGAGATTCAGGTTCATCGGGAAGGTTCCTTCCTAACCTTGGATCGTAGTTCGGCCCTGACTGAGGAGTCGATCCGATTCGTTTGCTGATGCCCAGTCCTCGCGCGAGAAACCACAAGCTAGCGCGTGGAGCTTTTTGCCTTATTCGTTGAGAATTCCGGCCGTATTGTTTCCTGGTCTTGCCAGTATTTTTTGCGCAAGTTCTTTTTCAGGATTTTTCCGGTTCCGGTCTTGGGCAAGCTTTCATAAAAGTCGACCGAATGTGGGCATTTGTAATGGGTCAGGCGCGAACGGCAGAATTCAATCAACCCGCTCTCGTCTGCATGCGCCCCGGGTTTCAGGACCACGAGCGCCTTCGGCACTTCACCCCACTTGTCGTCCGGTACGGGAATCACCGCCGCCTCCAAAACCCCCGGATGGGCCATGAGGGTTTTTTCCACCTCGAGCGAAGATATGTTTTCACCGCCGCTGACGATGATGTCTTTCTTGCGGTCCACGATCAGCAGGTAGCCGTCTTCATCAATGGTGGCCATGTCGCCGGTATGGAACCATTGGCCACGCAACGCTTCGGCGGTCGCTTCGGGTTGCTTCCAGTACCCTTTCATGACCCCATCGCTCCGCGTGATGATTTCTCCTACTGTCTGGCCATCGCGTGGGACATCCATGCCTCGATCGTCGACAACACGCATTTCGACGCCGGGGTCGGGAAACCCGGTCATGGCCTGGCGCACGAACTTCTGTTCGCCCTCCAATTCGAATCCGTGCTTGACGAAGGAATGCGACAACGCGGGTGAAGTTTCCGTAAGGCCATAGCCGGAGATGCAAGTGACACCGAGCTTTTCTTCGACTTCGCGCACCAAAGTCGGGGAAGATGCAGCTCCACCGATAATGATTCTCTCGAGGCTGCTCAAATCGTGTTTCTGTCGATCCGGCGAATTGACCAGGGCGATGGCCATCGCCGGCACAAGACACATCGTGTAAATGCGCTCCTGCTCGATCAGCTTGAAGATTTGCCCGCAGTCGAAACGCCGCAGCATTACGTGCTTTCCGCCGATGAGCGCGAGGATATGCGCGACGCCCCAGCCGTTGGCGTGAAACAGGGGAATCGTATGAAGCTGCGCGAAGTCCCGCGTGGCATCGAAGGTCAAGCAAACATGCAAGGCATGCAGATAAACATTTCTGTGTGTCAGCATGACGCCTTTGGGATTGGCGCTCGTGCCGCTGGTGTAAAAAAGCTCGGCTACCGCGTCCTCGTCAATTTCCATGATGTCTGCCTGGCAAGGCGACGCGGCGGCGAGAAGATCCTCGTAACTGGAAGTAGAAAGCCAATCGGTGTGAGATGCACCATCGAGAAGGAAAAAAGTCTCGACTGTCGAAAGTTCGTTGCGGAAGGAGTCGACGAGGGGGAGGAACTCTTCCTCCAGAAAGAGTACTTTCGCCCCGGAATCATTCAAGACGTAAGCAAGCTCCGCCGCTGCAAGCCGCACGTTTAACGGAAGCAGCATGGCGCCGGCTTCGAGAACACCGTAGTAAGCTTCAAGCAGCCTGTGGCAATTCATGCTGAGAAACGCGACCCGGTCACCGGGCTTGACGCCAGCAGTTTTCAGCGCACCGCCCAGCCGCGCGGCACGCGTCGCAAACTCCTCGTAGGTAAATCGCTCGTTCCCGCAAACCACGGCGGTCCTATGCGGATACTGCTGTTCGGCATATCGCAAGCACCGCAGAGGCGTAAGGGGAATATTCATGGTGTAGCCTCGGCTAAGCGATCTGCCCTCCATCCACCACCAGCACATGGCCGGTGACGTAGTCAGACGCATCAGAAGAAAGATACACGGCAGCGCCCTTTAAATCGTGCTCATTGCCGAAGCGTCGCAAAGGAATCTTGCTCAGGAAGGCTTCCTTGTTTCGTTCGATGACCACCTGAGACATGTTGGTAGGGAACCATCCAGGAGCGATGGCATTCACCTGGATGTTGTGAATTCCCCACTTGCACGCGAGATCTTTGGTAAATGCGATCACGCCGCCCTTACTAGCGTGGTAGCCGATGGCCTGAAATTCCGGAGGCGCGCCGCGCAGCCCGGCAACCGACGCGATATTGATAATTTTTCCGCGCCGCTGGGGGACCATGACCTTGCCGACCGCCTGCGAAAAGAGGAACGTCCCGGTCAGATTCGTCTCGATCACTTTGTTCCATTGCTCGAGTCGCATCTCTTCGACCGGAGCGCCCCAGGACGTACCGGCATTATTGATCAAGATGTCGATCCGGCCGAAACTGGAGACCGTCGCGTCCACAACCGCCTCCACGTGTTCGAGGATCTTGACGTCGCAGCCCAGAGCTAATGTTTTCGCGCCGAGCTGTTTCAATTCTTCTGCTGCCCGTTCGCAGCGCTCCTGTTTCCGCGCGCAAAGGACCAGGTTCGCACCCATCTCTGCCAAACCCTCGGCCATCTGGCGTCCAAGTCCGACAGAGCCGCCGGTGATGATTGCTACCCGGCCGCTGAGATCGAGGAGTTGCTTGATATTCATCCGGAATTTCTGGCCTCCCGCGCCGCCTCAGGGCTGCGGATCCGTTCGAAGTGCGCGCCACGCGTACAGGGCCCCAGCAAGGAGCTTCGCCGCTGATGCGGACTCGGAAAAAACCGGATGCGGATGCCCTTCAGCGCTGGTCGACCCTCACGGATGGGTCACCGCACCGGAATCCGAATTCGCATTCTCTCGTGAGTGCATCAAATGGGCGAAGATACTGGCTTGGATCAAATTCAATATACCCTGGCGAAACAGAAACGATGCCCTGTGGCGTCCCAAAAATGTTGAATCCAGGACCGAGCGCTGCCGCAGCATTGTTCAGGTCGCTGGCATCGACGCCCTGCCATGTTCCTGTATCCAGGCGGTTAACGAGCGTCCGTGCGGCGGCGATCGTTTCCGCCGGCGTGAAAGCACAATGTCCCGCGCGATCCACAAACGTGCGGCGCAGCAATTCTCCGTTCCCCGCTTCGTCGAAAACGTTCTTGTAGGCGCTTTCGTTCTGAACCACCACCAGGCCATCGCCCTTGGTATGTAGCGTCAGCACCGGGATGTGGATCTCGCCATCGAAAATAATATTCCTTTCCAAGTAACGAACGGCCTCGGGGTCAGCGCTGATTCGCGGGGCCTCGTTCAGCGTCCTCACATCGGCGTCGAGATCGAGGCCGGCCTGTTGATAAAGCGCGACAACCTGGTCGCGCCCGATCGAGAGATCCAGCTGCCTCCCATAATCGACTCCCGTGTTCCAGGAAACATTGCCATGCGCCCGCGCTTCGAGTTCCGCGCGAAACGCAAACACAAATGGAAAGTCCACTTGTTGATCCCACAGGAACTGGTTCATCTCCTGTCCGGCGAAATCGGTTGGCGCCGGCTCCGTCGACAATGGAGCGAACCAGCCCGGCAAGTCGGCCAGCGCCCCGGCCAGCGCTATCCGCGCTCTCCCTTGCGCTGTGGCCTGCGCCTCCGCAAGCACTACTTCGGCGAGGTCGAAATTTGCAACGGGGTTGGCAATATTGACGACCTGCAGCCCCGTCCCCGGAGCAAGCAGCGTCTTGAAAGCGAACGCGGAATCCAGCGCGGTGTTCCAGGTGGCCACGCCGCCGGAGAGCACCCCGCACATAGGCAGCGCGGCATCAAAGCGCCCCGGGTGGCGTTGGATCAGGCCCGAAGTAATGATTCCGCCGAGCGAGTGCCCCCACGCGATGGTCCTCTTCGGAGACCCGACGACCAGTTTGAAAATGTCGAGAACGGCGATTTGGTCTCGCAGCGCTTCGTGGATGGCCCATCCGGTCGTGGCGTAGGAAGACCCAGCCAACGCGTACCCGCTGGAGAGCATGAAGAATCGCGTGAACGGATCACCCACGTCTTGCGCAGGATTGGAATCACCGGGCACTACATAGCCGTGGCTGTATAGAAACAGCGTCCCGTTCCAGTTTTTCGGCACCTCAATCAAGTAAGTGGCACCGTCGGCCAGGCTTCCAGAATGTGGGGTGACCCCTGCTTGCGCCTGCGCGGTGCCTGCGACCGAAAGAAAAAGGATTACCACTAACGCTAAGAAGAAAATCCCCTGTTTCGCCATTTGCCACATATCAGATTCCTCCTGCATGCAGAATTCGGAACATCTCCTGCCACCGGCAGCACGGTAAATCCAGGCACCGGCTCCCTGTTATGATCCGCGGCTTCTCCGACGGCAGCCTGTCACACCTCGCCATGAGACGGCCTCCCGCAGGCTAGAACGTTAATCGCAGACCAAGCTGAATCTCTCGCTTCGGGAATACCGAAGTAAAACCCAGCGGCGTGCTCGGCGAGAGAGCCCTGGATCCCTGCACGTGAAACGTCGTGAATCCCGGTGTCAGACCGAAGAGTGGGCCCACCTCATTGTTCACACTCGCAAAGTTTGTACGGTTGGCGATGTTGAAGCCTTCGGCTGTAAGCTGCAGTTTCGCCTTCTCACCGACTTTATGTTGCCAACTCAGGCGCATATCGAAATTGATGTAGTCCGGGCCAAGTCCAGTATCACGACCGGCTCCGATCGGACGTTCGTTGGTGGTGTGATTGTTGCCGTTGACCTCGCCGCCTGCCAACAAGTTGAAAGGATGCCCGCTGTTGTACGTAAAAATGGGAGCCAACTGAAAGCCGGAGAGGAAGGGATTCTGCCACGGGCTTTCAATTACGCCGGCCAGCACGACTTTATGGCGCTGATCGAATTCAGAAAGCCCGCGGTCGGCGCCGAGATTGGTTGGATCCTGCGGTCCATAATCGCTGTTAAAGTCAGTCGTCGTGTCGAAGCCTTTGCTAAAAGTGTAGTTGCCGAGCAAGGAGAAGTGATCGCTGAAGCGCTTCTTGATTTCCAGAATTCCGGCCTGGTAAACGGCCGAACCAGCGGAAGTGTATTGATTGTTTTGCACGATCAGCGGATTCACAAAGCAAGCGAAGGGATTGGCCGCGCACGGAAGACCTTCCGTGCCACCGAGAGGATCAGCCCCAGGACTAAGGTTCCAGTTTCGGTAAGAAACGCTCTTGCCGTTGGCCAATTGCGCGGTACTCGTGGGAGCCGGGAGTAGATTCGTGTCGATGGCAACCGGGAGGCCGATGGTATGGGAGTAGATATAACTCGCGGAGATAGAGAATCCGGGAGCAATCTCGCGCTCAATTCCGAACTCGGCCTGCTGAGAATAGGGATTCCTAAAGTTAGGTTGGTCGACGAAAACCACCTGAAGTGGGGCCAGTGGGCCGCTATTGGTCACATTGAGCCCAAACTGCGCCAGCCCACCTGGGCCCGCCCCTGGCCTGATACACGCATAGTTTCCCGGTGCCGGCGTCGTGCAGGTGATCGCTCCCTGGGCAAATAACGTCTGGAAAACGGTAGCGGCATTGAGTGCTTTGCTGCCGCCGGGCACTCCCGTGATCGGAACGATATAGATCGAGATTTCGCGGTTGCAAGGACTGCTCCCGCTGCCAGGGAAAATTGGAGAAATTCCGCAGATAGCGACCAAGTTATTCACTTGACCGGCTTTCGTTGAGTTTCCTACTGAGCTGTTGTTCGCGTTCCGAACTCCGAGGGAGTAATCAACAGCAGGAATCTGGTCGTAGATGGCCGCGTAAAAGATCCCGTAGCCGCCGCGAATCACCGTCTTGTGATCTCTGAAAGGGTCCCAGGCGAACGACACCCGCGGGCCAAAATTCTTCTTGTAGGTGCTTAAGGGAGCGTACTGGGTGTCGAGTTCGTAGCGAAGACCGTAATTCAGCTTTAAGTTGGATTGGATCGCCCATGAATCCTGCCAGTAAACCGCTGTCCAAGGTCGTGTGTAATACGGATAGACGGGATTGCCAAAACCTTGCTGATAGACCTGAGGCAAACCGAGAGAGGCGGTTTGAAGCGAATCTATGCCCGCTCCTGAACTTATTAGCCCACAGGGATTCTTGGTTGAGGGAGTGGCTGAGGGGAAGAAGCACGGGCTGAGTATGGCGCCGGGGAGCGTGCCGAAAACAAAGCGGCCAGGGAAAAAGGTGTGAGATTCGGTGTGATTGCCGCGGAGTAACTCGGAACCGCCAAATTTCATAGTGTGGTGGCCGCGGATCAGAGTGAAGTTGTCCGCAATTTCATATCGCCTGGTAATTGTGAGGCTGGGCACAAAGATGTTCGTTCCCAGGTTATTCGCAAAACCCGGAATTTGGAGTCCGACTTCCCCGGGTTCGTTCGGAATGACGTTCAGCGTGGCGTAATCAAATTGCACGCGGGCTTCGTTATGAGCCGTGGCGCTGAACTGATGGTACCAAGCGGCCAAAGCATTGTTGTCATAGTCATGGATCGAAGTTCCCGCCGAAAAGCCGGTGAGCGATTGTACGTCTGGATTCTCTTCCAGGTCGTGTCCAAACCTGTAGGTTAGAGAGAGCTGATTGGAGTCGCTGAAACGATGATCGAACCGGCCGGACGCCAAGTACTCTCGGGTGTTGTAATTGAACAGCCCCCCGTTTGTTTCAAGCTGATTTATCAGGAAGTTGTTCAGCGCAGTCTGACCTGGCGTCAGGCCGGTAATCGGGCTGACTGTCAATCCAGTTTGGAGCGCGCCAGCGCAGGTCTGCGCAGGCAGGCTGGTGATTGTTCCATTGGGGTTATTTAAGCAAGGCACGGTCGGGTTTCCCGGATCATTGAAAAGTGCGGTAACAACCGACTGTTGCGCGAATCTCGGGTCACTCTGCAGAAAGGTTGTCGGTCCCGCCGCCGTAGGCCCCGCGAAGATGAAACTATTCGTAAGCAGGGGTACTGCGTTCTGTGAGTTCTGGAGCAGGCCTTCGAAGGCAGCAAACAGGAAAGTCTTGTCCTTTTGGATGGGGAAGCCCAAGGTGCCGCCATCTTGATAGCGCTGCAGAGAGTTTTTGACCGGTTGGCCTTGAGCGGCTAGCGAAAACAGGCCGCCCGGCTGCAACGCCTGTCTGCGAGCAAACGGGTCAGCGGCGTCCATCGCATCATTGCGGAAATATCCGTAGACGCTGCCGTGCACTTCATTCGTGCCGGATTTTGAGACGATGTTGATCGCCGCGCCACTCGCGCCCCCAAGGTCCGCTGCGTAATTGCTCCGGTTGACCTGAAACTCCTGAACCGCATCCTGGCTCAGCGTGAGCCGCACACCGCCCGCGTCATCATTCGCTTCTCCGCCGTCCACGGTCACGCTATTGCCTCTTCCGTTGCTGCCGTAAAAGGACAGGCCGCTCTGCGGTGTTTGCTTGACTCGAAAATCCTGGTCGGAAGCCAACCTGGTGGAATTCGAAACGCCCGGAGCAAGCAAAGTGAATGTCAGATAATCGCGGCGGTCAATGGGGAGCTGAGCAATATCCTCCTGGGTCAGTGTATTCGCCTGGCTCCCTCTCTCGGTCTCCACCGCGGGAAGTTCGGAACTCACTTCAACTTGCCCTGAGAGCGTTGCCAGCTTAAGGTGGAAGTCAAGAACTAAGGTCTGCCCAACGGTCAAAGTAGCTGAGGGAACAACCTCCGTTTGAAAGCCAGCGTGCTCGACGCTCAGCTTATAGTTCGCCGGGGCGAGTCCGGACAGGCGATAAAAGCCGTGCTCGTCGGTTACCACGCTGCGTTGCAAACCTTTGGCGGAATCAAGCACAGTCACCTTAGCGTTCGGAACATCAGCGCCTGAGGGATCCGTCACTGTTCCTGTCAGATCGGCGGAGGTCCCCACACCTTGCGCAGAGACCACTGGGCCGGCCGACAATAGTCCTAGCGCGAGTACGAATAGCCCTGCCAGTAAGCTCGATTTCATGGCTCCTCCTACTTCCTCGAAGGCATCTCGTTTACAGTTTTGATTGGAACCAAGTTTGCGTGCTCCCTTAAGATGAGTCTTGCGACAATCAAGGATTGTTGTTGACGTCACCACTTCAACTCGACCAAGAGAAAGCAGCACCAGCCAGGGATCGGCTTTAAGACTCTCTTAAACTCCGCTCCCCCGGCAGAACTATCAAATATTGTGATAGTCCGTATCACATATTAGAAACTAACGTCAATACCCAAATGCGACCGTACGCTGGAAACTGGCAGGTGCGCGGCCGGAACCGGCCCCTGCAATGTCCGCGCTCCTTCAAGTAGAACCACGCGCGCGGCAACGCCTCTTCTCGAATTCTTGGTTAGGATTATGTCTGCTTGCGATTGAGACCTGCCCGTTCCGCAATTGTTCTAGTGCTTGGTTGGCCTCGGACAACGGCCGGGTGCCAACCCGGCAACGGATCTTTCCGGTCGCGGCCAAAGCGAGGACTTCGCGCAAATCCTGCCTCGTACCCACAGCGCTGGCCTGAATGCGCACTTCCGCAGCGGCCATAAGGATGGGAGGGAAACAGATGTTCTCAGCCGGCAATCCCACAACCAGGAGTGTTCCCGTCGGGCGCACACAAGAAAATGCTGTGTCGTACGCCGCTCTTGAAGCGGAAGCGACGAGTGCGATATGGACTCCGCCTTTATTACGCAATTCCTTAACCCCGTTGGTCGAAGCAGCATTGAACACGGTCGACGCACCGAGCGATTTCGCGAGCGCGAGCTTCTCGTCCGAGATATCGATCGCCGTGACGTCCGCGCCGAGCCCCCGCCCGATCTGAACCGCAAGATGTCCCAAGCCGCCCACTCCAAATACCGCCAGCCGCTGACCAGGCGTTACCCTTGCCTGTTTGAGGGCGCGATAGACGGTCACTCCTGCGCAAAACAGCGGCGCAGCCTCGACGGAGGAAAGACCATCGGGAATCTTCAGCGCGTGGCTTGCTGGCGCCTTCACTAGCTCCACGTACCCACCATCGACCGTCACACCCGTTATCTTTTGCTTGGGGCACAGGTTCTCATTCCCTTCCAGGCACAATTCACACTCGCCGCACGTCCAGTGCACCCACGGAACTCCAACTCGATCTCCAATTTGCAAATCGTGGACGTCTCCGCCCTTTTCGACCACGCGGCCCGCAATTTCGTGGCCGAGGATGAGCGGTCTCTTCACGATTGCCGCCAGTTGACTCCAATCTCCATCGGCTACATGCAAGTCGGAATGGCACACTCCGCAGGCTTTCACTTTGATCAAGACATCGCCGGGCTCCAGTTGAGGTCGCGGGAGAGAGTGTAGGAAACGGTGGAACTACTGCGAGGACCAGCGAGGGTCAATGATCCGTTGAATCGGAAAAAACCGCTTCATCGCGTGGACGCAATCGCAAGGCGATTGACTAAGTCGATTCAGGACAGAGCCCCGGTCCTTAATTGCTGGTGCGTCTGTTCGTCACGGCCTGACCCCGCGCAGGAAAAACTCGACGGCACTGCTGACCCGCTCAGATAGTTTATGAGGGCCAGTGAGATCCACCGCCCAGTGGCGGACGACTGTGTTATAGAGCCCTTCCATGAACTCCGCCAGATGTGCGACGGGAAAGGCACGGGAGACTTCGCCGCGTTTCTGGCCCTCAGCCAGAATCTCCTGGAGCAAGCTCAGCGCGCATTCCTTGTGCTCCCGCATGTCCGCAGAACGCACCGGATCCATCGCACCGGACAGCACCACGGCCTGCCACAACGGACGGTCCGCTTCCGCGTGACGAGCCAGCTCCTGATACAACCGGCGCAAATGTTCGGCCGTCACGGCCTCGCTGGAAAGCTCATTTCTCAAGTGGTCGGTGATGCAAGCAAATCCTCGCCTCCCAACCTCGCCCAGAACCGCGTCTTTGCTGGGGAAATAGCGGAAAAACGTCGGCTGGCTAATTTCCAGGGCCTGCACGATATCATCGATGCGCGTCTTCTCGTACCCTCTCTTGCGAAACAATCGAACTGCAGTATCTATAATCTCCTGACGAAGACGTGCCTTCTTGCGTTCCCGGAGGCCGAGCGTTTCCCCCCCGCCCGTGCTATTACCCCTCAACTGGGCCCGGTCCAGCTCTGTTTCAAGGCGCCTTCGTGTTGTGGGGAGTCGCCTAGCGGCGGGATCAATTCCATCTGTATTCGCGCGTCCCATAACAGATTGTTCTCCTCAACGGATGAATAAGCGCCACCCTGCGTGCAGACTATAGATTGTGTGAGTTACTCTAACATGAGAGTGGCACACGTCAAGTAAACGACCGTGTCGCGCTTTCGCGCTACGTTAAGGTTGGGATTGGGGGCCCAGGTCAGAACGTTACTCGGCGTGGAAACCGCGGACGAGCAGGCTGAAATGAGCTATCTGCCACACACATCGGCCAACAGCTAGGTTACTCTATTGAAATAACTTAGGAGAGTTCGTTTTGCAATTTCTTCCCCGCATCAATGGCCCTCTGAAGCTCAGCGAGACCTTGGTCTACCGACCCTTTCTCAAGACGGGAATCAGGTTCACGGTGAGGAAGCACCGGTTGGCCACGGCGTACGCGCGGCGTCGAGGTGCCCCAGCGCTGAAGGTGTTCGTTAAACGGTGGAAACGTTCACTACGTTCACCACCGTCACCCGTTCGGAAGGCACCTAGCCAGTTCTGCCGTCCCTGCGGACGCATGTAAGATAACTATACATTAACTTAAACATAAAGGATTTTGACCGCCCGCTTTCCCTGATCATGGCAACTCAGGTGGGCTTCTGTTCTTTCACTTTTGCCTTAGACCAGCGGGTTCTGGCTGCCTTCCGTGCAATCTCCGTCCGTTGTTCCGGTGTGAGCTTATGAAATGCGGGTTCGACGATGTGTCGTAGCGGACGAGGCAGGTGGAGTTCGTTACGCTTCTCTTTATCCACGACTAGGCGATTGCACCGAGCCCCGCTGAACTGCTGTTAAACGGCGCGATCTCCAATGACTACTTGTGCGGTCATCCTACGGCAGCGCCCGTGGACGCTCGACCATCTCACTTCTCATTCTTCTTCTCTCCCTCTTTCTTAGCCTTCGCCCACCTAGCTAACGCGGCATTTCGAGCGCTGGCGCTTCGCTGTTCAGGAGTCAGTCGGGCGGCCCTTTTCTTACCCCCTTTGGAGCCACCCATTTTCCCCAGCGCAACTGCGTGAAGGTTTTTTTCTTTCATCGCGCTCTAAGTTTATATGTCCAACGCAACTCAAACAATCAGGGAAAAAACTTGACAATGCGTAGGCGCTTACGCATAATAGTGCGTAGGCGCCTACGCATGGGTCGTTACGAACAAGAACCAGTTTGCCGAGGGCAAGACCGACGCATTCAGAAAGGAGCTGTCATGACAGAACAAGAGGCAGTACGACTGAACATTAGTCTCGCAAGAGCAACCTGGGGGCGACTTCCGAGGGCCGCGCGGGATGGGCTTAGGGAGCTAACAACGAGGTACACCTTATCGGTGGCTCTCGGGGACGTTCAATTCATCGACGGCCGTTGGTATGTCACCAACGCCGGCCTCTTGCGTCTGGCAGCACGCAGTCGCTGTAACGGCATTAGGGTCGAGCAGGTGCGCAACTTCTGCGACCCAGTTGCTTGTCGCTGGGTCTTCAAAGCAACTGTCTACAAGTCCCCTGGTTCGAAAGCGTTCGCTGGTTACGGTGACGCCGATCCCTCCAATGTGTCCACGTTGATGCACGGAGCAGAGATGCGCATTGCCGAAACGCGGGCCGTCAACCGCGCCCTGCGCAAGGCTTATGGCATCGGCCTCTGCTCGGTCGAGGAGCTTGGATCGTCGTCGCGTAACACTGATCCCCGGGCGGATCGCGAACCGTCAGCAAAAAACTCCAGCCACGGTTCCAACAACGGCCAGCCGCGTTTACGGGATCAACTCTGTCTGTTGATCCGCCAGCACAATCTCGATCCCACCCTCGTTAAGGCCTACGCCGCCGATTTCTGCGGCACACCATCCTTGAAAGAAGCGAATCGAGATCTCGTCCAATCCTTTGTTTCGCACCTTGCCGCATGCGCAAAGGAAGACAGGGACATGTTGATTTGCCGGCTCAATTCCTATGCACAGCCAGAGGAGGCTAAGCCGTGAGACACCAGATTCCCGGCTTGCATTCGCGACATCAAGATTCCGAAACCAGTTTCGATGGCGTGTTTCTGGTTCGTGTAGAAAGAGCGGGGTACCGGCGGCATCCACAAAAACCATTCGTGGAGCTTGGATTTGTCATCTTAGAGCCGCAGTCCTTCCAAGACCGGTCTTTTTTCAGCCGGCTGTATTGCACCGAGCGGGCCCTGTGGAAGCTCCATTGGTTCCTTCGAGACTTTGGCTACGACGCTGATCTGCTCAACCGCGATCAGGTGGATGAAAAGGCTCTCCTAAACCTTCGCGGAGTCGTCCGCACCTCGCACAAGATTGTGAATGGGCGTTCTTACCAAAATCTTGATTCCTTCGCATCCGCTGGCGAGTGGGAAGTGCTCTCTTGCGCGTCAATCGATGACGCCGATGAACAGGACGGGCAGGGCGGTTCCGATGGTCTATAGCTACACCCAGATCAGCCAATATCTCCGCTGCCCTCGCAGCTATCGTTACCGGTACCTCGATGGCTGGCGTGAAAAGGAAACCCGTGCGGCCATGGCTTTCGGTCGCTGCTTTGAGAATGCTTTGGGAGCTTGCTTCCGCGAAGAGGATTGTAGCGCGGCGCTATTCAAGGAATGGGAGGCTTACCGCGAAGCCCCCTTCGAATTCAAGAAGGGAGAGTCTTGGGATCGGTTCGTGCATCAGGGAGTCCATCTGCTGCAGAGGTTCGCACAGGATGATCGGGTTCGCGTCCAGAACCCACGCAAGGATCTCCAGATCAAATTTCTTCAAATGCTGGCGGGAGGCAGCGAATTTGTTGCCTATCTCGATGCAATAGGTGAAATCGACGGCGCGCGCTGCCTGATCGACTGGAAAACCACGACGAGTCGCTACCCAGACGGCCCGGAAGGTTTGCTTTCCCTCGATCCGCAACTCATCTGCTACTCGTGGATTAGTGGCATTCCGGAGGTGGCACTGGTCGTTTTTGTGCGGAAGCATGCTCCCGAGATTCAATATTTGAGAGCAACAATCTCCGAGGAACGACGGCAGGAATTTGGCCGGCTTGTAGAGACCACCATCAATCAGATCGAGGCGGGTCACTTTAATTCGCACAGCGGTATCCGCTTTCCTCAGAACGGATGCGTCAGTTGTTCCCATCTGGGACTCTGCCTGAACAACGAGCAGTTGGTAGCGGCGAAACTCATCCGTAGGCCGGGAGCGAGCGACCTTGATTGGCTTGACGAGCTTGTGGACTGACGGACGGACGGCTGTGGCACCCGAACTAAATCGCCGTCGCGCGGCCTTCGTGTTGGGCAGGATCGATGAGATCTTGAGTTGGGAGAAGAATAAGGAACTAGAGAAGGACGCAAGGTTTGTCGAGCTGGGGGAATATCTGTGCGAGGTGAGGTCGAAGCAGTACTGGAGGCTAGAGAGACTGAAGTCGTTCGATGAATTCCTGGCAAAGCGTTTCCCTGATTCGCGCCGCAAGGCCTACTACCTGATGGCCATTCACGAAAATCTGACGCGAATCCCGAAGCAGCAACTTCGCGAGGTGGGATGGAGCAAAGCGACGGAATTGGTCAAAGTGGCAAGGAAAGACGGGGACAAGTTCGATTGTGCAACCTGGTTGCACAAAGCCAAGGAACTACCGAAGGAGGGGTTTAAAGTCGAGGTGGAGCGGCATCTGACGGGCAAAGAAACTGAGCCCTGGGAGATTATCTATTTCAAGCTTTACAAGAGCCAATTGCCCGTGGTCGAGAGGGCCCTTGAAATTGCTGGGCTGATGCTCGGGACCGATAAGTCTCGCGGTTACTGCCTCGAGATGATCTGCGCGGATTTTCTCGCAGGAGCCAACCTGGAAGAACCACATCGTTAGAATGCTTGCTGATCCGTGAGTTCGATGCGTCTACGCCAGAAACAGCCTAGATTCAAACTGAACCCAGAAAAATACACTGTGCTCCAAAAACGAGTGCTGGAACGAGATGGTTGGCGCTGCCAAGACTGCGGAATCGTCAAACAGTTGCAAGTTCATCACATCACGCCGAGGAGTCGGCATGGCGGGGACGTGGTGCAAAACTTGATTACACTCTGCACCAGTTGCCATAGAAAACGTCATGGGCGGCTCAGATAGAGGATTCTTAGCGAGGAGGCATGAAGATCCCGATCGAGATCCTGTGGCGGAGCCGCCACCGGGGTGGAGCCGGAAGTCCCGGATTTGCTCATTGCCTTCTTCCGCATGGAAACAGTCGAGCATTCCGCGAAAATGACCCTGGCCGCAGAAATGGCTGGCGAGCCGGTGCTGCTGTTAAGAGGGGACGTAGCGAAAAATGATGGCGGCGCGGGCGCGATATTCCGTGAAGCCACCTCCGAGCGGTGCCGGCGGACTCCCAGCGATAAGCGACAACGGAGAGGCAGCGGATGAGCGCGTCACGCTTTCCCGGCACGAATTGGATGCTTCAATTGGAGAAGCTATACGGAAGGATCAGCCGCGAGGCTAAAGTTCGTGCCCAGCTTTGAAGGGTCTCAGGCCCTGCACAGGTCTTCAAGCGCGTTCCTTAAAGTCGAAACCCACGGCTAGAGGTTTCAAGACAAAAACGCGTGACGCCGCTACCCGGCATCACGCGTTTCTAGTTAAGGTTGTGCAGGCAACCGAACTCTAGGCCCCAAAAATCCTGCGTCGGAGAAAACCGCCAACCCCGAGAAGCCCGCTTCCGAGCAGCAGCAAGGAGCCCGGTTCCGGAGTGGCGTTGATGGCAACATCCACGCTATCAGCGGCGCCGCCCGTGGTCAGGATGATGTTGAACACGGGGCCAGTCCCGTTTGTAGCCCCCAAGAAGGCGGCAAAGTCCGGGGCAAGACTGTCCCAAAGCACGGTCAGATTAACGACGTCAAACCCGCTACCCCCGATGTTTTGCGTTCCAGTGGCAGTGAGGATTGTACCTGCAAGATCGAAAACCCCAGCGGTGTTGTCAAACAACGCGATATTCGTCCCAGACAACGTAGTATCGAAAAGAAAGGTGAAGCTTAAACCTTGGTCATCGGCCGGGCCGGAACCATTGACCAAAGTGATTCCTCCGGGGAGAGCACTCGCCGACACGAAAACACCACCAGAAAACACGGTGGTCATGGTGCCGTTGCAGTTGCTAATGCCGGTACAACCGAAGTCGACGGTGTTGGCGCGCGCGCTCTGCGCGAAGAACGGCAGAACGAACAGCCCAACAATCATCGGTATAAAACGTGCGAAAGCCTTTAGATTAATCTTCAAGATTGAGACCTCCAGGATTTGATTCCTCAGTTTCAAATATGCGCCCGCTGCTGCCGCACCTCACGTACGCCTTCCGACGACGGAATGTATTGCAATCCTTGTACCATTCTCTGCTCTCTGCGGTCTTTTACTAAGTGTCAGATAACACATGGGATAGCGTCACCATACGTTTCGCAACCTCGACTCCTGCGCGAAGCTCATGCAATACCTTGCACAGTTATGCCAATCCAGTCTCTTCAAGGCACCTGAGGAAAGGCTGATCCCTGGCAGTTCAATTCCCGGAATTTCCTTCGGCGCGGTAAGGTTAGCGCCCCCAGAAGCGTTATCAGGACCGGTTTCTCTTCAGCGCCATGTGATCGACTCAACGTCCATGGAGATGCACCCTGCCATCCTTTCTCGGTCTCGAGATTGCCGGAGGCGGAAAACCGCGACTATTCCTCGACATGCCGGCTTTTCCTGCGTATCTCGCAGGGGGCAAGTAGCCAACAATCCTGACGGCTCGCCTGAGATCCCGTGGTCGCCGCATGGATTGCTTTGCTCCACAACCTAGAACGGCGAGTGAAATGTTTTGCGGCAAAAGGACTAGGAGTTTCACTTAGGACAAACTCGAAAGCAGTGCATGAATGCAAATTCTTATGAATCTTGCCTTTGCAGATTGAACCTCTGGTACGCAGAGTGCTCGATACACCGCATCGCGACGTGTGACGAGCAGTCGGACCCTTGAACATCTGAACATCTGAGTTATAGCAGTGCCGGAATCCCGGCTTCGCTAATTGACTAAAGGCGTTCATGACGAAGCAGGCTTCGAGCATCTTCCAGGTTAGCGCCAGTTGTTGCTGTGGAATGCCGGCGCGGGATTCGAAGTGCGTTCGCCCCAAGGTTCATCGATGAGCAGTACAGAGGAGCAATGCGCTCGCAAGCTAATTTGATTATCCGCCTGCTGCCCGCAGTCGACTCTATTCTCCTTTCCTTCGTCCTGGCTGGGGCGTGGGCTCTCGCGCCTGAAAGCAAGTTTCTCTTCGTACCAGTTCTGCTTGTAGTGCCCTACTGGGTGTTTCTCTTAGCCATCTTCGACGTGTACAAGTCGAATCGACTGGAAGGAACGACCGGACTTATCCGGAAAATCCTCTCGGTTCACGTAACAGGCGGGGTCACAATGTCGGCTTTGCTATGGGTACTGGGGCAAAGCGGTCGAATCTCCCAATTTGGGCAGTTCGTCATCGTCGGCGCCCTTGCCCTGACTCTAGAAAGAGCCACCATTTACCTGGTCCTGCACGTTTTGCGTCGCCATGGGTTTGACAACCGGAACGTTTGCGTAATCGGCTCTTGGGAGTCAGCCACCGATGCAGACGAGCGTTTCTCCCGACATCCCGAATGGGGGTTGCGGGTCAGCTGTGTCGGCCTCGGAGCTGTGGAGGTCCGAAAATACGTGCGATATCCAGGTGGAGAGCCGATATCCACCTCGTTGGAAGGTCTAATAAGGACTCAAGTTATCGACGAAATTCTGATCGCTTTGTCTGCCGAAGATCTGCCTAGGGAAAGAGCTACAGTGGCGCTGTGTCAGGAGTACGGCTTGCTGGGCCGCGTCTTGCTGCACCCCAATATTTCAGAGCTGACCCAACCGCACCTGGAGGTCTTCACCGGCGAAAGCACAATTACGGTTGGGCGAGTGCCGGGTGACAGCCCGACCGCCGTATGGAAGCGGGTTATCGATATTGTTCTTGGGAGTGCCGTGATTGTCTTGCTTTCACCCATAATGCTGATATCGGCGCTCCTGGTGAAGCTTTCCTTGCCTGGACCGATCATCTTCAAGCAGCGGCGTGCAGGCCTCCACGGACGCCCGTTCGTGGTCTACAAGTTCCGCACCATGGTGGATGGCGCCGAGGGCATGTTGCACGCTTTGGCAAACCGCTCGGTCACGCGCGGACCTGTTTTTAAGGACAGGGCCGACGTGCGGGTCACGCCGATCGGGCGCCTGCTTCGCCGTTTCAGCATAGACGAACTCCCCCAACTTTTCAACGTTCTCGGCGGGGACATGAGTCTCGTCGGACCCCGGCCGCTGCCGTTGCATGAAGCCGCCGAAATCTTCGGAGTACATCGTCGGCGCTTTAGCATGCGTCCTGGCATCACTTGCCTGTGGCAAGTGAACGGTCGCAGCGACGTCGAGTTCTCCAAATGGATGAATTACGACTTACAGTACATAGACCGTTGGTCCCTTTGGCTGGACGTCAAACTTCTCGTGCAGACGATTCCGGCCGTGCTGTCTGGGAAAGGGGCGTACTGATTATGGGCGCCGCGCCAAAAGTCATGGAAGTTGTGATCCTGTGCGGAGGCCAGGGCACTCGTTCCTACCCGTTCACCGAGTATTTTCCGAAAGTCATGATGCCGATCAACGGCACACCCATTGTGGTCCATCTTATGCGCTTGTATGCCGCCCAGGGATTTACCAACTTCGTGTTGGCCGCCGGACATCGCAAAGAAATCCTGATTGACTACTTCGAAGAACGTTGCCTCGGCTGGAAGATCCAGATCGTTGACACCGGGAGCGGGTCAGACACTGGCGAACGCATCCGCCGCTGCGCTCCGTACGTCGGGAGCACTTTTTTCGTCACTTACGGAGACGGCCTGGGGAATGTTGATTTGCATAAACTGGCCGCTGCCCATCGCCAGGCCGGCGCGCTTGCAACTGTGACTTCCGTCCCACTGCGCTCTCAGTACGGTACGATGGTGTTTGACAGTGACGGCAAGGTCAGGGAATTTCGCGAGAAGCCTGTCCTCCGGGACTACTGGATTAACGCCGGTTTCTTCGTATTCGAAAAGTCGGCATTTGACCTGTGGGAAGGACAAAACCTCGAGGTCGAGGTCCTTCCTAACCTCGCGCATAAGGGCGTGCTGTACACCTACCAGCACAACGGATTCTGGAAATCCATGGACACCAGCAAGGACCAGCAGGAATTGGAAGCGCTCTACCACGATGGTAAGCCACCGTGGGCACAAGTACAGTAACAGGTGCGTGCGGCTACCGCCGCCGACCAGGCACATATAATGGACTCACCGAAGAACGCCTTTTGGTCTGGCAGAAGCGTGCTCGTAACCGGCGCTTCGGGCTTGCTCGGAGGCTGGTTGGTAAGAGAGTTGGTCGAAGAGGGTGCGGACGTCACCGCCCTCATCCGTGACGGCGCACCGAAGAGCACGCTCTTCCGTGACGGGTGGATCAATCGCATCAACACGGTGAACGGTGGATTGCATGATATCGCCTTGATCCGACGGACCATGAGCGAGTATACGGTGGACACCGTCTTCCATCTGGCAGCTCAGACCATCGTCGGAGTGGCGAAGGTGGACCCAGTTACCACCCTCGAAGCCAATGTGCAGGGAACCTGGAATGTGCTGGAGGCCGCTCGCCAGACACACATGAAACAAATCGTCGTGGCGTCTTCGGACAAAGCGTACGGCTCTTCGGACGAATTACCGTATCGTGAAGATCATCCCCTCCGAGGGAGATACCCGTATGACGTTTCCAAGAGTTGCGCGGACCTCATCAGCACGATGTACGCAACCACTTACGCCCTGCCCGTGGTGATTGCGCGTTGCGCGAACCTCTTCGGCGGGGGCGATCTGAACTTCAGCCGCACCATCCCGGGAGTGATACTTGCCGCCCTTAAGGGCGAGCGATTCTTGATCCGCAGCGATGGCAAATTCGTGCGTGACTTTCTCTACGTTAAGGATGCCGCGACGGCTTACATGCGCCTCGCCGAAAAGCTGGCGGACAACCGTGGCATGGCTGGAGAAGCCTTCAATTTCGGTCTGGAAATCCGCTTAACCGTACTAGAGCTTGTACAGAATATCCTCGCGATGATGCATTGTGGACAATTGGAGCCAATCGTTCAGAACATCGCCAGCTCCGAGATTCGCGAGCAATACTTGTCGGCTGAAAAAGCCCGCCGCCTGCTCGAGTGGGAACCCAACTACACGCTCCAGGGCGGGCTCCAGGAGACGATTGATTGGTACCGCGAATTTCTTGCCGGCATGCCGGCGAAGTCTGTCGCAGCGTTGCAGGCCACGGCGGCGGCAACAATATACTAGACGCACAAAACGTGGTATTCATTCTCGCCGCGACGGGGTTGTTGGGTTTTTTTAATGTATTTCGTTGCGTCTCTCACACGATGGCAGTTCGCCATTCGGGGCGCGCATCCTGCAATAGTCGCTACGGTAGGAAGTACCCTCGGAATCGAAATATGTGGCGATGCCAACGATTACAAAGAAAAAGTGGGTCTGGTCAGTCAAATTAAAAGACCGCTGCGTCGCGATGTACAAAGTCATAGGGAACTCCAGCGCTTTCCGGGTTGGGCGGTATACCGGGAGGTGCAACAACTTCGCTGCCCTCTACAATGACTTTCCATTTGCCAAAGCTTTCAAAGTATTTATCTGCTTGTTTAAGAGCGTCGTTGCCGACAACAATTTTCGATGTGAACAGTGCCCGGATAGCCGGAGCCTTGCCATAGTTCACGAACCATATTTTGGCAGTAAGAGTTTCGCCGAGTTTTGGGTGGGAAGGACTCATGCGGGGAAGGAAAATTTTGTTAAAGACCAGCAGCCTTACGTCGGCCTGATAGAGGCGGTGCAGCGTTTCTTCGGAGGTTCTTCTGCAGGCGCTCGAAAGCATTAAAGCACTCGGGATACCAGCCACTTCTGTTGGCCTCAAATAGCCAAATGCAGGCGTTGCGGACTGAGACGCGCATACTTATGGAGTTTTTACTGCGCAGCCCCTGGGAGAGAAATGGCACCCTACGTCGCTAGCGCGAATGTCGAAATCGACGGCAAGGTGTAACTATTTCTTTTCTGGTGGCGAACCGGCGTTTACGGTGGACGCTAGCACATATGCCTCCCCGCGGTCGACCCATTCCGGCCGCTCTGCAGGCGCAGGCTCGCGCTTACCCGCTTCCGCTTCGCGCTTGGCCTGGTAGTAGCCAGCTACTACGTTGCGTCGGAAGACGATGTAGTAATACAGGTCAGAAATCCGGCTTCGGTCCCCGCCGGTAGCGCCGAGAAAGCGCAACGCCGTCATGGTGAATGGATTGTCGAGAATGCGAAACGCCGTTCGACTCAAGACTCGCTTTAAGATCAGGGGTACTCCAATATCTTTCGCGATGATGCCAAATCGCCGCTTCGCCTCGGGATCAGGGACTCTCTCTGAGAATGAGTAGAGCCAACGTCCAGTGAATCTACCTTTCGATGGAAGTCCTGTCGGTTTCAGCTGGTGCAAATGCTGGCCCCGAGCCGAAGGCCAAAAATGCAGGTGCATGCCGTTCCCAGCCAGCTTATGTCCGCAAAGAACGTCCTCGTAATACAGGAAGCTCTCGTCGAACATACCTGATTCGAGCATGAATTGACGTTTCAGAGAAACATTGCAAGTCCAGAAGTGCAGATAACTCAAGCGATCTAGATGCTTCACCTCGGCGTAGTCGAAGGCATGGAATAGTGACATTGGATCGCGTTGCATGTGTTCAGGCACACAAAGTTCACCCATCGCGGCATGGTGTAATTCCGGGAATTTCTCGTGAAACTCTGAATGTTGCAGGACGTGGTCTGGATCGGGAAGCACATCGTCATCCATAATGATCACTACGTCGCCGGTGGCAGCGCGGATTCCGACATTGCGCGGAGCGGAGGGACCTCCTGTGGGCGCAATGTAAAAATAGCGAAACTTATCCGGATACTGTGATACGGCCTCCCGGAGTATAGCGTCGCTGTTATCTGAGGACCCGTTACTAACGAAAATGACTTCATACGTGAGATCTGGAGTGGTCTGCTGATGGGCCAGCGCAGATATAGTCTGGGGAAGCAGGAGGGAACGATTGAAGGTTGGTATTACAATCGAAACGTGCATCGGATCATTCCTACTTTCGGCCGAACTTTGCGGTTAGCGATGTCGGACACCTCTCGCAGATTAGCGGAACCAGGTCTTTTCGCCTGCCGGAAAACCGCTCCCTTACCGCGCGAAGGGCTGTATTGTTTATCACATCCATATACTTGTAGTCACCGGATTTGCCGATGGTCCCAAAATCGTCGCGCGTTTCGAACGTCGTACAAACAGGGCGCAACCGCGTCATCCCAGTTGATTGCCGACGACATATAGCGCCATCCGCATTACGAATTAGGCTCGTCATTAGCCACAACGTGAAATCGAGTGTCTTTTGACTCCCATTTTAAAAATAACCTCTTTCACCCGCGGGCAGCAGATAGGGGTCCACATCCAAAAACGGCGGCCTGAAGATCAAAACGGTCTACGCCCAGCTCTTCCGCCATCACCTTCGCCTTTTACCTATCGCTGCGTGCGCGAAGTCAAACTGATTAGCACCAGCGTCCACAATGTACGAGCGCGTCCTGACTACAGAGGCGAAAACCGTGCGGGGAACCATGAGTTATACCTTAACTCCGGCATCCGAAGTAAGGGTCTTGCTCAAATCCCCGGACCTGCTGCCGCGTCAGAACGACGTATACAACGCCGGCGAAACTGATTGCGTCGATTCGCAGTTACCTGCCCTCTCGAAATGGTCTCTTGCACTGAACTGGCGCCGTCTACAAACACCCTCTACTTAACGCTAGCTTCGCGTCGATTTTCGGGTCTCGTCGTTGGAACGAATCACCTCGCCCCTAATCCTTGCGATTTTATCCTCCAGGAGCGAAAAGCGCGCGATGGACGACAACGAGTGTGCGTGCCCAAACCGGTTTCCCGACACTCTGTTCCTCGCTGCTGTTTTCGCTTTCAGTCCAAGCCCCCAGGAGCAATATCAACGCCGCCTTGGGGGACGAATTTAGGTAAGACCAGCTTCGTTATCCGAAACCTGAACCAATACAGCCGGACGCACTTGATGTGCGTCCCGGAAATCCGACCGGACTGTACGGAGGCTTCCTAGCCGACTCAGTCTGAACTATGCTAACGCGACAGCGGAATGAGCGCCGAGGGTTGAGCGTGAGGAGGATTGGCGTGGGTTCACGTGGCGTTCTACCAGCAGCCGATGGCCTAGTGCACTAAAGAATGGCGACCCAAGGGTAAGCATCCGAGCTTTTTGGACGCGTCTCTACATACAGGTATTGGGATTCGAGAGTAAGAGATTACACTTATTGTGATTTCATTTTCCCATATTCGCGGATTCCGGGAAATCCCTGTCCACGTTAAAGGGTTTATATACAACAGCTTACGAATTCTATTAGTTGGCAGGGTCTACGCTATTAACCTTCAGTAAGCGAACGCTGCCCTTCGCTGACGTGAATAATGAGAAGTCAAGCGCGATACGCATGCGCAGTGCCTTTAGGAGCGAGTCGAATGCAACTCGGGACTGCGGTTCGCCCCGTCCTTCCGAAAGACTTAGCCCGCAAGACGCTCGTTCTCGGCACGCTTGACTCGGACCCCAACCCGAACTAGCTGCTGAATTCCCGGACATTCCATGGCTCGGCGGGTTCGACGAGGTGACGGATGTGATTGTGGATCGGTCGGTTGACGAAATCCAGGTCGCCTTGCCTGTTCGGAGTTGCTTAGACGAGTTTGAGGCCATGCAAGCCGCCTCCCGGGGACTCGGTGTCCCGATCACATTTCGACTCAGCCTACTGGACGACTCGGGCGACTTTTCTCCACAAGTTGAGTCGGATCCGGTCGTGGCTATACCTTGGCATTACCGGGTTGTGGCAGGTGAAGGGGCGCCAGCAAGACTTTGATCTAGTGGCCGCACAGGATTTGCGCTACCTGGACTCATGGTCATTCGGATTGGATCTGAAGATTCTCGCTGCCACACTCCCGGCTGTAGTAGGCGGCAGTGAGTATACGTGCTTTGGGGTTATCTGCTTGAGTGAGGATAACGTTGAACGTAGCGCTTTACTATCCTTGGCTATATTTGAAGAGTGGCGCCGAGAGGACAGTTTCTGAAATCCTAGCTAGGAGCCGCCACAACTGGACGATCATGACCAACCGCTATGAAGCGGATTCGACTTTCGATGCCCTCCGCACCGCAAACATCGTGGAGTTAGCGCGCGTCTCCGTAAAACGATCATTTCATCATGTTGCCTTCGCTGGTTGGAGGATGCTGCGTCAAAAGCTGGATCTTGCCGACCAAGACGCCCTCGTGGTCTTTTGTGAAGGCATAGGTGATTTAGTCGCGTTCCGGAATCACGAAGTTCCAGTAATCTGTTTTTGTCTGACTCCGTTGCGGGCTGCCTTTGACTCGTTTTACCAAGTGGAATACCTCAAGATGCACCAAAACCAATGGTATCGCCGATTTGCCCTCAAGATAGGTGCGGCGGCTTTTCGGGTTGTAGATCGCCGTGCCTGGAAGCACTACACTCACGTCTTCGCAATCAGCCACGAGGTAAAGCGGAGAATTCTGAACGGTAAGCTGTGTCCGGCCGACAAAGTCTCCATGATTTATCCAGGTATTGACCTGTATCAACTGAACCCATCGGGGGTCTACGAGAAGAACTTTTTGCTTTGCAGCCGTATCATGTGGACCAAGAACATCGAGTTGGGCATCGACGCATTCTTGGACCTTCAGGCCAGACGGGCCGACCTTCGCGATTTCACTCTGACGATCGCCGGGTTCGTTGACCAGAAGAGTCGACCGTACATCGCAAGGCTTCGGGAGCGAGTAGCCGGTTGCCCTCAGATCAAGTTCGTCGAATCGCCGTCGGATCAAGAATTGTTCGCCTTGTACCAGGCCTGTTATACAGTCCTCTACACACCTCTAAATGAGGATTGGGGCTTGGTGCCGCTTGAAGGAATGGCTCTTGAAAAGCCGGTAGTTGCGGTAAAACGGGGTGGACCTCGGGAGACGGTCCTGCATGGTGAAACGGGCTTTCTAGTGGATCCAGAACCGAATGCCTTTTCAGCCGCGATGGAGATGCTAGCGGATGATCCCTCGCGGGTTCGCAGGATGGGAAAAGCGGGCCGCGCTCACGTTCAGCGATACGAATGGACGCAATTCTGCAATACACTGGATGAATACCTCGACACAGTGGCGAACACCTCGTCAGTTGTGGCTGCTTCGAGTCGCCGACAGGAACCACAAGCATCTTTATGACATACGACGTATTACAGGCTCAAGTTCGTTGCGCCGGTTTTTCCAAATCGCGATGTTGCACAGCGGGAGTTTGCCGCAATGGGTTCGGGTGTGGGTTCTGCGGAGGACGCCAGTCTCCCATGCTCAGGCGGATTCGCAGTCGCGGACGCTACCAGGAGACTTGACCCGGCAGACTCTTAAGAGCCGCCCAAAGTAGACTAGCGATGAGAGACAAAACTTCAGGGCCGTTCACGGTACGAGTGGCGCTAATTGGTCGTTGGATCGCGCCGACGATGAGCGAATGGCACCGCCGAGTAACAGCTCGTGGGGGGCATATCAGGATGTTATGGCCGTTGAGTCGAGCTTGCTTCATGGTGTTGGGGGCCGTTGCGATAGCCCAATGTGGCCAGCGGGGAAGCCCGGCGGGGCAAGCGACGTCGCAGGCCAACGTCACCGCTGAAAATGTTCAACCAAACTATCTGATCCAAGTGGGAGATCAACTTGACATAAAGCTTTTCTATAACAATGAACTCAATGAACAGGTCGCAGTGCGACCCGATGGGCGAATATCGCTCCAGCTTGCGAACGAAGTTATCGCTGCAGGATTGACGCCTCAGCAATTGAGAGAGGTTCTTATTCACACCTACGCGAGCCAATTAAAGAACCCGGAACTATCAGTCATTGTGCGTTCTTTTGGCTCGCAAAAACTTTTTGTCGATGGTGAAGTGAACCATCCGGGCCTTTTGAATTTGATTGGGCCGACGAGAATTCTGGACGCGATTTCTGAGGCAGGTGGCGTCAAAGCGACCGCGCGTACTCAGGAAGCGCTGATCATTCGACGCGGCGGGCAAAAGCCGGAAGTGTTGAAAGTGAACCTGAAACACCTTCTGCAAGCGAAGTATGCTGACGAAGATGTGCTCCTGCGGCCTTATGACGTGGTATATGTTCCGAGGTCCCGCATCGCGAATTTGAATCGGTGGGTGGAGCAATATGTCACCAAGAATATTCCGGTTACATTTGGCCTCTACTCCAACCCTTTCTAGAAGACGTGCAGATGGTGGGCGGAGACTCGCAGGAATCTGGACGAAATGGAAACTCAATTCAAGTTGGGAACTTCAGGTGCCAAGCTTGAGACGGTGCCCCAGACGACTACTCTCGAATTACGGCCGTGGAATGTCAGCGAGGGGATTCGCGAGCACTTCCGCAGAGTGCGCAGCACGCTCAATCTGTCGAGCCGCCAGGGGCCCTTCTGCGTGGCTGTGTGCAGCACGAGCCGCGGCGAAGGAGTGAGCTGGGTTACTGCGATGTTGAGTTGTGCGATAGCGGAAGAAGTCGATCCTATCTTTGTCATCGACTACAACCGCTCGCATCCGTCGCAAGACAAGATCTTTGGAGTCGACCAGGACCCGGGGGAGTTGATGATTCAACCGGACCCCGTCAATCTCCTCGCGCGCCGAACGACTCAATTCAATATTTGCATACTCACGCCGGAGGCGAACGCCCCCAACGCACAGGAATTCGCATTCCCGCTACGCGACGCCTTGCCTAATCTCCGGCAGATGGTCAAGGGCATATTGATCGACTGTGAGCCCACGCGCGTTTCCTCTCACCTTTTGAATCTGGCTCCGGCAATCGATGGCGTCATTTTCGTGGTAGAGGCAGAACGGGAACGCCGCGAAGTGGTCGCGCGTGAGCTCGAATCGATACGGCGGGCGGGCTTGCGCGTTTTCGGAATCGTATTGAACAAACGGAAACGATACATCCCCGGCTGGCTGTACCGGGCACTGTGAGCGAGGCTGAGAAACTGATTCGACGGAGCGATTTGAAATGACGGATCACCTTGCAAGCATCGTCGCGGCGCCACAACCGGAACGCCAATTCTCGAGACCTTCTCGCGGGAGACTGCGAAACCTCATCACGTGCATCCTCATAGTCGGATTGGGGGCGTGCCTTACAGGCATGTTTCTGATCATTTCGTTCCAGTCGAAAGCAACCGCAACCGTATTCGTGACGATTTCTCTGGGACTCGCTTGCTGGCCGATCGCCAAGTATTTCCCAGGGACAATTGAGAAGGGACTGCTGTTCGCGGTGGCATTCACGTTAACCATCAGTCTGAAAAAGCATTTAATCTTTCGCACCGATCATTTGGGAGGAGCCGTCGGATTGCGCGTGTCGATTACGGATATTCTTCTTGTGCTTCTTTTGGCCGCGTCGGCTCTCCACTTAAGGACGAACCGCAAGATCCGAATCGAAGTGGAGACACCAATCCTCCTGGCTTTTTTGGCCTACTTGGGCTCGGCTGCGCTTTCGGCCGTTATGGGAAACGATTTGCAATTGGGGCTGTTTGAACTCTCCGCACTGGTGCAAGCGTTTCTCCTTTTCGTGTTCCTGCGGAACTATGTGAATGAGAGCCGTCGGTTCAAGATTTTTGTCGCCGGGCTCCTAACCGGCTTGATCTTGCAATCTTCAGTGACGATCGTTCAGGCCCAACGGCCGGGGTTGCTGAATCTGAGTTTCTTGGGCGCCGGCGAGCAAGAAGAAGACGTCCTCGTAGATGACGGAATTGCGCTTCCCGATGTAGATCTGGGAAAAATAATACTAAATGGGCGAATTCAGGAACGGCCCACGGGACTGCTCATTCACCCGAATCTTCTCGCGATCTACTTCGTGTTGGTAATGCCGGTGGCGATGGCAACATTGCTAGTCGTGGATCGCTCCTGGCTCCAGGCGATTGCCGGTGTTGCTTTAGCGCTTTCGGTGCCCGCGCTCTACCTCACGCTTTCTCGCAGTGGATGGGCTGGCTTGGCCGTCGCCGTTACTTTGGCCGGCGTTTTTTGGCGGTTGTGGAAGCCTTTACGATTATCCATCCCCAAGCGGATCGCACTCGGTTTGATTGCCCTGGTGTTGACTTGTGGCGCCGTTATGAAGGCGCAAACGATTCTTGATCGATGGAGCCAGTCCTTTGAGCAATCCCTTTCTTTCCGTGCAAACCTAGCCTCAACTTCGTGGTACATGGTGAAAGCTAACCCCTTCTTGGGTGTTGGCTTGAATTCGTTCGTGACGGTCGTGGGGCAATATGACCAAACAATGATGAGCCGAATTAAGGCATTTCCGGTGCACAACATCTTGCTGCTGGAATTCAGCGAAACAGGGATGATTGGGGGACTGGCTTTCGTCGTTCTGTGGATCGTGACGATCCAGCACATATTCGCTGCTGCTAGGCGCACCACTTCTCCCTTCCCTCGAGTCGTAGCGCTGTTTACCAGTTGTGGAATCATAGGCTTCTTTTTTGCGGACATGACGGGTTTCAGCTACCGCATCCCGATCATAACTTCGTTGGTCTGGGCGCAGGTTGGTATTGCGCTTTGTGCGGAGCAGGTCGTTCCACGGCTTCCAGCTAACAGTCCTTAGGTCGAAGGCGTATTGAAGAGAAGGTGCGATAGGGGATAACAGCATGGCTCAAATGGAATTGCCCGTACCTGGCATATCAGCCCGCGACGTGCTTCGAGTGCAATTGAAGCACAGATGGCCAATTCTTGGACTCTATACGGCCATAGTTGTGCTTAGCGCGATCTTTTGCTTTTTCTGGCCGCCTACCTATGAGGCCGTCCTCCACCTGCTCGTAACTCACACTCGGGAAGAACCCGTAATTTCGTCGGATCAGAATAGCGTCCGCATGTTAACTAAACTGGCTGTTACGGCGGACGATTTGAATTCGGAAATGGCCATCATCCAGAGCCCGTCCGTTCTTGAGGAGACCGTACGGGATATGAACATCGATACCACGCCAGAGCGTTGGTATTGGCGAGTTTTAAATAGACCATTCGTTTTCGTAAGGTCGGTCTATGACTCATATCACTCAAAGCCGAGCCCGACTGCACTTGTAAAGAGCGTGCAAAGACTAGCGGACAAACTCACGGTAACACCAGAGCAAAAATCGGACATCATTGAAATAAGACTCCGCTGGGGCGATCCGCGATTTGCGCAGAGGACGCTAGAGCGCCTGCGAGACAACTTTATGGCCGAGGATCTACTGATCCACAAAAGCCCGAGCACGCAGGATCTTTTTGGGGCTCAAGTGAATCTGAAAACGGCGCAACTGACGAGCCTCGAACGCGAGATTGAGGCGATAGAACCCGGCGGTAGCATTGACGATTTAAAACTGGAAAGGGAAATCGCGTTGAAACAGGGGTCGGATTTTGAAGCCGAATGGCGAAAGGCGCGCGCGATTGCGGCCGGCAACAAAGCTCGGGTGGAAAGCCAGAGCAGCCAACTGCTATCCACACCCGGACGAGTCTTAACTGCCGACAAGAATGTCGTTAATCAACAGGCGATTGGCACTTTGCGAATCGAGATTTTGCGGTTGGAGCTGAAGCGCACAGAGTTACTGCAGAAATATCAGTCCGATAACCGGCTCGTTGTGGCGGTCGAAGACGAATTGGCCAAGGCGAAGGCAACGCTTCAGGACGAATTGAGCAATAGCCCTCATGAGCAGACGACTGAGATCAACAAAACCGCCGAGGACCTGCGGCAGGGGGCCTCTGTTAGCAAAGCTGAGCTGCAGTCTAACTTGGCTCTCGAGGAGGCTATGAGAAAGGAATATCTAGACTACGTGAAACGCATCCGGGAGCTCGACCGCAATGCGCTGCTAATCCAGCGGCTAGACCGCGACAAGAGCGCGGCGGCCTCCAGCCTGCTTCTGTATCAGAAGGAATATGAACAGGCAAGAATGCAGGATGAGATGAATCGCACGGGCATTATCAATGTTGTTGCGATAGGCCCCGTGTGGACTGACGCGAACCCCGTCAAACCGAACACGTCGCTGTTGATGAAGCTGGCTCTTGGTATGGGACTGATCGTCGCGATTGGCTTTGGATTCTTTCTCGAGATTTTCGATCACCGCCTTAAATCTGATTCTGATGCAGAGAGCCATCTGGGTGTCCACATCCTCACAGCGCTGGATCAGTACGACTCCGCCGAAATGCACTTACTAACACAGAGTGGGTGACTTCGGATTTTCAACCGCAAGCTCTGCGATGCCTCAGAGCGTTGCGCAGTTCTTATCTGCGCGGAGGGAACTTTTATATGATTCGACAGCTCTGGAAAACACGATTACCGATTCAAGACCGGCGATCCGGCCAAGTCGACGCCGACGCCCGCTCAGATTTGGGATGGCATTCCCTCAAGGTTAATGCCACCGCCTTGCTCGGAGGGCGTTTGCTTGTCCCGGCTCTGAATGTCGTCTTGGTTGTCGCGATTGCCCGGCTGGGGGGCGCTGCGTCGCTGGGACAGTACACCCTGCTCATTACTTTGTTCGTGCTTTGTGAAAACCTGAAGTCCCTCGGGCTTACGACGCACATGGTTAGAGAAGTCGCGAGGCATGACGTTAAAGCATTGGTGCAGTACCGAAGTTTGGTCAGAATTGGCATTGGGGGAGCGGTGGTGACGGCCCCTCTGATTTTCGTTATCGCAGCACATACCAACGACTCCTTACGGGGGCTAACGCTCCCGGCACTTATTATGTGTCTGGGCCTTGTGCCTTCCGCTTACGTCTTTGCGAACGATGCACTTTTCCTCGCGCTTGGGCGCGCCCCCCTGACTTTGTTCGTTACACTGGTGGAGAATCTTCTCCGCTTGATTGCTTCGATTCTTGCGATATTCGTTTGGCACGGTGGCGTCACCGCTCTCTGCGCGATTTACTCTGCCAGCCGCCTTTTCGCGGCCCTGGTACAGCAGATTTTGATCCGCCGACGCTTGCGATTGGTTTTTCCTTCTCATCAATCGCGAGTCACACGTTCGATGCTGCGAAGCGCGCCGGCCTTTGCCACCGTGTTTGTAGTGCCGCTGATTCTGTTTCGAATGGATGTGATCTTTCTTGGCGTCATGACGAGTGATTATCAGGTGGGGATCTACACCGCGGCGATGAGGCTGGTAACGTTGTGTCTCATCGTTCCTGACGGCGTCATGACGGCCACGTTTGCCCTGCTCGCTAAGCTCGCTGAGGAGAAGACAAGAGACGATTTCAATCATCTTGTGGAGCGCACGGTGCAGTTTGTTACGGTCTTGCTAATACTGCTCGCGGTCGGCGGCGCGCTATTCGCTCCCATCATCCTCCGGGTTCTGTACGGCCCAAAATTTGATGCGGCGATTCCAGTTATGCAGACGCTCGTCTGGGCGCTCGTACCATTTGGGATCAATCGGGCTCTCGGCGATGCGCTCGTTGCGCGAGGCGAGCAAAGAGTTGTAGCACGCATTGTCCTTACCAACGTCGCAGTTGGTTCCTTGCTTTACATCAATCTCATTCCTCTTTCCGGACCGACAGGAGCAGCGTGGGCATTCTTCTTCTCCGTCTTGGGATGTAGTATCGTCTCGGCGATCATTGCCGTTTACCGCGAGAAGATTTTAGGAGGTCTTTTGGTGTGGACGACTCTGGCGGCCGCTGTAATCGGCAGCGTCGGATTTGCTGTCGCCGGATCTACTCTGGCCCGCACGGTCTGGAGTCTAATCGCTTTATCGCTGGCCAGCGCGGGGATCGCGCGCTCATACATTAGTGCGCCAGGCTGGGCTGGGGCAGCACAGCGAACTGCCCGCGAGTCGAATCTCGCCCCACGCCCGTCTAGCTACTGAGACAAGGGAAGCAAATGATCGATATTTCCATAATCACCGCCACCTTCAAGCGCATGGAGCTGCTTGCTCCGACGCTCGCGGCCCTTGGCGGTCAGCAAGCCGAGGGTGTGGAATACGAAATACTCTTCGTGGACGATGGGTCGACCGACCAATCCCGAGAAATGATCGCGGCCGAAGTTCGTCGCTCGACGGGGCGCATCCGCTACCTATCCTTGCCACACAGACGAAATCGCTTTACAGACACCTACTATTTCCTGATTTTCCGTCGCAATGTCGTGGCCGGATACAACGCTTCCAAAAGTGAATACCAGCGGCAGCTCAGCCATTCTCAGGGAAGTGTTTTCGAATGCGAACGATAAGACAGATGCTGTCGATTCTCCTCGGATTATCCGCGGCATTAATGCTGATTCTCGAGTCCAATTGCACCCAGAAGACCGATGTAATAGCTGCGGCCGAGATCAAAGTTTACATGGCGCAACCGCAAGGCACGATTAGTCCTTTCATCTACGGCGCCTCCGTAGAATGGACCGAGAATGGTAACCGAATCTTCGACCCGAACCGGGGACAGTTACGCCCCGAGATCATTAACCTGCTTAAGCCACTGCGAATCCCCGTATGGCGATTCCCTGGGGGAATCCTTTCCGACTATTACCACTGGCGTGATGGAATCGGCCCGCGCGGCCAACGCCCGAAGCGCTCCAACCCCATGGATCAGAGCACGCAAGAGAACAATTTCGGCACTGATGAGTTTATTGACTTTTGCAAAGCCTTGGGATCGGAGCCCATCATTACCTCGAACTTTGGAACCGGGTCTTTGCAGGAGACACTCGAATGGCGGAAATATTTTTCAGACAAAGGCTTGCGGGTTAAGTTCTGGGAGATTGGGAACGAGATCTACCTTGCCGAACCCAGAGAGCGCGCGTCCGTTCCGGGCAATGATCGTCGGATCTACAAAACGGTACAACAATACTCAGCCGGCTTCCAAGAATGGGCCGAGGCTCTTCGAGCCGCGGACGGGCTGGCTCAGGTCGGGGCGATCGCTGGCACTTATAATACCAGTCCGCAAAATGCCAACTGGCTGAATCCTTTGCTCTCCGAGGCCGGCTCGGACATCGACTTCATCGCGCTCCACAACGCGTTTGCACCGCTAATCTTTGGACGGTACGACTATACCGACGAAAGAAAGCGCGACGAGAGTTATCAAGCAATGTTCGCACAGGCCATGTTCTGGGCCGAGGACACGCGCCGAGTTGAACAGGCTGCGGCGTCGGCCCGTGCGTCTGCGCCGAAAATAGCAATTACGGAACATTTCCCACTTTTTGGAGGAACTCCAGACCAGTTGATGGCCATCGTCGATCAGTCACGAACTCTTGCATCTGCTTTGTACACGTCGAGTCTATTCCATGCCTTCATGCGCGAGCACGTTTGGATGGCGAATTACAACATCGCAGTTAGCAAATGGTTTGGAGCTCTCGTGACCGACACCGATAGTGGAATAGTCAAAACACCGACTTATCAGATATTTGACATGTACCGAAATCACTTCGGAAATACGCTGATCAAAGTTCAGATGAGCAGTCCCGTATTTTCCACGAAGCAAGTGGGCATAGTGAAACCTCGGAGCGATGTGCCGTACTTGGATGCGGTTGCTTCATCTGGCCCAGGAAGCGTTTACCTGGCTGTGATCAACCGCAATCTGTCGCAAGCGATGCAAGCTCGCATCGACGTCGATGGCCTTCCTCCAAACGCTGTTGCGGACCTGACGACGTTGGCGGGGCCTGGACCCAATGCGATTAATGGCCCTTCGCTGAGCCCATCGACGCAGGGTGGATCACCGGACTCCATCACGCAGCAGCATGCCCATTGGAATGGTGTAAATGTTGGTGTTTACACTTTTCAGCCGACGTCGGTGACCATATTCAAGTGGGAGTCGGCACGACCGACGCGGCCAAGATGAGATTGCTTCTTGCTCGCACACTCGTAGAACTGTTGTCTCCATTCGACGAACGAGCAAGGCCGAGCCGAAGTTGAAAGGAGCGTCTAATCCGATGTCACTTTCTCCGAGTCTTCCGGCGAAGGCCTGCGATCAAGGCGACCTTCGCAAGCGGCTAACACCGGAATTGAAAGGATGGAGGAAGTTCCGTTCCCATCTAGGTGCCGCCTCGTACAACATTATCGTGAATGGAATCCCGTTCCACGCAGTCCGTAACTCATACTTGCGTGCCTGTGGGATGCACATCGGGAAGAACACGTGCCTGATGAGGGGAGCTCTCGTCATACGGCCTGAGCAAATCAGCATTGGAGACCATTGCATCATCGGGTTCCAGTGTTTCCTCGGCGGCGAGGGCAAAATCCAAATCGGCAACAACGTCAATATCTCAAGCTTCTGTGTTCTGCTTGGGGGCTCTCACGACATTGATGATCCTGAATTTAAACCAGTACTCAATCCCATCGTCATCGAGGATTACGCCTGGCTGGCAACCAGGGTCACCGTCGCCGCTGGACTCAAGATTGGCCGCGGAGCCGTGGTTGCGGCTGGAGCGGTTGTCACTCGCGATGTGCCCCCATATCACGTGGTAGCTGGCGTGCCCGCAAAAAAGATTCGAGAACGCAAACCTGAGGCCTGTGTGTATGAGTTCAACTACCAACCTTGGCTTTTCTAAAGCGTCCACGCCGCCAAATCAGCAGCGGGATCCGCTAACCATAATTATCGTGTCGTGGAACGTGAGAGAATTGCTGAGAAACTGCTTGCAGTCCCTCGAGGATGACCACGTGCCCGAGTGGGCCGAGGTCATAGTTTTCGACAATTACTCCAGCGATCAATCGAGTGAAATGGTTGCGGCAGACTTTCCGTGGGCGAAGTCGATTGCGAATTCCCAAAATGTTGGTTTCTCGCGCGCGAACAACGCTGCCTGCTGGCAGTCGAACAGCGACTTCGTGTTTCTGCTGAATCCCGATACGGTTGTCCAGCCGGGCGCCGTCCGGAAACTATTGGACTTTGCGCGTACGCATCCCGAAGTCGGCGCTGTAGGCCCAAAATTGCGCAGCGCCGATGGGTCCATCCAATTTGAGGGGGGCGTCGAGTTTCCTACAATCTGGAATGTATTCTGTGACCTTGCGCTTTTGTCGGACGTTTTTCCTCGCAGCCAGATTTTTTCCCGCAGAAAAATGGGTTACTGGGACCACGAGGGTGACCGCGAGGTGCCGGGAATCTCCGGCGCCGCAATGTTGGTGCGGCGGGAAGTGGTGGACCGCATCGGCTTCCTGAACGAGACTCTGTTTTATGCGGAGGACATGGATTTTTGCTTGCGGCTCCGACGCGCTGGCTGGTCCGTTTTTTATCTGGGTTCAGCTTCCATCGTTCACTACGGCGGTGGCAGCACGAAATCGGTCCCCCATCAGGGCTTTCAACGCCAAATCGCTTTCCAATCAACATGGTTGTACACAAGAGAGAACCGGGGACGGATTCTTGCGGCGGCGCTAACCGCCATGGTCCTCGTCTGGTCGCTGGGTGGGGTTCTTGCAACGTCTCTTCTAGGCTTGTTCTACCGCGGGACGTCTCCCACCGCGGAAAAACTCGCGCGGTTTCATGAAGTCGCGGTAAGCCTGCTGCTATGGGGTGTGTCCAACAAGAAGAAGTTTCGTCATCACCTGGCTGCCCCACCGACCTTCGACGCAGGCACCTCTGGTACAAACTGATATGAAAATTGGCATCGACGCACACGGAGTGGGTGGTCACAGCCTGGGGCTCGGAAACGAGACATACTCTCGCAATCTCATTGTTTCGCTTCTTGCAATTGACCACAAGAATGAATACCACATATTCATAAATCATCCCGAGGCTATGGAAGAGGTTGTTCGCGACCACCCGAATGCCAAGCTCGTGTCCTTGTTTCCGCGTTCCCAATGGGTTCAACGCCCGTTGAGTATTCCGCTATATGCCAGTCTACATAAGCTCGACATTGTTCACGTTCCCTTTATCCGGCCGCCATTCACGCGGACAAAGACGGTGATTACCGTGCACGACGCCAGCTATGAGCTTCGGCCCGAAGACTACCGGTGGCTCGATCGATGGCGAATGAAACTGTTGGTCCCAAGGAGCTGTCGCCGGGCAGACCTCATCTTCACTGTGTCGGAACATGCGCGTCGGGAAATAAATGAATGGTACGACATCCCACTGGAGAAGATCATTGTCACGCATAACGCGGCCGATCATATAAAGCAGCCAAAGAATGGAGTGGAAAGAAACCCTCGGATGGACGATCTCCCCACTCCGTACATATTGTTTGTGGGTTTGATTCAGCCGAGGAAGAACCTAGTCCGCCTAGTCGAGGCTTTCGATCGATTCAAGAACCGCTTGGATCTCCCGCACCATCTTGTGATCGCAGGCAAGTGGGGCTGGGGCAACGGTGAGTTGAAGCGAACGCTCGAAGGTCTCAAACACAAGGATCAAATTCACTTCCCGGGCTATTTACCTCCAACGGAGATCATGCGCGGAGCGGATCTGTTTGTCTTTCCGTCACTTTACGAGTCGTTTGCGATTCCGCCAATGGAAGCGCAGCAGCTGGCGGTGCCAGCGCTAGTGGCCAACAATAGTTGTTTCCCGGAGATTTATGGCGATTCCGTGATGTATTGCGATCCTTTGAGTGTCGATTCCATCGCGGATGGAATCGTACGGGGTGTCCAGGACTTGGCGTTGAGGGCGGAACTCGTAAAGCGCGGCCTTGCAAGAGCTCGCCAATTTTCATGGAAGAGGAGTGCCCAGATCGCTCTGGACGCCTACGAGAGCTTGCTTCTCGACGGCGTAAAGTCCGCTCACGAGGTCGGAGTTGCTGATAGCTGATGGACGCTTCCCGCAAAATCAAGGTTTTGTTGACCAGGATCGGTCTGGACGGTCACGATAGGGGATTTCGTCTTGTGGCTACCGCGCTGCGAGATGCCGGGATGGAGGTCGTACTAGCTGGACCCTGGCTCAAGGTCGATGAAGTAGTCTCTATAGCAGGACAGGAGGATGTAGAGGTTATCGGCATCAGTTCCCTCTCCTGCGATCACTTGCTCGTCCCTAAACTCATGACGAACCTTCGTTCCGCAGGCATGGCTGACGTTCTAGTGATCGTCGGCGGAATCGTGCCGGATGAGGACGTTCCGCTATTGGAGCGGAGCGGTGTGGCTCGTGTTTTTCATCCAGGCACGCGCCTCGGAGAAATAGTAGGTTTTGTCCAAGGCAGTGTCGCAACGCAGCGGATGACGCGTCGCTAAGGAGGCACGTATGCCTGAGACTGATTCCAAAGCGGATCGGGCCGCCGAGTGGCAGGCAGATTACGCTCGCACTGCTGACAAAGCCCCACGTTGCAACCGATCTGGCATCGTCTTGAAGCCGCTCTACACGCCAAGTGATTGGAATGGGAACGGATATGACGAGGAGCTTGGCTATCCGGGTCAGGAGCCGTACACAAGAGGAATCTATCCGGCAATGTACCGCGGGCGGGAGTGGTCTCGACGCATGTTGATCGGCTTGGGTACTCCGGAGGACTTCAACCGCCGCCAGAAGGAAATGTTGGCCACCGGAACGACCGCAGTGAATTTTATCCCCTGCAACTCCGTGTTCAGGGGCTACGACATTGATGAGGTAGATCCCCTCCTGGTAGGCACTTGTGGAACCGCAGTGAATACACTCGAGGATCTGCGAATTGCCATGGATGGAATCGAGTTAGGTGATGTCAGCCTGGGTATGAATGACCCCAGTCCGTTTACACTTTTGGCGCTCATACTGGTGCTGGCGAAAGAAAGAGGGACGCCCTGGGAACAGTTGAGTGGCACCAGCAACCAAGCGGACTTCATTTCACATTTCGTGTCAAACCATATGTTTTTCAGGCTTTCGTTGGAAGGCAGCCGACGAGTCCTGCTCGACCACATCGCATTCACGACCAAGTACATGCCAAGGTGGAATCCCCTCTCGATCGTCGGCCAGCACATGCAACAGGCTGGTGCGACTCCCGCGCAGGCTCTCGGATTTGCGCTTTCGTCGGCTCTGTATTACGTGGACCTCTGTGTCCAGGCCGGAATGGAGGTGGACTCATTCGTTCGCCGCTTCACGTTTTTTTTTGATATCAGTATGAGCTTCTTTGAAGAAGTCGCAAAATTTCGAGCGGGAAGGCGGTTGTGGGCCCGTTTGCTAAAGGAACGGTTTGGGATACGAAACCCCGCGAATTTGCGCTTCAAGTTCCATGCCCAAACTTCCGGCGTCGATCTAACTCGGCAGCAACCGTTAAACAATATCGCCCGCGTTGCTGTTCAAGGTCTGGCTGCCATCCTCGGCGGAACACAATCTTTGCACACGGATGCCTACGACGAAGCTTTTGCGACCCCTTCTCCGGAAACGGCAAGGATTGCGATCCAGACGCAAAACATCTTGTCTGAGGAATCGGGCGTGGCGGACGTGATCGATCCGCTTGGCGGTTCATATTACATCGAGGCACTTACCGACGAAATGGAGCAAAAGGCTCGCGAGACGATCTCCCGTGTTGATCAGCTAGGCGGAATGTTTGAAGCCGCCCGCACCGGTTATATTCAGTCGGAGATTGGCAAGTCGGCGAATCAGTTTCAGCAACGCATCGAACAATCACAACAGATTGTGGTGGGGGTCAACAAGTACCAGTTGTCCGAGGAGAAATATGGCACCCGCCCCCCCCAGCGCCCCGATCCTGACTTGATTGCTGCCCAGTATGAGCGGCTACGTCGTTACAAGGCGCAGCGCTGTCAGACGTCTCTCCACAATGCTTTGGATTACCTCGCACGCGCAACCGATGACACAAAGATCAACCTGTATGAGGCGCTTGTGAAAGCGGCGCAGGCTGGCGCAACCCATGGAGAGATGGTGAAGACCTTGAGAACGGAACTGGGATTCGGTCAACCTTCTTGTGATGCAGCGGCAGGAATGTTATGAGCAAGGCTCTCATCACGGGAATTACGGGCCAAGACGGATCATACTTGGCTGAGCTTCTGCTATTGAAAGGATACGAAGTACACGGGTTGGTTCGGCGGGTGGCGCTCGAAGATCCCGAGCATCGCTTGTCACGCCTGCTCCCGGTAATGAACAAGATTAAGCTGCATGCGGCCTCACTCGAAAGTTATGCCAGCATCCATCACGTGATGGGCAAAGTGCAGCCCGACGAGTGCTACCATCTGGCGGCGCAGAGTTTCGTCAGCTACTCGTTTGACGATGAATTCTCAACGTTGAATGCTAATATCAACGGCACACATTACCTGCTCGCCGCGGTCAGAAACCTCGCACCTAATTGTAAGTTCTATTTCGCGGGATCGAGCGAGATGTTCGGAAAGGCGGAGGAAATCCCGCAAAAGGAAACCACTCGTTTTCATCCACGATCAACTTACGGCATCAGCAAGGTTGCGGGATTTGACTTGACTCGAAATTATCGGGAGGCGTACGGAATGCACGCGACCAATGGCATCCTGTTCAATCATGAGTCGCCGCGGCGCGGATTTGAATTTGTCACGCGTAAAATCAGCTCGGGTGTCGCCAGGATTGTCGCCGGGAAAGCAAAAGAATTGCACCTCGGCAATCTAGACGCAAAGAGAGACTGGGGCTATGCGCCCGAGTACGTGGAGGCAATGTGGCTGATGCTTCAGAAGTCGGAATCTGACGACTACGTAATTGCCACCGGTGAGACACACTCTGTGCAAGAGGTTGTCGAACTCGCATTTGCCTATGCAGGTCTAAATTATCGCGACTATGTTGTTTTGGATGCCAGCCTCTGTCGGCCGGCTGAGGTGAATCTGCTAAAGGGCGATGCCACCAAGGCAAAGCAGACACTAGGATGGTCGCCGAAAACGACGTTCAAAGCGCTCGTCGAGCAAATGGTCCATGCTGATTGTGAAGCTCTGGGAGCGCACGCGAGGCTTCCTTAGGAAATGGAAGCGAAGGAATCTGGCCGGCTGAGGAAGGCGCCGGCCTTTACGATTCGCTGGCTTTTAGAATGGTTTTACAGGTGGCTTCGAAGCCCCCACTGCCTCTTTGGGCACTATCTTATCGGGAATCCTTAATTCTTTCTGCGCGTCCTCTTGGCAAGATCCAAGAAAAAGTCTCTACCGAAACCCAATCTGATTAACGCAGCGATTTAATCTTCCAGGGTTGGCAGCGTCTTTAGCACTTCCGATGCGCTTGGCCGGCTGGCCACCGCGTCATCCTTGCGGATTTTTCCGTCGCGGAAGATGAGCACACGTTTGGCGAATTGCGCGATGTCGTGCTCGTGCGTAACCAGCACAATCGTCAGGCCCTTATCGTTTAGGTTCTGAAATATCTCCATGATCTCGACGGACGTGCGGCTGTCCAGATTCCCGGTTGGCTCGTCGGCCAGCAGAATCGACGGGCGGTTCACCAAAGCGCGGGCCACCGCGACGCGTTGCTGCTGTCCTCCCGACATCTGCGAAGGAAAATGATGGGCGCGATCCGCCAGGCCGACCATCGCCAGTGCCTCGGAAGCGCGCCGGGCACGTTCGCTATTATCAATTTTGGTATACAGCGTGGGCAACTCCGTGTTTTCCAGGGCCGTTGTGCGCGCCAGCAAATTGAATCCTTGAAAGACAAACCCAATCTTCTGATTGCGAATCAGCGCCAGCGCCTTCTTGTCGTGCCGCGAAACATCCGTGCCCTCCAGTAAATAGTGGCCAGAGCTCGGCTTATCCAGACATCCCAGAATATTCATGAATGTCGACTTGCCGCTGCCGCTCGCGCCCATAATGGCCACAAACTCACCGCGCGCTATTTCCACGCTTACACCGCGCAGCGCGTGCACTCGCGTTTCGCCCAATTCGTAATACTTGTGAACGTCCTCGATCTGGATGACGTATTTTGCAGAGGGAATTGATGTTCCTTCCATTAGCTTCGCGGCGGAGCTGGAGTTCATGTCCAAATTAAGCGCTGCGCCCGGTCGCTAACGCCGTAACGCGCCAGGTCCCGACGTTTTTGGCGCCACGGACCGGATCACCACATCGTCTCCCGGTTTCAGCTCGCCCTTTGGAACCGCACGCACTTCCGTGTATGCATGGTCCGTGATTCCAATGGAAATCTTGACCGGCTCGAGTAAGTCATCTGGGTGGAGTTTCCATACGACTGCACTATCTGCCTTCGGCGCCCGAGGAGCGCCTGAAGGTCCAGGAGTCCCTTGCGCTCCACTCGCGACTCCCCCAGCATTCGTGGAACTGCGCTCGCCTCCCTCGATTCCGTATTGCTTGTAAATCTCAAGAATCTCCTCCGCCGGCATTGGAGGCTTGTATCGCAGCGCGGTGTTCGGCACCTTCATCACGTTCTGCACCGTATCCACCGGAATAGTGACGTACGCCGTCATTCCCGGAAACAGCTTTAGCTCCGGGTTTGCGAATTCGATGATGGTGTCGTAGGTCACCACGCTTTGCACCATGGTCGCATTCATGCGCACCTGGTTGACGACTCCGCGAAACATATCCTTTGGGAACGCGTCCACCTTGAACGTCACCGGCTTTCCTACTTTGATGTTGCCCACGTCGGACTCGTCGGTCTTCGCATACACCCACATTTTTTTGAGGTCCTGTGCAATCGTGAAAATTGTCGGCGCTTGTAACGAGGCGGCGACAGTCTGCCCCACATCCACATTACGCGCCACCACCGTGCCATCGATCGGCGACCGAATCACCGTGTAGTTTAGATTGGTCTGCGCCACGGTCACCGCCGCGGCTTTTTGCGTCACTTGCGCTTCGGCTTGCGTGACGTTGGCGACCGCTCCATTCACTGCGGCGTTCGCGGAGTCAAAATTCGCTTTCGCCAGGTCCAGTTGCTGCTCGCTCATTACACCTTCTTTGGATAGCGCAACGGTTCGGGCGTAGTCCGCCCTGGTTTGCACGGCGCCGGCTTTGGCCTTTTCCAAGTTCGCTCTCGCCGCCGCCAGATTGGCCTTGGCATTCTCCAGATCCGCAGTAACTTGCAGCAGCGCTCCCTGGAACAGGGCAGGGTCGATAAGCGCTACGACGTCGCCTTTATGAACTCGAGAGTTGAAATCGACGTTGAGCTTTGCGATCGTCCCCGAGACCTGCGAGCCAACCTGCACCATAATGACCGCGTTAATCGTTCCGGTAGCCTCCACGACGTCGTCAATGTCGCCTCGTTCCACCTTCGCGGTAAAGTGCTGCACTGATCCGGCGCGATTCAGGCCAAACGCGGCAAACAGGGCAATCACGGCTGCCAAGCCGGCCAGAATCAACCATTTATTTTTGGTCTTCATTCAGTTTTCGGAAGCATAGGCACAATGCTCATTCGTATCGCAAGGCCTCGATAGGATCGAGCAGCGACGCTTTGCGTGCCGGGTAATAGCCGAAAAACACGCCCACTGCCATGGCGAAGAACGCCGCCACCGCTACAGATTCCAGCGACATCTCCGTCTGCCAATGCAGCGTCTGTCCCACCAGATACGAACCAAAGATCCCAAAGAGCACTCCCGCAGCGCCACCCACCAGGCTGAGCATGATCGCTTCGCCCAGGAACTGAAGCTGGATAGCTTCTTCCGTAGCTCCCACCGCCACGCGCACTCCAATCTCTCGTGTGCGTTCCGTGACGGAAACCAGCATCACGTTCATGATTCCGATCCCTCCAACAACCAGGGAAACCGAAGCAATCGCAATCAGGAGGACTGTCAAGGTCTTACTGGCTTCGAGCTGCGCCTGAATGATGTCTTCCGGATTGCGAATATTGAAATCGTCTTCCTCTTCCGGGCGCAGGTCCTTCAGCTTCTTCTGGGCCATGGTGTAAGGGAGGATTATGGTGTCGTCCTGGTCTTTGCCGTCCAGCGACAACCCCTTGGGATGCAACGTGGCCACCACTTTGCACGGCAGATTATTGACGCGAATCACTTTCCCGATGGGATCTTCAACGCCAAAAAGCTGTTCGCGCACCGTGCGCCCAATCGTGCAAACGTCGGCTGCGCGGTCCACATCGTCCTGCGAGAAGATCGCGCCCTGATCCACGTACCAGCGCTTTATGTCGAAGTACTCGGGTGTCACACCGCGGTAAGAAGTATGCCAATTCTGATTGCCGTACACGACCTGTACGGGATCGTCCACGTTGGGCGAAACGCTCTTGATCAGCGAAACCTGGTTCTTGATCGCAATCGCATCCGCCATCACCAGCGTCTTCGTGTCGTGCGTACCCGTGCGCACGCCGTTAACCGCGCGTCCCCCCGCCTCAACCCAAACGAAGTTGTCGCCAAGATTATTGAGTTGCTGCTCGACACGCGCCTGGCCGGCTTTGCCGATAGACACCACGCAGATCACCGCGGCAATACCGATGGTGATACCGAGCACGGTCAAGACGCTGCGCATCTTGTTGCGGAGCAGCGCCACTACAGCGGATCGCAGCAAAGCGGTGCGATTCACGAATTTCT